>Ga0307423_1001545_pt1 | contig 13728 bp, 25 predicted proteins | sample SalMarWE160310MG_FD_202154 | JGI IMG/M metagenome (GOLD analysis project Ga0307423, IMG submission 202154) | Salt marsh sediment microbial communities from the Plum Island Ecosystem LTER, Massachusetts, United States - WE1603-10 | ecosystem: Environmental > Aquatic > Marine > Intertidal zone >...
TAACTCTCTTTCTAGTTCTTTTTGGCTTTGATTTAACTTCTTTTTTCGTGGGTTTTTCATCCTCTTTTTTAGCAGCTAATTCTTCAGCCTGTTTGGCCTCCAATTCGCGATCTGCCTTTGCTTTTTCATCCATTTTATTAACATCTGATTCTAAATCTACCAAAGCTAATAGACAACCATCCAATTTTATAATCTGTTTTCTGACATCTTCAATCTGGTTTTCAAGTTTATCTATCAGATCTAATCCTTTTTGCCGTTCATTTTCTGCCCATTCTCTTTTAGCAATTATCAATTCTCTAACTCTCATGTCGTCGTTCCTCCTTACGTTTTCCATACGTCGTAATGTTCTTTCCATCCTTTCCCTTTTTTCAGGTGAAAGCCTCTCTAGCATTTTTCCTTTTAATCGCATTTTAGAATACCTCTTAAATAAAGTTAAAGGCGGGGGAACTTAATCCCCCACCTTTTATTAAAATTAGTCCTTAGCAACATAATGAATAAGTAAAATATCACCAGCAAGTGGTGCAACACTAAAAGTAACTGTAGTTCCGGTTTGAGTATAATCCTTACCAGAACCTTTTTCCTGTAATAGACCATTAAGAAATACTTGGACACTACTATCAACAGGAGTATTATCCAGAGTAAACCCTGTAGTACTTCCATTACAATTACTAGTTTCATTCTGTAGCATAATATCAGATTCAGTTACAGCATTGGTTACTTCAAGGTCAGTCCACTGCATACCACTTGCAGTAGTATACTGTAGATAAAGTCCATCAGCAGGTGCATTAGCAATATCCAGTTCTGCTTCTGCAACTCCACCGTCCTTAATAGTAACAGCACCGGCTGTAACATCAAAATTATCACTACTAAAACTTGCAATACCTTTAGTAGATGTAGTAGCATCGATATAGACATTAGAACTCAACTGGGTATTCAACACTCTACCATAGGTAGTACCATCTGGCACATCATCAAGGTCTAAGCTATGAGGATTACCGGTAGTAGTAGTACTATGGGTATAAGCACTGTCCCAATTACTAATATCACCAGAACTTATTCCGGCAGCAGGGGATGCACCAAACACCGGGTCAGTTTCAGTGGTCAAATAACCGAACGTTGAATGATCTCCCCAACCATAAGCGGTATCCCAGTGACTTACTTCAGTGCTATCAACACCGGATAGAGCTGTATAAGCAGTAGAATTCAGATGGTAATACTCATCCGAACCATTACCACCCTGTAGTCCGTCCAACTCATTATGGGCCAGGGTTAAAGATCCAGAGACAGCTTCAATGTAGCTATAAATCAACTTAGTGGTAGCTAATTGGTCATCGGTTGAAGATGCATCAATAGCTCCAGTAGAATCTACAATCTCATTAACATCAGCACCGGACCCAAGTTTCAACCCATTAGTTGCATCAAAGGTTAGGTTAGCCGAAGTATCAAATCTAACAGCACTAGCATTCCAGAAAGGAACTGATGTATCATTAGGTGTATCTTCTCTAGTAGCAACAGCTTGTAACGCACCAGAAATACCAATACGGAAGTTATCCTGTGTTTCATCAAATACAAAATAGTAATCAGTCATTGAACCACGATCTACTTCAATACCAGCAGAACCATTTGTTACACCGGCACCTACTTCACCGTAGTTAACAACTATAACATTGTCGGAAAGCTGTACAGTTTCAGTATCAGTATAGAACATGGTACCAGTTACTGTTAAGTCTCCACCAATAGTCACGTCCCCACTAGTATAAAGAGGTAATCCCATATGAGTAAGTTTAGGTTGAATTCTATTGGTAGGTGTATCAACAACTTCCCAAACTATGTCACTTTGTAGCGAACCAGATATAGCACTATCCTGGCTATCCACATAACTAATTATATCACCAGAAATGGTTGTCATTTCGGAATTATCAACGTAATTAGTTGAAACATAACTAATTATATCACCGGAAATGGTTGTCATTTCGGAATTATCAACGTAATTATCAGACACATAACTAATTATATCACCAGAAATAGTAGTCATTTCGGAATTATCGATATATCCATCGGATACACCCTGCATGATATCGCCGGAAATAGTAGCCATTTCGGAATTATCAATATAATTAGTTGAAACGTAAGTCAAGATATCACCAGAAATGGTTGTCATTTCGGAATTATCAACGTAATTATCAGACACATAACTCAAAATATTACCACTAGTAGTAGAAATATTAGAATCAACATACTGTTTAGTGGTTAAATGCGCATCCTCGGTAGGAGTAACACCCGAAACTGTACCGGTAAAAGCACGAGTTCCATCTGCAAGAGAATACTGCGTATGGTCATCGTCCGCCAATCCAGATATACTACCGTGATCAATTCCTGAATCAATTACGCCAAGTGTATCAGTAGTGATAGCAATACTAGTACCATCAACATTAACTGATAACGCGGTACCACCTCCGCCGGCTAAACCATCACCAGCAACTGAGGGGTTAAGCTCGATTTCAGTAACTCCGGAAGCTACTATATTAAGAGAATTACCGGCAAACTCAATAGTGGAACCATCCACTTCGGATGTCTTAATATAATCTTCTACAAGCTTATCATCAGCAATAGATCCTGCGAGCATGGCATTAGAAATACCAAGTGCTTTGACTTGCAAAGCATCACCAGAAACTTCAATGGATGAATCATCTACCTGTACAGCTAAATAATTACGATCTGTACCACTAACAGAAACCCAATCCAATGCGTCACCAGCGAAAAGCGTTCTAATTTGCGCGCCTCTAATCTGTGTAGACATTTAGATTTTTCCTCCTCAAATTTTTTTTACTTAAGTAATAATATAACTCGCGAGTAAAACATCGTCTAAATCTAAATTCTGTGAAAATGTAATTAATTGGCCTGAAATCGTGTAATCACTTCCTACCCCCGGTTCTTGTAATAATCCATTTACATAGACCTGCACCGTACTACTGACTGGGCTATCTGGTAATGAATAAATCCTTGTTCCACTTATAGTGATTAAATGTTGATTATATTTAAATCTTGGTATGGCAACAGCGCCAGAAAGCTCTTCTAAAGCATCCTTTACCGTAGTACCTGAAACACTCGAATCGTTGTTAATATCACTTGCGTCTAATGCACCACTAGCTATATTAGCAGCGGTTTGTCCGATATACCTATAGACTTTTATTTTAAATGCTGAATCATCCCAACCGTACTCACTTGGATCATTATCAAATGTTAAAATACCATTAGTATAGTCAAAAAACCAGCCGCTTCCGTCAGTAGTAAATATTTCATTATTGCTTCCATCATAAACCCTTACAGTATATCCTTGTCCATACCTTGGTGGGATAAAATTCCCAATTTGGGTTCCTATAGGTTGTTCTACAAGCCAACACTTTTCATAATTAACAGTTACATTTTCTTGTAATATTAGTGTATCATATATTTCAATACTACTCGTACCACTAGTTGGCGGTATAGCAGGAATATCGTCTATCCATATATCCTCAGCATCGAGGTTAAATGGTTTGACAGGAAACTCCTCATACCACTCTTTAGCAGTACTAGTATACTGCCGTCCAACTATCTTCTTAAAAGAAAGATCAGTTTTATCAGCCATCCATAACTCCGTTTACCAACTTACTGCCATATATGAGCAGTATGCGGTGATATTTCTAAAAGTAAGCTTTATTATAATCATTCCGGCCGAACTAGCTGTGCTAAAAGTACCGAAAGTTAATGATATACTCCCATTGGTCATACTAACTTGACACCCATCACCATCGATTCCCGTAAAAGTAGCAGCACTGTAGGGTTTACCAGCATCTAACCATCCAGTTTGAGTGGGAAGTTTAATTTCTAAATTTACATTTCCATATCCAAGATACCCTAAATCACTAGTTGCCACACCTGTTATCGTTAAAATAACATTATTATGTGATAAAGCATCGTAAAAAGATCTTAAGTATACTTGGTCGCCTGAAAATGAACTATAGTCAGGATTACCCGCTGGTAAAGAAGCGGTGAAATTATGCCCACTATTTGCGGACTGCACTCTTAAATTATAAACTAAAGATTCCCCATTGAGTAGTGTGGTTTGTGAATTCCAGTTCCCAATAATACTAGGCGGTATAGTATCATATACTCCATTTGGAAGTCGATAAGTTTCTTCACAAAAATATTCTTGTTTCGCATTACTATCTCCGCCACAAGTTGCCACCAACATATTAAGTGAAGGACTTATTGCATTAATTGATGATTTCCAGGGGTGAAATAAATAAGCTGTTAATCTAGCATCAGTACTATAATAACCAACCCTATCAATAACTACAGTCCTAGAAACTCCTATATCATTAGTGTAGTAAGGAATAGTTGCGGGGTTGACTGTTGTAATAACAGATTCTCCGTCAAATCTATATTGAGACACATGTGAAACATGGTAACATTTACGATATACATTGCTTCCACTATAAGTTATGTCGAATGTATCTCCCGTTGAATAATACCTTACCCCAGAAATATATTTAGATGAATTAACCGTGTTTTCCGAAACAGAGGGTGGTAAACTAAAAGACAAACCATTTGGATCGTCGTCATACCAAAATACATATTCATTAGTAGATTGATCCCCTATAGCTGTGGAGTGGGTCATGACGTATCCATGAAACCCTTCTTGTAAATCTTCAGCGTTTATTCGAGCATTCATTCTTTGCCAATAATTAAAACTATTATGCCAACCTACGTGAGTGACTTCTAAACTACCAGCCCCACCACTAAAAGTAACTAAAGCATCTTCTACAGAATCACCAAGTCCTTGGTTATCCCATGTAAGCAAATCTTGAGTCGCCGGTCCAACCACAGACCTATCAAAATTAGCTTCTATGTCTAATGTGCCAGTAGTTGTAAGTCCTAGTCCACCTTCATCGTGTTTTGCTATTAAAAACCCTTCATCACCTTTATCAAATCTAGTAGAAGGATTTGCCGATGTCATTACTATACTATTGTCTATTATTATATAATTAACCGTGTCCCCAGCTACTTTTCCATTCTGATACCAAACCGAATTTAAACCTGTAGGTAATATACCAACATAAAAAGTACGATTACCAATCAAATTTGTACCGTCTAATACATCGGGAGGATCTGGTACTATGTCAGATAGCACCTCATTGATTTCATCCACCGCGTCTGCTACAAAGGTATATCCATCAAAAGGCAAAAGACCGTCCTCGTAAGTGCCGTCGCTAGGTAATCCTAATAAAATAACATTAGCCGTGCAGCATTCATCAGACCCTTTTGCAGCTACCGGCTTAGCAAAAATTATCGGCATTCATCTCCTCCATAGACTTCAAAAATAAATACTCTAATTTTTTTCAGCTTTTAAGAAATTATTTGAATCAGCATTTTTATGCGAAGCATAAATATATACTTCAATAATCTTATACTTCAAGCTTATATACTTCTACGTATGAAATTACGCTAGGGGGGTGAGCGGATTTTCACCCTGGTGGTGAGCGGATTTTCACCCTGCTCTATTCAAATTCATCCTCAATATATAACCGTTCTTTCTTTACACCTTCAATAAATTGCCAAGTGCCTAGGATGTAAATATACTGATATTGATTCTTTATACCCGTAGGTGCCTTATCTCTTTTTAAGATATTTAAACTTTCCCATAAATCCGTGTACTTTTTTATAGTATTTTTATCCATATGACAATCTTTGGATAATCTTCTCATTGAAATAGTAGTAGCTAAAAATCCTTTATTATAATATTTATCATAAATATTATATACATCATTGTTTAATTCAGCCCTAACTATATTAGCCCAGAGGTATTCATATAATACACCAGGACCGCTAAATGCTTTTCTATAAACATCATTGCGTATCATTATTCTTGTCTTCTTAATAAAAAACTTTCCGTTAGTAGCTACTTTTTTTAAACGTTCTTTTTTAACCATATCTGAAACGGACAGTAGTTTTTGGTTACTATTAAATTTCATCATGATTTAATTCCTATAGTTTATTTTATATGTTTGATGTTATTAAAAAAAAGAATGTCTTCATCTTTCGAGGACTCAATAAAATGAGAACATTCTATAGTAGATTCTCCATCTATGTCCATGCCTAATATAAGACATTGGCTTAGGATAATTATATTTTCTTCATCTGTGGGTATTACGGTGCCATCAGTGTAAGTATAATCCGCCGGGTGCATTGGTATAAACAATCTTCTAAATTTATATCTACACGTCCTGCACAGGTTTCCCGCTTTCTCGTTCATAGTCTTTCCGCCGTTGTATTAGAGATCTTAATATAACTTCGTCTTTTTTGTATCCTGTGATCTTACCGTCTGCCTTAAGTCTCTTTATTTTAGCGTTAATTGAATCTGCCGTCCTATTCCTATGCGAGAGTTTTTTTAGTCCATCTATAATTTCTTTTATAGTCATAACATCATAATTCTCTATAAGAAATTCTTCTTCTTTTAGATGCCATTCTCTGCGACTCATATCTCCTTCTCCTTTGGGGATTATGCGTCCCTACTATAATGTGGTTACTTTAATAATAATTTAGATATAATCGGCTGTTTTTTCAGATAAAGCTAGAGATATACTGGTATGTCTATTAAACTACTGCCCATAAATTTTATCTTCTAATTTTCTAATCTTCGTTTTTATAATTTCCAGCCTATTTTTTAGAAGTGGGTTGTTAGGATCTTTTTTTAAGTTTTCTTCTAGGAGAACTTTAAGATCTCTTAGATTATCCAATTCACGCATTTCTAAAGTTTGTTCTTGTAATTGTTGTTGTGTTTGTATACTTTTCTGTAGTTGTTGAAATGTTTGTACCGTGTTCTTTTCTAGGTAAACTTGTAGTTCTTTGGCGTCTGCTTTGTGCATATAGGTATTTTCAAAATAAAATACAGCCCCTGCTATCATTGATATTATAGTAAAAATAGCTATAATAAGTTTAGCAGCGTCTGTTAATTCTTTTTCATTAGTAGTTATATTCCGCTTTACAAACATTATAAGCCTCCTGGCTGGGGATATAGGAGTCGAACCTATATATGCGGAGTCAGAGTCCGGTGTTCTACCATTGAACTAATCCCCAGCAAATTGGAGCGGACACGGGGCATCGAACCCCGGTCAATGGCTTGGAGGGCCATCGCTCTACCATTGAGCTATGTCCGCTTTTATACTTAACTATTTTTGTGGGCCGCGCTGAGCCTGAAGTACTTCTATAGGCATAATAACAACCCTAGGTATAACTTGACCAGCCTTCAAAAGCACTGTTATATCCAAATCACACTCACATTGCTGTAGTGCTTCACGAACCATAGCAGTACATTTACCAACCCGCTGCTGTCTTTGTTGCTCATCTAGTGCTGCTTGTTCTTCCGGACTAGTTTCGCTTTGCACTGTACTTTCTTGTTCTACGGGCGCCTTTTCCACTTGTTCTTCTTTTTTCTTTCTTGCCATTTTAAATCTCCTTTAATTTTTTGTATATGGAGCCACTACCCAGAGTCGAACTGGGGACCTTATCCTTACCAAGGATATGCTCTAACCGACTGAGCTATAGCGGCTAAAAATTTATCTACTTAGCAATTTAGTGACTCTTTCTAAACTATTTCCAATTAGATTTATTCTTGCAAATAAAAGCTTTTCTCTTTCAGGATCTTTTTCCTTAACTATCCTATCTTCAAAGAGTTTTATTTGATTTTCCAATGTAGTTTTTCGTTTTAATAGTTGTTCTCTTGTCATTTATCTTCCCCTTATTTCATGGGAATTTTTAAAAATGACCCATGATAAATAAATTACTATTAGTTATTATCTTTCATTTTATATATTTACTTAATAAGTTCTGTACTTGATCCAAAGTATAATCATTAGCTAAAATATTAAGTGTGATTTTAAGAATTTCACTGATTTGAGCTATGTCAACTTGTTTTTTACCTATTTCTTTTTTAGCTATTTTTAAAGCTATTTCTTTAAACATAATTATTAACCCCTTTCCATAATTATACAAGTACCTAGTATCTTCTACTAGACACTTGTAGTATATTTTACGCTGGCTTCCCTAATAAAAGTGATCCTATTCCAGTATGGAGCGGGCGAGGAGAATCGAACTCCCATCTTCTGGCTGGCAACCAGAGGCTCTACCATTAAGCTACACTCGCTCGTTAACCATGTGTTTTAGTTATTTCAACTCTTTCTAACCACCCTCTTGCGTATTTTTCTTGTACGGGGCTTTTATTCATATAATTGATGTAATGCATACCCTGTAAAATGTTCATTATTTTTAACAAAAAGGAATTATTATCAATAGCTAAATAACTATTTAGTGCATTCAATGTATTGGTTCCAAAAGCCCCATCCACTACTATATCGGGGTAGTTCTTTTGATTTCTGTTTAAAAGATTTAGTCCTTCTTGCAAATATTTTACTGCCGCATTTATTCCTTGATTCACTCCCGTATCAAATAATTCGTTGGCTATTTCTTGGTCGGAAAAGCGGTCTCCCCAAAATAAATTCCAGTAGTGATTTCTATAAATATTTCTTATCATTACATCCAGTTCCTTATTTCCACGTAAATTATTGGGAAAATTAGGTTTAGATTTACACGTATCAATAATTTCCCAACCATGCCAATTGGGATAGTACTTTCTAGATATACCATTATAAGTTTCACCGCCAGCATCATCCGGGTCACTATCATATCCAACTTCATTGGATAAAGTAATGTTATAAGCTTCATCAAAATTTGCCATTATTTCCTCCCAATACTTCTTTTCTCAACTATTACTTCCCATATTTCTGGATGAGCTATTTGGTCATCTTCTATATCGTCTGGATCGCATGACTGCCAACTAATACCATTAAATTTATATCTACAAGACATCTCATATATCCAGGCTGCTAAACTCGAGCATACTTGACTATAAGCATTTGTATCAATGTCTGTAAACCACACTGTATCAAAAATTTTATTTAAGAATTGTAAAAATATACGCCATACACTATAAATATGACCTAATAACTTTGGGGCTACTTCCAGCATAATTTCTTTTTGTCTGTCAGTTAGGTCTTTTTTTCTTATTATTTTATAGTATTTGTGCTTACGAAAAACCTTTACTAGGGATATTTCTCGCGTTACCCAGTTTGCTTCCCATGCGGTGGTGCTGTTCTTAACTACTATTACATGCCCCCAAAAAACCGGGTCTTTTTTTTGTACCCAATTCATAAATTTAACAACTATAGAATCCTTAGATGTAAGAATAAGGTCACCTGTATCTAGATTCATACGCACTCCGTATATTTATTAGGTATTTATACCATAATTGTGCCTCTCCCTAATAAATTTACCTACACGGCGTCAGTGTGGAGCCTGACAATTATGGTCGTTTTTCTATCCGCTAATATTATAGAATACAATTCTAATTTTGCTAGATATCTTCTTTTTCTTTATCAACAACTTTGTTTTTATAGTAGGGCACCACAATTATCACCCCAAAACAACTTTTGGAATTTTTCTTTGGAATGGTTATATTAATCCTCATTTTAATTCTCCTATTCAATTACAGTTATTTCTGTTATTGAAAATCTTTCTGCACTATTTTTATTATTTCTGTTGTTTATTAAATACAGATAAGCTTTTAGTAAAGGCTCAACATCTTCCCATTTTACCCAATCGCCTTTATCATCTTTATACTCTTTACACCCTTGGTCTTCCTCTAAAAAACTGTATCTTTGTAATTTATAATCCATTTTAATTCTCCTTTAATACTACATCTATTTTGGCAGAACTGTTCTTATATAACCAAAACTTTGGTTATAACCTCTGAACCAAACTACTCGTATTTTTCTATTTTTGAAAAACACATCATAAATAGTTTGAGCACCATCTTTTTGCCATTCCGAAGTGATAAGTTTAGTACCTATTTCATGCCCTACCAAATCACATAATTTATAATAATCATCATCAGACAATTCTATGTTATAACGTTCTTTTAAACGTTGTTTGGTATGCTTTCTACTATAATCTTCATTTTTAATGGTTTTCATTTTAATGCCCAGCAAATTCTGGTAGTTCATTATATTCTTCTTCCGTCATATCGATCGGCTCGAAATCCAAAGTTATTCTTTCACCAGTACTTAGGCCGTCCAATTCTCCATCAAGAGCGGTAGTTAATTCTTCTATAGGCTGAATATAACTTCCTCCACCATGAAGTCTTATTTTAATGTATTTTGTTATCATGTTTTTGTATTTCTCCCAATTCATTTCTTGGTATAGCAGCAGTTATAATTTTAGTGCCTTTATCATTACCATCCATATCTTTAAATGGCATGTTACATAATACCACTACTTTATTTTTATATACCACCAAACGTAATCCTGGAAAGTCATCAGAAGCATATTGGTAATAATCACCATTTTCTATATCGTTGTCCGCTTGTTTTAGATCTATGTTCTTTATAAAATCATATATATTATATAAGAACCAGTCTGGTAATTCTCCTATAGATCCTTTTTCTTTTATTTTTGTAATTTCCACATTAATCCTCCAACAAAAGTTTAAATTTTTCTCTAACTTCATCTTCTTTCTGTATCTACTTACCTACTCTTTAAACAACTTGACAGTTCTTTTTCTTATTATTCTATACTCATATTCGGCTTTCTCGCCCTCCTGTTTATTATATTCGCATTCATCGTTTTCACACCCCATAAATGGTATATCTATTACCAAATCAGGATTATTATACGAATGGTATGTTCTAATATGTCTTTCCATTTTTTCTGCTCCACAAATGTGGCAAAGATTAGCTTGATCACAAACATCATCGTAAATCATCTTCGCAGCTTTTTGTTGTATTTTATCCAATATCCCTAATTCTGGGGGATTTGAAAAATAATCATAGAGTCCAAAATCAGATACAATTTTAAGTATTTCTTTTGCTTTATCTAAATCCATTTTAATACTCCAAGAAAAAAGTCTTAATCATATCTACAGCATCTTCCACCGTTTCTACCTTAGCACTACAACATTCATCTATCCATGGGTGGTTAGTGTAAATATTATCCTCATTATTAGTAATAGCAATCACAGGTACATAAAAAATGTCATGAGCCCAAGTTAGTTCTTGTATAGTACCTATCATGGGCTTTTCAGGACTAAAGTACCCTAAGTGTACAACAACTACACTACAAATTTTAACTAGTTGATAATCCTTCGCTCTTAAAATTTTCTGGGATCTTTTCACAGCTTCTTTGGTGAAAGCCAAACCATCTTTAGATGAATCTATCATTCCTTGATTAAACTTATTAGCACAAGGGTTAATTACAACTATATGGAGTTCATCTTCAAATTCCTTTTCGAATTTTTCTCGCCATTGGTAAGTTCGTATATCCTCACTAATATTACCGGCTAGATAAATATAATGTCTTTTCTTCTGCGGTACGGATTCCAATACGGCGGTTTCTGACCATTGGGGTTGAGCCAATCTTTCTAATAATGCTTCATTATTCATCTTAATTCTCCTTTTTTATTTCATTTGGTACAGGTTCTATCCAAAAGCCTAATGATATCTCTCGGCATATTTTTCTTACTTTTTGTAATTTAGATATATTTCTATATCTTTTAATAAATCCAGCAAGACGCGCATTAGAAGTAAAACTAGGATTGTCTAGTGCATAATACATTCCTTCTAGATCTTCTCTATAATCCCAAACCCCACCTAATGTTTCTTCTCCAGTCTCATCGTTAATAATGACTTCTAGAGCCAATCCCAGTGGATGTAAAAATTGCCGATTTAACTCTTGTAAATAACCTTCTTCTCTAAATTCTTTAATATCAATTCTTTTTATCTCTTCTACCATTATACCATCCTTTCGCACGTACAAGTCCTTGTTTCTTTCTGCACATCTTCTTTACATTTTTTTTCTTCATCCTTTTCTTCGTCCCCATAATAACATTTTTCGCAAGGTAATTTATCTATTACAACATGGTTTCGATTTTTTCTACCATAAGCTATTCTTGTTCTATAAATACCTTTTTTTATCCATTATTTAATTCTCTCCTTTTCCATATTTGCCAAGTGTTCAACTTCTTCGAATAGCTTTTCGGTGTTACATAAATAATCCTCGGGATTTATATATTCTATTGGAACTCCATTTTTATTAGCTATTTTCTTTTCAAGAGTTACACCGTTTGATGTATCCCATCCAGGTAATTTAATGACCAAAAGCTTTTTACTAACTTTAATAAAAGCTTCATCTAGTTTTTCCCAGTATTCGAAATTTCCTGGCAAATCATATTTCATAGCTATATGATGCCACGCACTAATCGGCGCAAAAATAATTCTCCCTTCCAAAGTTAATTTAGCTGCTATCATATTAGAAACCTCGGCTCTAAAATGAAGCATAAATTTATCTTCGTGCGTATAAGGCAATCCTAAGTATTCAATTTCTGGTTTTATGTGTCTATACCCCGGAAATACCTGTGTCATAAATTCTTCATTATTATATGTTCCTTCAATCTCATTTATTAATGCTTTCATTATACATTTCCTACAACATAATTAAAATATTTTTTAATTGTATCAATATCAACCGCACCACTTATTGTAAATGATTGGCCCTCGAATCTTTTTAATTGAGCGGCCAATTCTTCATCGATGTAAAAATAACTGTCAGGAGGATCCAACACATCTTGTTCTATAAATTTCTCCGCATCATTGTTTTTTATTGTGTTTTGTATCATATTTCCATAACCTCCACTTATTATACATCTCCATTTTCAATTATTTTTTCTTCTTCGTAAGGGGTTAATAATTTTATTCTTATCCACTCGGCCGCCTCTCTATACTCATCTATATAACTTCTCGATCTAATGTCAAATAATGATAATGCAGTATATATCTCACCCATAAAACTTTTATAATTATTATAGGAAGGTTTCACATAGTATTTACAATATTTAAACAGAATATAGTTTATATCACCGTTAGGCTCAACTTTGGAATATAACGCTTGAGTTAAAGCTTTTTCTAATCGTTTTGCTTGAGTTACAAACCCTTTTATCTGTGATCTAGATAACTTTAACAAAAACAGTGTTATGTCTCCAGATTGTCTGTTTAGTTTAACTAATTCGTCTATAACTTTATCTAAAGATGCTCTCCGTTCTTGTTTTACATAAGGCATTTTTAATTCCTCCTAATTCTTTTTTAAATATTCCAAAGCTCGTTTTAAATCTCTAGGACTATGTTTGGATAATTCATTTAATAATCGTTTATGAGCTTCATGCCATTGTTCGCTATCCATCATGGCTTTATCTATTTCAGACAAAAAATTTGCAGTGTTATAACTATTATTAAAATCAGCAATTCTTCCCATTAAATTACCTCCCTATCGCTAGTGTCTTCTTCATTATTAATTCCTTTATCTAATAAACTTGTGCGGTCTTTTTTATTCCAAAACCTTACTACTGCGATTCTATTAGCATTATCTAATATGGAAATATACCCAAGATTATAGATATCTGAAAATCTTAAAAGGTTTTTACTAAACTGATTAGTATTTTGGATCTTCCACATGTCTACAAATGGCCTGGAAGGCACATCTACAAACTCATTATTTCTTAACTGTTCTAATATTTGTTTTGCTATTTTCTCTTCTTTCATTAATCGAACTCTTTTTTATCCCTTCTTTTTTATAATTTGATTA
>Ga0307423_1001547_pt1 | contig 13724 bp, 10 predicted proteins | sample SalMarWE160310MG_FD_202154 | JGI IMG/M metagenome (GOLD analysis project Ga0307423, IMG submission 202154) | Salt marsh sediment microbial communities from the Plum Island Ecosystem LTER, Massachusetts, United States - WE1603-10 | ecosystem: Environmental > Aquatic > Marine > Intertidal zone >...
GCCGCGCAGGTACGCGACGTGAGTCTCGAGATCTATTCCACCTGTGCGGCCTATGCGCTGCAGCGCGGCATTATCATCGCCGACACCAAGTTCGAGTTCGGTGTCGACAAACAGGGCGCGCTGGTGCTGATCGACGAGGTGCTGACCCCGGATTCATCCCGCTTCTGGCCAGCCGACAGCTACCGGCCCGGCATCAGCCCGGTCAGCTTCGACAAGCAGTTCGTGCGCGACTACCTGGAAACGCTGGACTGGGACAAGACGGCGCCGGGGCCCCGCCTGCCCCCCGATATCCTGGCCAGGACCGCGGAAAAATACCGTGAGGCACAGCAGCGGCTGACGGGAGCCGGCGCGGATGTGCGAGGGTAATGGCCGCGGAAACACACGGAAAATAAATTTCATTACGTGAAACGTGAAATATGCTTAGGGTGCGTTTTACGCACCGGCAATGCTGTGCTGAGCGCACCCTGCAAGAGGAAGGGCCACGGAATCCAGGGAATACACGGAATTACAAATTGCATGGCGTGACACGTGAGACGTGAATGGTGCGGTGCTTGTCGGGCGTAAGCGCGGAAGCGCCGGATTGAAAATGGCCACGGGATCCACGGAAGAACACGGAAATATAAAATCCATGGCGTGAGGTGTGAATTGAAGGAACTGCCCGGACGGCAGGTGCCAAGTCTGTGTAAACACGTATGCCACTGCGCTGCCTGTGTTTCGGCGCCAGGGCTGTTGAGCGCATGACCGCGGACGGGGTACGCTATTACAGGATGGCTTTTTCCTGGCGCCTTTGCGTCTTTGCGCGAGATATTCTTGGAATGATTCACTCTGTGCGCTCTGCGCCTCTGTGCGGGATTTTATTACAATAAGATCGCGGGCAGCACCGGCTCCTGTACGAGTGGTCTATAGTCGATGTATTCATTACCGAATTGTGAGGTAAGAACAATGTATGGCTTCAGCGTTTCATTGACAGGCGATATGCAATCCATTCGCGAAAGGGTGACTGCCGAACTGCAGAAGGAAGGCTTTGGCGTGCTGACCGAGATCGATGTGGCAGCGACGCTGAAAAAGAAACTCGATGTCGACCGCAGGCCCTACCTGATCCTGGGTGCCTGCAACCCGGTGCTGGCCAACCAGGCCATCAGCGCCGATCCCGATATCGGACTGCTGTTGCCCTGCAACGTGGTGCTGCGCGAGGAAGACGATGGATCCGTCACGGTCGGTTTCATGGACCCGGTTGCCGTGCTGGGCCTGGTCGACAGGGAGGGCATCGAACAGCTGGCCGGCGAGGTGCGCAGCCGGCTGGAACGGGTCCGGGACGCCATTGCGAAGTAATCGGCCGGTCGTGACAGCCCGGTCCGGGTCACGGTTCGTGAAGGCAGCCTGTCCTGTCGTGGCAGTGAATGATTGCCGAAATAGTTCCCGCCCACGAGGGGTGCTTCACTCGCGTAGTTTGCAGGAACCGCGGGAATAGACGTCTGAAGTGTCTGTAACTCTGACAGGGTTGCCAGATGAAAAACCGAGCCGGACAGCAGAAACGTGATGGTATTGTAGTTGCTGGTTGCGTCCCGGAAGTTATCGAGTTCCAGCCAAGCCAGGCCTTTATTGTTGTCCCGGAAGGTCTGTTAGGAATTTCCACCGATTGTAACACTGGAATAATCGACAACGGCCGCCTCGGCTGACATGGATGCCAGGACGAATAGACAGGCGCACACCACAGCTCTCGGACGAGATCTCGTCATGGGACTTCCTCCGCAAAATTAATCTTGGGTCATGATCAGCCTTGTTTTTTTATGGCTGGATGAATGGATTTAACCCATCAGCATAAATATCACCAAACACTGATTAGCTGTACTTGAAACCTGTGACGAATCGATCTGGCCGGGAATGGCCAATGCCGGATTCGGGTCGCTGGAGAAACATTTGACACCATGGTGTCCTTCGATGTGTCGTATGACGCGCTGACGCAAATGTAACAAAGTGGGTTCAGGGCAGTGGTCAGACGGCTTGCCATTCCCCGAATAGATCTGCTTTGCGTCTGATTTGAAATGGAATTTTCATGATTCGGCTGTGCGATTATGGTGTTCCACCCATTTCTCGCTATTATTCGGGTACGCGTATGAAGGTGCCCGAGTCATGAAGCTGCCCCGCCTCGCCGTCGCAATCGATAACAGTGCCGAGCCGCTGCGCATGCGTGCGCCCTCGCATGACGAGCAGGGCAGGCCGCTGAGCGATTTCATGATGCTGATCCCGGGGCTGCGCGACAAGCCAAAACACCTGATCGACCACACCATCCAGGACGTGCACATCGCGCTGACATATTTCAGCCATGCCGTGGTGTTCGCCGAGTTCAATCTCCGGCTCAACCTGCTGTGGGTATCGATCCGTCCCATCCAGGGCATCCGCTTCGAGATCGCCAGCGCCATCCAGCGCCACGTACCCGAGGCGAAGCTGATCTCCCATGTCTAGATGCTGATCTCACAGGCCGGCGTGTTGATGCTGCAGGGCCTGTCGGGTGCGCTGGTCGGCGCGGTGCTTTTTTACCTGCTTGGCTCGCTGCTGATACAGCGCTGGATACGCATCGATGCCTACCAGCTGGCGCTGTCCATGGCGGTCGCCTTTCTGGTGGCTATCGTCTGCGAAGTGTACCTCGGCAAGCTCTACCACCTGGTGACCGGCAAGCCGCTCTGGCAATACCGCGTGTGGCCGATTCATGACGGATATACCTCGGCGCTGAATTTCATTGTCTGGCCGGTATATGGCTATTACATCTATTTTCTGCACCAGGTACTGCACACGCGGCGTATCGTGATCCGCCCGCGCTGGCTGCAGGGCATCGCCTCCGGTTTTGACGGACCCCTGCTGGAGATCCTCGCCAATGGCTTTTTCCTGCTGTTCTACGGCACGTTCTATTTCTATTATCTCCCGGACGACCTGCGCCACTTCACCTCGGTCCGGGTGATGCCCCTGTACATGGTGATGGGTATTATCCTCACCCTGCTGCTCGACTACCTGCAGCGTCAGCCGCGACGCTGGCATTACCCCGCGGGTTTCTATCTCGCGGGCGTGGGGTTCGTGCTGGCGGGGTGACCATGCCTGTTGCATTTGACTCGCGCAAAGGCGCAAAGGGATGATTGCCACAGAGGACACGGAGAGCACAGAGAAACTTGAGGCGTGCGTGATAAAAAAACGCTGTGTTCTCCGTGCCCTCATTGCGAAATAACCTGTCGAGGGCATTGGCCCGGAATTTTTTCCGTGTACTTCCGTGGATTCCGTGGCCAATATCAATCGTGTGATCCCGCGCGCCTGCCACATCAGGCAACTGCACGGTGCGGGCGCCTAGACCACGTGCGCGAAATACTGCGCAAGGAATTCATCGAACGACAGCGTTTCGGCTTGCTCGACGGCGCGCTGCTCCTCCAGTGACTGCACGACGCTTTCCTCGAATATCGGGGTCTGCATGACATCAGGCGCGAGGTCGAGGAAGTGGCGCTGGTGCTGCATGGACATGCGCCTGGCGAACTGAAAAAAGCCTTCGCCGTTTTCATTCATTTCAGCAAGCACGCGTGCTGAATACGTCAGGCCGGGGTCCTGCACCGCGTCAAGCTGGGCCTGCAGCGCATCGCGATAGGGTGTGCCGTTTTCATGCGCGTCGAGCAGGTCGGCACAGCCGGCCATGGACTCGCAGATGTCACTCCCCCACTGCTGCAGTGTCGTCGTGTTGCCGTCATGTACCAGGGTCAGCCCGGGTTCGCGGCCGTGATAGCAAACCGCGTCGAGGTTGCTGTCGATCTCGCTGCGCTCCCGCCTGTTGATGACCGGGCTGTCAACGAGCAGGCAAAACAGCATGAAGGTTTCCAGGAAGCGGCACTGGGTCTCGTTGATGCCGCGCGGGTCGAACGGATTGATGTCCAGCGAACGCAGCTCGATATAGCGTACACCGCGGTGCGCCAGCGCGTGCGTCGGTTTCTCGTTGCCCACGAGCAGCTGCTTGGGCCGCACCGAGCTGTAGTACTCATTCTCGATCTGCAGCATGTTGGCGTTCAGCTGGCGGTAGTCGCCTGCCACCTTCACGCCGATTTCGGCATGGCGCTGGCAAGGCGTGCTGATTGCGCGGACAAGGCTGGCGACATAGCTGTCCAGGCTGTCGTAGTCGGCCTTGAAGCCCAGTTCCGCCTCGCGTGAATTCTGGTAGCCGATGTCGCACATGCGCAGCGAGGTGGCGTACGGTCCGTAGTAACTGTCCTCGCTGTATACCTCGAGGCGGGCGGTTGTCTGGCCGCAGAGGAAGGACTTGCACACTGCCGGCGAGGCGCCGAACAGGTAGGGCACCAGCCAGCCGAAGCGCAGCAGGTTGCGGATGGTGCGGAAATACTGGTCCGAGACGAAGGCCTGCAGCGGACGCGGGTCCTGTTCCACCGTCTGCCAGGCCGTCCACAGGCTCTCGGGAAAGGAGTAGTTGAAATGCGCCCCGGCGATCACCTGCATGACCTTGCCATAGCGGTAGCCCAGCCCGCGCCGGTAAACCGTCTTCATCATGCCGATATTGGAGTGACCGTACTGCGCGATCGGAATGCCGGCCTCGCCCTGCACCACGCAGGGCATACTGGCCGACCAGAGCAACTCGTTGTCGAGCCGCCGGTAGACAAACTGCTGCAGGCTCTCGAGGAAGTCCAGTGCCGGCCGCGGACCGGTGAAGGGCGGGGTGATCAGCTCCAGCAGGGCCTCGGAATAATCGGTCGTGATCCAGGGGTGCATGAGCGCCGAGCCCAGGCTGGCCGGGTGCGGGGTCTGCGCGATGATGCCGTCGGCCCCCACGCGCAGACTCTCTTTCTCGATGCCGATCAGGCCACCGCTGAATCCGTCGGGCTGAAGGTCCAGCAGCCGGGTCAGTTTGTGCGTCGGGATGGAAATCAAGGTGTTATCGCTCCGGTACGAGGGTGCCTGAGGGAGTGCGGGGATGCCATTGTAGTTTGATTTCGCCGGTATGTGATGTATAAATACAATACAAACAACTAAATACTGGACAACAGTCTAGCCCGGCACCATAGCCGGCGTTGATGTTCCGGCGTTAGACTACACTCGAATGAACCAGTAGCGATGCGGCGTAAATCCCCGGTTACCGCCAATATGCACAGCAGGTGGAGTGACGTATGCCAAAGAAAAACAAGACGCTGAACCTTGAAGAACTCAAGGTATCCTGCAAGAGCTGTTCACTTATCGACCTGTGCCTGCCCCATGGCATGGACGATGAGGAACTGGCAAGACTGGACACGATCGTTATTCACCATCAACCCTTTCAGCCCGGACAGCACCTGTTCCGGCCCGGTGACAAGAGTCGCGCATTGTTCGCCGTGCGCTCCGGCGCGCTGAAATCCTATTGCATCACCGCCGACGGCGAGGAACAGGTGCTCGGTTTTACCCTGCCGGGTGAACTGACCGGCATGGATGGGCTGGGCGGCATCAGCTATGCCAGTTCCTCGGTCGTACTGGAAACCTCCAGCATCTGCGAGTTGCCGTTCCACAAGCTGGAGGGACTCTGCAACGAGCTGCCCGGCCTGCACAGGCAGCTGATGGGTGTGATGGCCAAGGAAATCACCGCCGATCAGCACATGCTGATGCTGCTCGGGAAACGCACCGCCGAGGAGCGGCTGGCCTCCTTCCTGCTCAGCCTGTCGAGCCGCTATCATCAGCGCGGCCTGTCGGCCACCGAGTTCAATCTGCCCATGTCACGCCAGGATATCGGGAACTACCTGGGCCTGGCCATCGAGACCGTCAGCCGCCTGTTCGCGCAATTCCAGGAAAAGGAGGTGGTGCGGGTCAATCGCAGGAAGGTGGTCATTACCGATCTCGCCCGAATCAAGGCCATGGTCGAGCCCTGTGTGCAGCACAACATGGCCGCCGTCCTCTAGCGGGCCGGCGCAAACCCCCTCAAGGCCCGCCTGGGAACCCCCGGGTAAGTCGTCATCGCGGACACAGAGACGGAAAGGATCATCTTTACGGGCCGCGTCAGCGGCGTGGCAATCCCCACCGAATTTGCCCCGGAACAGAAGATTGCTGCGCACGCGCCCTGAAGGTTGGTGCAGCACATCCCGAGGAAGTGCCCTTGGGGTGCAATGCGAGTATGCCACTTGATCGTTGCTTCCTTGATGACACAGGCGCCGGGCTGTTCAGCGCAGTTGCCTGGCGGGCACGGGCTGGCGGGCACGAAGGGTGCCGGTGAGGCTTTCCTGATTTGAATCAGATTACCTTTGAAAAACGGGTCGTGTTGCGTTTGTCGTGCAGGTAGCTGTCGAATACCATGCAGATGTTGCGCACCAGCAGTCTTCCGGCCGGCAGCACCTGCAGGCTGTCTGCGTCGAGAGTCAGCAGGCCATCATCCTGCAGTTGCAGCAGCTTTTTGTATTCATCGTTGAAATGGCTGCGAAAACTGAAGTTCCATTTCGATTCAAGCGCCGGTATGTTGAGCCGGAAATCGCACATCAACCGCGTGATGACTTCGCGGCGCAGCAGATCGTCAGGTTCCAGTTCGATGCCGCGGTCCAGTGGCAGCTTGCCGGCATCGAGTGCCGCGTAATAGTTGTCCAGGTCGCGCACGTTCTGGTTGTAGTTGTCACAAACGCGTCCGATGGCGGACATGCCCATGCCGATCAGGTCGCAATCGACACGCGTGGAGTAACCCTGGAAATTGCGATGCAGCGTGCCGTTCTGCTGGGCGAGCGCGAGCTCGTCATCCGGCCTGGCGAAATGGTCCATGCCGATGTAAACGTACCCGGCGTCCGTCAGCAGCCTGATGGTGTTTTGCAGGATGTCCAGTTTGACATCCGCGGATGGAAGTTCGGGCTCGTTGATGCGGCGTTGCGGCTTGAAGCGCTCGGGCAGGTGGGCGTAATTGTAGACGGCGATCCGGTCAGGCTGCAGGGCGATGGTTTGCTGCAGGGTTGCCGTGAAGGTCTCGACCGTCTGTAATGGCAGACCGTACATCAGGTCCATGTTGATTGACTTGAAGCCCAGGCTGCGCGCGCTTTCAGTAATGTTTCGGGTCACCTCCGCACTCTGGATGCGGTTGACGGCCTTCTGGATGTCGGGATCGAAATCCTGCACGCCCAGGCTGGCGCGGTTGAAGCCGATTTCGCGCAGCACGGCGAGTTTCCCGTGGTCCACCGAACGTGGATCAATCTCGATCGAATACTCGCCGCCGTCATCGGTCCGCAGTGTGAAGTGTTTGCGCGTCACCTGCATGAGCTCCCGGCACTGCCCGGTATCCAGGAATGTCGGGGTGCCGCCGCCCCAGTGCAGCTGCTCGGCGATGCGGTCACGGTCGAACAGTGATGCCTGCAATTCAATTTCCCGGTACAGGTGCTGCAGGTATTCCGCGGCACGCGTGTGGTTCTTGGTCACCACCTTGGTGCAGGCGCAATAGAAACAGACGGTGTCACAGAACGGTATATGAAAATACAGAGACAGCGGACGCGGGATCGGGTCTTCATTGCTGTGACGGGCCCAGCGACGGTAGTCGTCCAAGCTGATATTCGGATGAAACTGCGCCACGGTCGGGTACGAGGTGTAACGCGGCCCGCTCTGGTCGTAGCGTTTGATCAGTTCGGCATCGAAAAATATAGGCTGGCTCATGCGGGTGCTGTTAAGTGGTTCCCTTGTAGTAGTGAAGAATTTTCCACCCGCTATCGGTAATTTATCTTGACATGCGTCAACTCAAAACCAAGTTATACGGATACTTCACAAATACGGCGGCTGCAGGACCCGCAGCCGCCGGTAGTCGGATTGTTTGACAGGATGAAGTGACAGGAATGTCAGGTGCTGCCGGTCCTTCATATAACAGGTGAATATTGTGTGACAGCCGTGCGAGTCAGGCGTCAGGCGGTCACGCCCGTCGCCCGGGTTCGAATCATTCACATGTTTTCGACATTATTTGACCTCAATCAAAAACAATGCAGAAAGTCACGAGGGCTGTCGAGGTGGAGCGGTGCGCAGGAAGCGGGTGTTCTTCTCTGGCAGACCCGTCCGCTGCATTGTTTTGCGCTGCGCGATGTTGCCGCGCCTGCAAGCGGGCGTTGATGATGCGGGTTTCAGGTGATCAGGCCGCCTCGTTGCCCCCGTCATCGCGGGGGAACAGTTCACGCAGATGCTCGCCGAAACCGCGGCAGGCGTCGGTACTGGTGAATACGCCGGCCAGGTTTCCCTTGCGGGTGACGAGCACCGAGCCGATGTGCCGTTCCGCCATGTACAGCAGGACATTGTCGAGCGGTTCATTGATATCGACGATGTAGGCGTCGTGGATGTACATCTCGCGCACGCCCGGATTGAAGCCCTGGTCACCGGGGTTTTTGCCGGCCCGTATGGCCTTGATGTCGCGGTCCGTGATGACGCCGACCAGCTTGTGGCCGTCCGTGACCGGCAGATGACGGACGGCGTGTTCCTGCATCAGCTCAAGCGCCCTGCCGGCATCTGCCTCGAGGTCGATGGAGTAGGGAAACGGTGTCATCAGCAGTTTCAGTTGCGGTGCGTGTTTCATCAAGTGATACCTGTAGTGAGAGGACGGGTTATACGTCTGGCGCCAGGGTTGCCTGCGCAGGCCGGCCACTTGAGCTGCGCGGTTGCATCAACAGATCCTCGGCAGCGGATCATCTTCGAGCTCCTCGAGAATGCGCTCGCCGCCGATCGCGGTCTTCATCATTACGCGATGATGTGCGGCATGCAGGCCGCCGATGATCGCGGCATCGCTGCCTTGCGGCAGGGCGCGCCAGCGGCCCAGCACGTTGTCCGCATCGTCCGGGCTGACCACCGCGACCACGCGACCCTCGCAGGCAAGGTAGAGCGGGTCGTATCCGAGCATTTCGCATACCGATTGCACGGGATCGCGCACCGGGATGTCCGGCTGGCTGAGCGTGACACCGAGGCCGGTGGCGCGACACAGTTCATGACACACGGTGGCGAGTCCGCCGCGTGTCGGGTCGCGCATGAAGCGCAGGCCCTGGCACGCCAGCGCCGCCTGTGTGAGAGGCAGGACGCTGGCCGCATCCGAGCGTACATCGCCGTGCAGGCCAAAGGCCTCGCGTGCCAGCATCACCGCGATGCCGTGGTCGCCGACCGGGCCGCTGACCAGCAGGACATCGCCGTCCCTGATCCGGTCAAGTCCGAGCCGGTGCGGGTGGCGGAAGCCGATGCCGGTGGTGGCGAGATAGAGCCCGCCGCCTTCGCCGCGCGGCAGTACCTTGGTGTCGCCGGCGACCACCTCCACGCCGATTTCACGCGCGGCTGCTGCAAGGCTTGCGATGATGCGCTCCAGGGTGGCGATTTCCATGCCTTCCTCGATGAACGCATTGAGGCTGAGATAGCGTGGCGTGGCGCCGGCGACCGCGAGGTCGTTGGTGGTGCCATGCACGGCGAGCGTACCGATATTCCCGCCGGGAAATTCCAGTGGCTGCACGATGAAACCGTCGGTGGTGAACAGCACCTCGCTGCCATTCAGCACCAGGGGCACGGCGTCGGCATGCACGTCGAGGCCGGGATTGGACAGGTGGCGGGCGAAGATCTCGTCGATCAGCTCGCGCATGAAGCGACCACCATTACCGTGTGCCAGTGAAATGTGGGTGTCCTGCACGTGTGCCTCCAGGTAATCCGGTTGTCGCGGCCCGGACGCAGGGCCGGTCAACCGGGCGAACAGGTGGGTACGACGCGGGTTTTATTATGCCCGCGCCAAGTCAAATCCGTATTCCATTACCTGCCCGTAGCAGAGTCCGGCGTCATTCAACGGGATCACGTCGGGCAGGCAGACCTCGAAGCCGTCGTGCCGTAACAGGCCGTGGACCTGCTCGGTCAGCACGCGGTTCTGAAACACGCCGCCTGACAGGCCGACCTGCCTCACGCCGTGCTGCTCGCGCGCACGCCGCGCCTGCTGCATGATAGCAGCGCCAAGGCTGGCATGAAAAATTCCGGCACGCGCGGAGACCGTGCGTCCGCTGTCGAGCAGCAGTGGCAGCAGTGGCGCCCAGTCGGTGATCCATACGCCCTGCGGGTTTTGCGCAAGCGGCAGGGTCACGGGTTCGGCGCGGCTGTCGCAGGCGGCTTCCAGCAGCATGGGACCCTGTCCCTCGAAGCTGGCGCTGCGGCACAGGCCGGTCAGTGCCGCCGCCGCATCGAACAGGCGGCCGGCTGCACTGGTCTGCGGTGCGTTCATGCGTCGTGTCCAGGCCTGGTGCAACAGGGCGGCATTGTCGGGCAGGCCCGGCCAGTGCGCGCCGGTTTCCCAGCACAACGCCGCGGCACTGCGCCAGGGTTCGCGGCCGGCGCGTTCGCCGCCCGGGAGGTGGAACGGACGCAGGCTTGCGAAGCGCTGCCAGCGTCCGGGAACCCCCAGCAGGGCCTCGCCGCCCCAGAGCGTGTTATCCGGGCCGAGACCGACGCCGTCCCAGGTGAACACCAGCACGGGTCCGTCGTCCGGTGCGACCGGGCAGGCAACGGCGGCATGCGCATGGTGGTGGAATATCCTGTGTACCGGGAGATTGCGCTGTTCCGCCCAGCGCGTCGTCGCATAACCCGGATGGGCGTCGCAGAGGATCGTCTCCACCTCGACCTGGTAGAGCGACTGCAGGTCGCTGACGGTTCGCTCGAACACCTCGAGGCTGCGTGCGTTGCCCATGTCTCCGATGTGCGGGGAGATGACAATGCGCCTGTCCCAGGCCAGCGCGACGGTGTTCTTGATATGGCCACCCACTGCCAGCACCGGCTGCGCCAGCCTGAACGGCAGGGCATGTTCCAGCGGCGTGCAGCCGCGTCCGGGACGCAGCAGGCGCGGCCGGTCCTGAATGACGCGGTATACCGGGTCGTCCGCGGGACGCTCGATCGGCCTGTTGTGATGCAGGAAGCCGTCGGCGACATGGCCGAGCCGCTGCTGCACCACGGTATTATCCGTCAGTACCGGCTCGCCGCTGATATTTGCCGAGGTGGCCACCAGTGCCGAACCGAAGTCATGCAACAGCAGGTGATGCAGCGGGCTGTATGGCAGCATCACGCCGATGTCGGCCAGCCCCGGTGCTATTTGCGCAGACAGCGCGCCGCCGGCCTTCCTGCGTACGATGACAATGGGGCGTTCCGGAGATTGCAGCAGCCCGGCCTCGGCACGTGTCAGTGCGGCCGCGGTGCCGACATGCTGCAAGGGCTGGCTGGCCGGTGACGGAAACATGACCGCCAGCGGCTTGTGCGGGCGCGGCTTGGCCGCACGCAGGCGCTGGACGGCGCGGTCGTTGCCGGCATCGCATACCAGGTGATAACCGCCGATACCCTTGATGGCCAATACCTGTCCTGCGCGTAAGGCGCTGACCGCCGCGTGAAGCGCCGCCTCGTTGTCCTGCACGACCGGGCGGTCGCCGCTGTGAAATGCCAGCGCCGGGCCGCAGTGCGGACACGCGATGGGCTCGGCATGATAGCGCCGGTTAGAGGGGGTACGGTACTCGGCCGCGCATTGTGCGCACAGTCTGAAGCCCGCCATGGTCGTGGCCGGCCGGTCGTAGGGCATGCCGCGGATCAGCGTGTAGCGCGGCCCGCACTGGGTGCAGTTGATGAATGGATAGCGAAAGCGCCGGTCGGTCGGGTCGTAAAGTTCCGCCAGGCAGTCATTGCAGGTGTACAGGTCGGGCGGAATGAATATCCGGCTGTCGCCGCCGCCTGCACTCGCGTGGATGCTGAATTCGCCGGACACAATCGGCGTTGCCGGTATGCAGCGTTCCAGCGCCGGCCGGGACAGGGGCGGCGCGTCCTGGAACAGCCGGCGCATGAAGGTCTGGAGCGCGCCGCGCTCCCCCTGTACGTGTATCTCGACCTGGCCGCCGCGGTTACGCACCCAGCCGTTCAGTTCCAGGCTCCGTGCCAGCTGGTGAACGAAGGGACGATAACCAACCCCCTGAACACGGCCCGTTATCGTCAGGTGCAGCGCACCCGTGCCGGCTTCCTGCAGGGGTGATGCGCTGTCGTTCATGGCTGTCTGTCGCACGGGGTGCGGGATGCGCACCCGGGATAACTAGGGAGTGACGTTTACACGGTCCGCCGCACCGGCCGGTGCTCGCAGGCCGCCGGACCACCAGATGCGACAGGCGCCTTCGTCCGACACCATGCACGGGCCGATCGGGTGGCGCGGCTGGCAGGCGACGCCGAACAGGCGGCATTCGTTGGGGTAGATCCTGCCCAGTACGACCTTTGCACAGTCACAGCCCGGCGGCATTTCGCCGGCACGCCGGCGTGCATCGTCGGCATAGGCGGGAAAGTGTACGCGCGCATCGTGCGCACGGCAGGTTTCGTTCAATACGAAGCCGGAGTACGGGATTACACCGATGCCGCGCCAGTTGGCATCGCACACGTCCATGGTCTGGTGCAGGTGTTGTTGCGCAATACGGTTACCGCCCGGGCGCACGACTTCCGGATAACAATTGTCCAGGAAACGCCGGCCCTCGATCAGCTGGCGCAGGGTGGAGTACATCGCGGCCAGCAGGCTCTCCGTCGTGAAGCCTGCCACGGCGGCGGGGATGCCGTGCAGGTTGACCACGAAGTCCCACTCTTCCGGGCCCATGATGGTGGCGACGTGGCCGGGCGCCACCAGTGCATCGAAACCGGGGGTGTCCGAGTTCAGCAGCAGGGCGACGGCCGGCCAGGTCAGGCGGCCGGACAGCAGGATGAACAGGTTGTCCGGCACACCTTCGACCAGCAGGGCGGCGGTCGGTGCCGTGGTTGTCTCGAAGCCGGCGGCGAAAAAGATCACCGGTATATCGGGATTCTCGCGCGCAATGCGGGCGGCCTCGACGGGCGAGGCGACCGGCCGCACATCGGCGCCCTGTGCGCGCGCCGCTTCCAGGGTACGTGCCGCGGCGCGCGGTACGTTGACCGGCACGCGCAGCATGTCACCGTAGGCCAGCAGCACGATGTCTTCGTTGAGTGCCAGCTGGATGGCCTCGTAGATGTCCTCTTCGGGGCATATGCACACCGGGCAGCCCGGGCCGGGAATCAGTTCGATGTTTTGCGGCAGGGCGTGGCGCAGGCCCGCCATGGTGATGGAGCGCTCATGACCGCCGCACACGTTCATGATGCGCACACGCTCCGGCAGCGGTAGCGCCCGGATGCGGGCAAGCCAGTCGGAAGCCGTGGTCATGACGTGGCCGCAGAGGCGCCGGTTGTTTGCAGGTCAAGCGCGCCGATGCGCTGTTCGAGTGACGCGCATTCTGCCAGCAACCAGTCCAGCCATGCCTCCATGCCGGCGCCGCTTTTGGCCGAGATCTCCAGCACCGGCGCACTGCTTGCCAGGGCCTGAAGGTGGGCGCGCGCCTGCTCAGGCCTGAAGTCATCGAGTACCGGCAGCAGGTCGCACTTGCTCAGCAGCACCAGGTCGGCGGCACGGAACATGACCGGATACTTGGCCGGCTTGTCGTCGCCTTCCGGCACCGACAGCAGCGTGACATTGTGTTGCTGGCCGAGATCAAAGCTGGCCGGGCACACCAGGTTGCCGACATTCTCTATGAACACGATATCGAGGTGTGCGAGGTCGAGCTGGTGCAGTGCATCGTGCACCATATGGGCATCCAGGTGGCAGGCGCTGCCGGTGGTGATCTGAATCGCCTGGACACCGTGACGGCGAATCCGCTCGGCATCGTTCTCGGTTTCGAGGTCGCCCTCGATGACGGCAATGGAAAATTCCTCGCCCAGGGCGTCGATGGTCGCTT
>Ga0307423_1001549_pt1 | contig 13713 bp, 15 predicted proteins | sample SalMarWE160310MG_FD_202154 | JGI IMG/M metagenome (GOLD analysis project Ga0307423, IMG submission 202154) | Salt marsh sediment microbial communities from the Plum Island Ecosystem LTER, Massachusetts, United States - WE1603-10 | ecosystem: Environmental > Aquatic > Marine > Intertidal zone >...
TGCACCCCGAGCTGTTCATATGCTTCGTCTGTCACATCGAGGACAATGGGTATTGGCCATACGTATCCATTGTCCAGGGTGGTGTTGTTACAGACGCTCTCCAGATCGTTGCGCGTCATGAATCCTTCAAGTGGGCTGAAAAACCCATAGGCAATGTTAACAACTTCCCTGGCTGTCTGGCCACGGATACGGAGAACTCCGGAACACTTGTCCATGAGCTTGGTTGCTTCCTTCTTGTCGGCGATGACCCTGTCTACAAGCTGTCCACCATGCGGCGACAAGCTGTTATCAACGGATTCCGCGTTCATTGGAGTCCTCCTGTAGGTTTTGGAATGTCCCGGTTATATCCTTCAGCCGTCTCCGCAAATACTGGCCCAGGGCCTTTGTTTCCTTGGCGTTGATCCTGCCGATATCCCTGCATAACAGCTTGATGCGGCTAATGCTCAGACCGGTGGTGATGCTTACGGCCAAGGCGTTCAGTTCGCCGTCCTCGGGCAACATGCCGCAACCTCCCATGATTCCGAGCAGAAAACCGTCCTTGTACACAGGTATGCCAAGTATGATCATGCCGGCCTCGCACGTGCTGATGACCATGTCGCCCTCGGGGCGGGCCGCTTCGAGCATTTCCCGGACCTTAGAGCAGGTGCATGTGGATCCTTTTGTTTCCCCCCGTATGAGTGGGCACAACGGGTTGGCCCAGTTGCGATATGCTGTGACGCGCTGCCCTGTTTGGTCGATGATGCAACTGTTCAGTCCCGTTCGTTCGTTGAACTCCTTTTCGTAGGCGACCATCTTTTCCCACGGTATGATTTCCGTCAGTGTCAGCATGGCGTTCCCACGGTTTTGACCGGACATGTATGCGCAGCCCTAAAGCGGCGGTATCCAGTCAATTATGAATTAGCATAAACAGTACCAATCAAAATGTTTTATGCTAGAAAAATCACGCGTTAATTCAGTATGATATACGCATATCCCTGAAACGTTCACCGGATACGACCGGACGAGGTGAACGATGTGACAAGTTGTCACGAAACAGAGTGTCGCACTGTACAGGCCTCGCGCCGGACATGAAGCAACTCGAAGCGCGGCGTGAACCGAGCCGGTCCAAGCTGTCCGCGAAGTTACGGTATATGGAATCCTCGTAGCGGTTGTGGCAGGGCAGGCAGGGACCAACCCCGCGAATGCGCGCCAAAGAGGCTTTTTCTAGCGGCCCGCCGACCACGAAATCAAGAAGGGGGCGGCCAGAGAGGTCCATCAGGGCCTCGGGCGAACCGGGCTGGACAAAGCCGGACCTGTTTCCGTCATATGCGCTCCGGAATGGTTGTTTCTTCTGAGCGGACATGCGTCCAACGCCCAATCCCATGGTTTTTGTTTCCAGATGGCAGTCCCGGCAGGAACGCGATGTCTTTTGGGTGGAGTGGGGATCGAAAGCGCGCGCCAGAGACGCAACGGGAGACTCAAGCGGGCGAAAGATTGCATTCTGGTCGAACACTGAAACTTCGGCCTGGCAAGGCGAAGCGGGCATGATGCGGTTGTTCGGCCCCACAGCCAGGACCGGGGTTTCGAAGCGGGCGTAGGAACGTTCCTCGCTCCATTTCCCGGAGGTCTCGCGACCGAGGAGCTTATCATACTGCGTCTCATTTTGGCGCATGGTGATATGGCAGCCGTAGCATTGGGGCATGATCGGGCTGTGGCAAGCCTGGCAGGAGAGCCGCTCATGTCCCGGCAGGGCGTGATGCGGCCGGGGCGTCGCATCGAACGCGTACGACAGGGGCGCGCCGTCCAATTTGCGGTACAGCGCGGCCTTGCCCGGCGTCGGGCCGGAACTCGGAGCGTCCACAAGTCGCAGGGCGTAAAGCAGGGAACCTTTTTGGGAAAACACGAACCGATCCGTCGCAGGGGACGGCATGTGTCCGTTGAGCGCACTCAGGCGGGCTGCATTTTTTGAGGGGAGTTCAGGCGGAGACGCTCCGGAAAGGTTGACAATCCCGGCCTCTGGCCTGAATTGCGGCGCATGGCAATCCTCACAGCGAATCTCCAACTGGCCGACGAGGCTTTTATGTGAAATTCCATCCCCCATGAGTTCCGTCCCGGTGTGGCAGTCTATGCAGACCATGCCCGCCCGAAAATGGACGTCCGGGATCAGTTCCTGGTAATGCCTGCCCCCGGTTATGCGCCGCTGGTTCGGGCCGCCATCCTCATGGGGCGTTCCATACCCATCATCCTCCAACCGCCCCTGGTAGGTCAGACCGATCCTGGCCGAGCGGTTATGGCAGCGGACGCAGTTGGCCATGGGCGCGCGCATGGACAGTTCCGCGTGCTTGAAGCGGGCCCGGGTCGGGTCCGTCATCTCGTGACGGCGTATGATGTGGCAGGCTGAGCAACCTCCGCCCCGTTCGGCGAATTCCCCCCCGCCCTCTCCAAGAGGCCTCCAAAGATGACAGGACCCGCAGAGCTTGGAAAAGTAGTCGAGCGGCGGACTTTTCGGCCCGGTCCAGGCCATGAGGCTCTGGACGTCCAGGGGCTGATCCTCCCCCCTACTGCCCCCCCAGAGCCGGTAAAGAGAAGCGATAATGCCCGTGTTGGTGGCCATGACCGAGCGTTTTACCCGTTCGGCGTGGCTGGGGTGGCACCCCTCCCTGCCGCAGGTTTGGGACGCGACCCGCAAATCGCCGGGATTGAGCACCATGCCCTGGTGGGCGCGGCGTTTTTCGAATGCGAACGCATTGCCCAGATGGCAGGTTGCGCAGCCAAAGGACTTCACCGGATGGAGCGCGTCCGGGTCATCAACTTCGGCGTGGCAGGCCAGACACCCTTCGGACACGTCCTTTCGCGCCAGGGAGCGCTCATACTCGGTTCGGACCAAAGCGCCGAGCATGAGGATGACGACGATGAGGGTCAGGACGATGCGCACGGCGTATCCTCCTCAAACGAAGATGGACGAATACAGGACGAATCCCAGGGACAGCGCGGCGTACATGGCCGCGAACGCCAGGAGAAGATTGTGCGCCGCCGCTGCCCGAGTCCCCCTGAGGATCGGCAGAACGCAAAACAGGGTGAACAGGCCCGCAGGCAGCGTCACGCCGCACAAGAGCGGCGGCAAGCGCATGAGCATGGCCTGGAGTCCGAGGAAGAGCCAGGGGCCCGTCGCCTCGGCCGCCGGATCGCCGGAAAGCGCGGGCAGGGCCATGGGTACGATAAGGGACCATCCTCCAAGGACCAGGGCTGTGGCCGCAAACGTGGATTGGGCCGGAAGCCGGACGCGTATGTGCTTTCCAAGCAGCAGGAGCAGGATTGGGGGCAGGATGAGGCAGTGAAGCAGGAAGGGCGGCATGAAAAAGCTGTTCCCTTGACCTACCGCGAATCCGGACAGGACCGGACCGATAAGCGGGATTTCCCTGAGCAGACTGGCCAACACCGTGCCCGCGCGGACTCCCTCGGCGTCCCCTTTGAGAATGAAGCCGGTGAGGACCAGCAGCAGGCAGACCGCAAGCCCCAGAGCCAGCCGCGTCCATTCGGCCGGAGCGGTCCGACCATAGGTCTTTTTCAGGAAATACCGTCCGGTGTGCAGAATCGCCAGGATGGCGCAGGTCTGCCCGGACGCGAAATGGAGCCTGCGCAGGAAAAAGCCGTAAGGGATGAGGGTGGTGATTTCCTCCACGCTGCGCATAACCTCGTCGCCTCCCGCCGGTTGGTATTGGAAGGCCAGCAACACCCCGGATCCCAGGCAGATGAGCAGGCTGGACAGGAACACGGAGGGCATCCTGAGCCACAAGGTCCGAAGTCCATTCGCCGCGCGCGAGCTGTTCATGCCGGTCTTTTCCCTGTTATGTTTCCATGATCGGGGCTTCCACAGCCAGAGAGCCGTTGTCCAACCGTTTCACCTCCAGCCACTCGAGGGGGCGTTTGGCCGGTCCCCTGACCGGCTCGCCTCTTTCGTTGAATTCACTGCGGTGGCAGGGACAGCGGAAGGCGCCGATCCGCTCGTCATAGGCCACAAGGCAGCACAAATGGGTGCACCGGGCCGAAAGCGCCCGCCATCCCTTGCTTTCGCTCACCAGGATGATCCCGTCCTTGAAGGCCCGGCCGACCTGTTCCTCCGGGGCGAAGATGACGGTCCGGGTTCGTTTTTTTCTCCAGGTCACGAAGGACAATGCGGGCCAAACCAGACTCAGGGCAACGCCCCAGCCAAAGAGTCGCTTGAATATGATGAGCAGGCCCCTGCGGTTCATCAGCGCTCTTCTCCTGTTGTGCGTTGCAGATCGGGTCGGGTTTTATTCAGCGTACGGGCGAAAAGAAGGCGGAACCGGCTGTCCGGATTGAGCAGCCTGCCGGATTCGAGGATGTTCAGGAGCCTGGCCTTCGGATGGATCGGCGGGGACGCCTTGAAAAGATCAAGGTCCCGGGAGCCGGGCAAGTCCATGGTTTGATCCATGCCGCGCCCGGCGGCCATGCCGTTCATGTGGCACTCGTCACATCTTTTTCCGACCGGGGCCGTGGTGTGGGGAGTGTACGGCGTGAAGGCCCATCCCGGCCCGGAACCATCCCCGCGCATGGGCATTGCCGAGTCCAGGATGGTGCGGCCCAGACGGTCCACGTAGGACACGAGATACTGATACTTGGGCCGAAGTATGGAAATGCGGCCGTGCTCATCCACGCCCAGAGCTGCGTATTCCCAACGCCGGAATCGCCAGGCAACAATCCATTGCCCCGGAGTTTCTCCATCGTCCCGCCGCAGGGCGCTCAGGCCGTACTCGCCGAAAACCCATTGGGCGTGGCAGGCCGAGCAGCGCAGCCTGGCGTGGTTTTGGGGATCGTGGGACGGGGTCTCGGGCAGCAAGGGTAAGGGAAGGGTCTGTCCGTCTTGGGAATGAAAGATGAAGCCGTCTTTTGCCGATTCGACGGCCGGGAGGGCTGCGTCAGGAACGCGACTGGCGTATCCGCCGTGGCAGGTTTCGCACGAGGGCGACGTTTCGCCGTGAAGTCCCATGATTTCCTTACCCGAATGGCAGTCCAGGCAGGAAAGTCCGGCCTCGGCATGGGCGTCGCGGCTCAGGAAGTGGTACGCGGCTCCGAATGCGGCGGGAACTTCTCGGCCCCTACTTACGGCCTGCTGGAACATGGGATGGAGGTCGCGCTCGAACAGGCCATCATAGTCGCCGCCGACGTGGTTGCCATGATGGCAGCTCAGGCATTGCCTGTCGGAAACGTTCCTTTGCAGGACGTGCGCGCGCGGGATGGCCGGTTCGCCCCCCCCGCCGGGGTTCTTGTCCGCATACGGAGCGTGGCATGCCGCGCACCCTTCGTACCGGCCCGGGGCGGAGACGCCGAGATGACAGGAAAGGCAGCGCTTGCGCAAAAAATCGTCAACCAGCATGGCGGGGGTTCGGGGGCGTTCCGGTGGCTGGGGAAGCGGACGGAGCGCCGCATTGGCGCTGTACCTCGGAGGAATGGCGCATGCTTGCGCGCCCCATAAGTAGCGGGTTCGGTTGATGATATCCGGACACGCGGCATGGGAGGAGCGGACAACCGCGCGGACGATGTCGGCGTGGCAGGCGCCGCATATATCCGGCGCGTCTTCGAGGTTTGACGGATTTGGAAGGATTTCACTGTGGTCCATGCGCGGACGGTTGCGGCTTGCGGGCGGTAGGTGGCAGCGGACACAAGCGAATTCATGCCCCGTCCCGGGGGGTTCGATGTCCTCGTGGCAGGCGCCGCAATTCGCGACGTCCGGCTTCTTCATGTTCACTCCCGGCCGCGCCGCATCGAGGGGCGCGGCTCCGGCCAGGCTCATGCCGGTCAAAAGCGCCAAGCAAAGGCTCCACCTCCGAACCCCGTCCATCTTTCACCACCAGGAAATAATCTGGTTGTGCTCGAAAATGAGGTCCACCAGTTCGTCATAATCCGCATCCGTGTTTTCCTCGTACAACGGGAATTCCAGGGTGTGGTAGCCCCTGGACAGCGCGTTCATGAGCTTGCGCTGGGTCTCGTCCGGTTCGGTGTTCAAGATATGGAGCATCTTCTTGCGCTTGCGGCGCGGACAAATGCCGATATCCTTATGATCGTCGGACATGATCCGTCCTCCTTGCCAACGCCCTGCGCCGTATCAACTGTCCAGGTCCCAGACGATGGGCAACCTGCCGGGAGGGGCGTCGATGCTGTTGCCGAAGGGGATGACGATATCCATCTCCTTGAGCTTTTGGGCGATCTTTTCCGTGGACATGTAGGTGAAGGCGCTCTCCTCGTTGCGTTTCAGATTGGAGGCGCAAACGCACTCCATGTCCTCGAGCCATTCCAGGTTTTCCTGGAGCGCGTCGGACATCTCCACCGGCACGTCCATGAGGAAGATGTAGGCATAGTAATTCCCCACAGCCAGGCCCAGCGCGGTCCTGGTCGCCTGCCACACATCCTCCATCCTGTGGACCACGATCCCCACATGCTTGATGTTTTCCATGACATTCCGCTCCCTTGCGAATCTCCGCCCCCTGCCGGGAGTCAGAAGTTCAGATAACGGTCGCACTCGTCGATGATGTCGCAGTGCCGCTCCTGGGTAGCCTTGTCCTTCTCGCTCATGCCCGGCACCGGACCTTCGCCGCCGTGTTCCGTAAAGCAGACCAGGCACAAGGCCATGCGATGCGTCACGTCGACCAGTTCCTTGAACAAGGGATCTTTCATCATGCTGCATCCCAGATGAGTAAAGAATAGGTCCACGTTCACGCCCTTGTTTTTCGCAGCCCTGCACAGCTTGACCAACTGGGGCAGATGCTGGTTCGATGTGACGTATATTCCCAATGTTCGAGCCATGTTGTTTGCCTCCCGAGGGAAGGGGCTCCCGCGCTCCGAGTCTCAACCGTTCATCGCGTCAAACGGCCAAAGACAAGGGCCATGAGGTTCATGGACCGCGCAAGGCGCGCATTGCCCGAATTACCGGCTCGGCCGCTAGCCCTTCCTGATGAAGTAGCTGGTGTAGCCGTCCTCATCCGTGAACCCCAGTAATTCGCTGCCAACTTTCTTCACGCCCGACTCGATGTCGTTCTTGGTGCCGGGGTCGGTACCCATCATCTGCAACACCTGGCCGGCCTGCATCGCGTTCAGGGTTTTTTTGACTTTGAGCATGGGCATGGGGCAACTCAATCCGCGACAGTCAAGGGTTTGATCAGGGGTGATGTCGTCCATGTCAGACCTCCTTGGTTTACGTGGCCGGGACCGCCATGGCGTCACGCGCGCACGGCCGTCAGATGTCCACCACGAGTTTTCCCGTTCGTTCGTTCCAGGTCACGAGGGCGTACCAGAGCAAAAGCGTCAGAAAGATGCATCCCAGCGTCCAGCCGTATCCCAGGTAATCCGGCAGGTAGACAGTGTATCCCACCAGGGTTTTCAGGGTGACGGAGGCGTTGATACCCGCCTTGGTCAGCGAGTTGGTCAAGGCAAAGAGCGCCAGGGCGACAATGAGCTTGACCTGTCCCTCACAGGCGCGCCAAGCCGTGCCGCTGCCGCACCCGCCGGTCATGAGCATGCCGAATCCGAAGATGAAGCCGCCCAGCAGGCCGCCCAGGCCGAAATTTGGGGTCACATACGATGTCTCGCTACGCAGTCCCGTCCATTTGAGCACGAGGAAACCGAGTACGCTGATCATCAGACTGATGATCACCACCTGTGTGACCTTGGCCTCGCCGGTCATAAACGGTTCCCGGAAGGCGCGGGCAAAGCAGAAGCGGCTGCGCGTCAAAATGAAGCCGAAGGCCATGCCGCACAAGAGCACTCCGCCCTCGATGACGTAGCCTTCAAACTGGTAAGCTTGGAAGGCGGCCACGCCGCCCAGAAGCAGGGCCCAACCAAGGAAGGGTTTGAGTTTTTCGATGAACGGCCGCTTTTTTGGAGGCGCCGGGGCCTTCCCCGTGGGCAGGTGTTCCATTTCCCAGTACAGATACTTGAGCCCGGCGTACGCCCCTCCGAGCAGGCCGACCATCATGGCGAACCCGCTCAGGGACAGGGCGCTGATGGAGGAATAGAATCCGCCCACGTTGCACCCTCCGGCCAGGGCCGAACCCACCCCCAGCAGGGTCCCGCCCACCAGCGCCTTGGCGAATTCCAGCGGCGGCGGAACGCGGAACGCGAATTGTCCGGCCGCAAGCGACGCGGCCAGGGCCCCCCAGATGAGTCCAAGGGTGATCACGGAATTGGAATCGATCAGAAACGCTCCGGGTTTGCTCACATAGAGACCGAGGGAGTAAAAGATCCAGTCCCCCCAGACCCTCAGCCCTCCGACCACGCCCCAAGGCCGAGCCCAGGTAAAGGTGATCACGCTCATGATGCCGATAAGCGCTCCGCCGATCATCGTGGGCCACTCCTGGATGAATATCCGATGGTAGCCGTCCTTAAGGACGGTCATAAACTCTTTGAGGTTCGGATCCATGAAGCACCCCCTTGACCGGGTTGGCGACTCGTCAACAGCCTTCCTCTTCCTCGGGCTTGGCTGTGGCCGGCTTGGCGCCGGGCTCGTCGGACAATCCGGGCAACCCCACCAGGGAAGGGACGCGCGGGACTTCGTCGGCCAACGTGTGGATCACGGCCTGGTCATAGTAGAGCCAGGCGACATTGGACGTCGGATTCACCAGAATGGCCTTCCAGAAGAACCGCTTGGCCTCGATGTATCGCCCGCGCTTGAGCGATACGAGGCCGAAACGGACCAGCCGTCCGCTGAGCTCCTCGTCGAAGCTGCCGATTTGGGCTCTGTTCAGCCCGTATTCCATGGCCATGGTCACGGCTTGTCCTTCGGCCTTATCGGCAGGCTCGTCCGCCACAAGGGACGAGGCGGGCATGAGCAAAACCAAGGCGACGGCAAGCAAGAGAATGGCGCGCATTCGGGTATCCTCCATTGTTCCCGGCGAAGTCATTCAACCGGGTATCCGGCCTTGTCCCAAGCCCTCCAGCCGCCTTTCAGGTTGACGGCGTTGCGGTAGCCCATCCGGAGGAGCGAAACCACGCCCAGGCTGCTGCGATCCCCGGATTTACAATAGATCACGATGTCCGCGTCCTTTTCAGGCACGAGATCGGCGATCCTGAATTCCAGCCATCCCCGAGGGATGTTGATGGCGCCGGGAATGTGCCCGCGCTTGAATTCCTTTTCCTCGCGGGTGTCCAGAAAATACGTCCCGCCCTTGTCGCGCATCGCCTCGGCCGCCTCCGCCGTGACCTCGACAATCCGGCTCTTGGCCTCGCGGACCAGATCCTCTTTGGCCATGTTCCCCTCGACCGGTTCGGACGCGACCTGGGCGGCTGCCGCCGCAACGAACGCAATCAGGGCCAACGCAACGAGGAAACCCGCGCTATAGGCCGCGAATCGGCCTGAATTCATGTTCGGCAGGCGTTTCATTGGCTTCCTCCCGAGGGCTTGGCTTGTTCAGCCCCTCGCCCGCTTACGCCGGGTTCGATTCTTTTGGGGATCATTTCCAGGGGAACCGTCACGTTTTTGTTGGCGATGCGGTCTTCGGGGGCCACATCGCTCTCCAGCAGAAACAGGTTTTCGTTGCCGTGACACCCGTTGCACGCGGCGTTTTGCGGCGTTCTGCGCTGGATGTTGTGAGGCGTGGCGTACTTCCAGGTGGGCAGGGCGTCGAAATGAGGAAGCGCATTGTCCGCGTAGTAGCGGAAGGAATTCCGGTCCACCGGGACATGGCGCAGCACGGCGAAACGTTCGGGCCGAGCATCTGACCGGAGAGGGTTCAACCCGATCTTGAAATCAAGCTCCGATTTCTTGTTGATGAAGAACTTTTCGCCGGTGCGGGACAGGGCGAAATGGCAATCATAGCAGTTTTTGTAGGATACGGCGTGGCAGACTTGGCAGGAAAGCTTGTCTTTGTGCATGCGATGTTGCTCGGCGCTGGGCGCGGCATCGTCATAGATGGAGGCATGGCACTGGATGCATTTTGGCGCGTCCGGGGCTTGGTAGCGGTTTGCGGCGCCGGACGCATCGGCGTGCATCTCTTCGCCCGAATGACATTTGATGCAGCGGAAGAACCGCTTGCGCCAATGCACGTCCGGAGGGACGCCTTTGTTCTCGCCGAGGTATTCCTTTTCAATGCGGCTGCCGTGGCAGGCTGTGCAGACTTCCCTCCATGGCGGGTTGCGTTCAAAAAAGTGCATGTTCAATAGCCCTCCGCCCACGTAGGTCGGACGGGAAACGTGGCACTGCCCGCAACTGGAATGGCAGGCTCCGCAGTGGGCCTGCCTGGTTTTATCCACGATGACATGCTGTTCCGGCGAGTCGGAGCCGGAACGCGCGTCGATCATACGCGTAAAAGGATGCAGGGTGGCGTGCAGGCTCGCGCGGCTCTTTTCCACAATGTCCGGGTGGCAGTCCCCGCAGACCGGGCCTGGATCGGGAAAAGTCGGATCCCGCACAACGCCGTTGTGAGCCGCGAGATAATCGGGTTCGGCCGGATTGCCTCCATGGCATTCGTGGCAGCCGATGCTTCCGTGGTTCGCATCCTCGGCGAACGCCGGGTCCACGAACATTTTTTCATGCGGAGCCAACTGCTCCACCGCTCCGCCTCACCCTTCCCCTTCGGATGCTCCGGAAGCCGGAATGGCCTCGGCGCAGCCCATTACTTCCCGGATGGCGGGAATGAGCTTGGCCGGGTCGCTGTGGCAAGCGAAACAGTTGTTGTCCAGTGTTCCCGGCTCTGCGGCCACGGCGCCCCAGGCGAGTGGAATCAGGGTCAAGGTCAGGACGACTCCGAGGCTCCAACGCAACAAGAACATGGACATGGCGCTGCCTCCCCGCAGGTTGAGTATTATCTGAACTCCGTCCGCTGGGACACGCCTGGAAATAGCAACTTCAATACCAAGCCAAACAGCTGGGCATAGTATCGGGATTGCTGAATGGAACTCAATTATGTCGATGAGTTATGCAATTGTTTCAGCGGGAGTTGAAAGGTCTGATCCATCAGGAACCGTTTCATATGACAATATGTCCCGTGACAATGTGCCTGATGGACGGCGAGGTTGGTCACGAATCTCGATACTCGAAATCATGGGCGGATAACCAACGCCTCCATCTTCCGGTATAGCGTATTGCGACTGACGCCCAACAGGCGCGCCGCCTTGGTCTTGTTCCAGTGGGATCGCTCCAGCGCGGACAGGAGCCTGAGCCTTTCCGCATGTCGAGGCTCCGCCTCCAGCCCGGCTCTCTCGTCCAGTCGCGCAAATCGCCGCAGTTCGGTGGGAAGATGGCTCACGCCGATGACGTCCTCCTCGCAGACGATAAATGCGTGCTCAACGGTGTGCTTGAGTTCGCGAACGTTGCCCGGCCACAGGTAGCTGGTCAGGATGTCCATGACATCAGGGGCGATTTCTCGGATGTCCTTGGAGTAGGATTCCCGGAACTGGTTCATGAAGTGCTCGCAGAGCAGCGGAATGTCGTCCACGCGTTCGCGCAGCGGCAGGATGTTGATAACCATAACCCGGAGACGATAGTAAAGATCCTCGCGGAAAACCCCCTGCCGAACCTTCTCAAGCAGATCGTTATTCGTTGCCGCCACAACCCTGATGTCGGCCTTATAGGTTGTGGAGTCGCCGACACGTTCATATTCCTTACGCTCCAGAACCCGGAGCAACTTGAGTTGGATATTAAGGCTCATATCCCCGATTTCGTCCAGAAAAATGGTTCCGCCTTCGGCCGCCTGAAATCTGCCGATCTTGTCATTGACCGCTCCGGTGAACGCGCCCCTGACATGGCCGAAAAGTTCGCTTTCCAGAAGGCTTTCGGCCAGAGCGGAGCAGTTGACCTTGATGAGCGGGCCTGTGATGGTTGAGCTCCCGTAGTGTAAGGCCTCCACGATCAGCTCCTTGCCTGTGCCCGATTCGCCCGTAATCAACACGGTGGTCTTCATGTCGGTAAGCTTGCCCAATATTTGGTAAATCTTCAGCATATTAGGATTTCGCCCCACGATATTTCGGTAGATGCATCTTTCATCCGGCCTTTTTCCCGGCGCGTCGCGTTGCGTTGCGTCACGAACCACGATCATGGCGCCGGCGAAGTGGTTTTCCAGGTCGTAAAGCGGCGAGGCGTTGACCATAACCACCTGATTTCCTTTTTGCCCGAACCGGCATTTGGCATGATAGCCTCGTATGGGCTCGCGGGTTCGACGCACATCCCTGGCGAGCTTGAGACATGGAGGGTATTCACCGTCCTCAAAGAGATCGTCCATGTGTACGCCGGGCCGCATCTGGTCCGCTCTTGCGCAAACGCATTGAAGCGCCTCGTTGGCGTTGATGATCTTTAAATCGGCGTCCACGGTGAGAATGCCGTCGGAAAGGCCTCTAAGCACGGATTGCAGGTTGCGCGTACTTTCAAGGAGATCACTGGTCCATTCCTTGACCTTTATCCCCAATTCATCGCGAGCCTTTTGCAATTCATGTCGGGCGGTTTTGCGCTCAGCTATGTCATTGTCGATGCTGTGAAATCCCCGGAATTCTCCGTAATCAGTGAATTCCGGGACGCCGACGGTCTCCAACGCCGCACGCATCAAAGCCAGAGGTGTTTGGGGATGCATTTTTGCCGTGCTTTTGATGTTCCGCTCAGGCAGAACCGCGTCATTGATCTGTTCCGCAGTAAGAATCATGCCGTGAAAGGCGTTGTCGCGTCTTAGCGGGCTAAGTCCTCCTGTGAGATAGACCTTCTCGCCCCCGTCGTTCACAAGAGACACGTTGTGAAAGTTGACCGGGGTCATGGCCTTCTTGGCCTCAAGATATTTGTCCAGGAAACAGGTCAGGGGGAACTCTCCGCTGTCAACGGACATGGCCCGGCCCAGAAGCCGGCTGCAAGGCTCCCCAAGGATACGTTGCATGGCCCGGTTGACAAGCCATACGGCGTCGGCCGCATCGAACAGGACAATGCCGAAAGGAATGTCGTCCCTGATGAGCTTGAGCATATCGCCCTTATTGAGGGGGCAGATTCCATGGATGTCGTGCGCGCATTTCGATTGAAGCTCGGGAATCTTGATTTTTTCTGGGGCCATGGCGTCTCTCCTCGTTGAAGATCCGGCGTGGAGGATTTCGATCAAGGCTCCCTGAAGTCGAAGACGCGCGTGAGAGGGGACCTGAGGAAGAGACAGCCGGGCGCGGTCAAATTGTCGCAGCAACCCGAAGGCGTCAGGGATTTATTACTAGTAATACTCTACTCCCGTTTTTGTACCATGTGAACAATTTGTTTCAAAAATATGTGAACTACAAAAGAGGAGAACATCCTGAACTTCTCCGCCACCGCATCACCAAAGGCGCAGGGAGGGACTCAATAGCAAGATCATAGCTAGGGAGTGGGTAATCCTCCCCTTTTTAGCCGCTCTCAGAAGTAGAGCCTATGCGGCTTGCTCTTGAAACAGAAAAACGGGCTACATCTTATTCGATGTAACCCGTTGATATTATTGATTGGTGACCCCGGCAGGAATCGAACCTGCGACACCAGGATTAGGAATCCTGTGCTCTGTCTATAACATATTGATATAATTGAATTAATTTGGTAATATTTTTCATAATACCAACATTTTTCTTAGGGGTGGTTGGCAAAAGGTTGGCATCAATGTACTTTTTTTCTCAGTATGTTCTAGCACTGCTTGGTTCTTGGCTGGGCTTCAAACCACACTCCGTAAGGAAATCATACAAGCTCTTGTATGTTGCGAGATAAGTTGGAACTTTAACAACTTTGGGACT
>Ga0307423_1001550_pt1 | contig 13700 bp, 9 predicted proteins | sample SalMarWE160310MG_FD_202154 | JGI IMG/M metagenome (GOLD analysis project Ga0307423, IMG submission 202154) | Salt marsh sediment microbial communities from the Plum Island Ecosystem LTER, Massachusetts, United States - WE1603-10 | ecosystem: Environmental > Aquatic > Marine > Intertidal zone >...
TCTTCTTCAACGTAATTACTATTCTGTTGCGCAGAATCATCGTTGAAATCAAAATCATAGATAGACATTCAATTCTCTTGATAGTTGTTCTTTGTTTGGATCACCCTTACTAATAAATCATTTAATCTGTAATAAAACAACTTGATAATAAAGTATATTTTTACTAAGCACGGAACTCAAATGCTGTGCCACTGGAAACACCAAATTTCATATTCAATATGATTCAGATTGAATCAGTTTTGTAAAACAGATGTAACTTTTTCTGCTGCATCTTTAAGACTGCCAGCCACTTCAAAATTGAGTCCCGAATTATTAAGTAATTCTCCGGCTTCAACCGCATTTGTACCTTCAAGTCTTACCACAATTGGAACTTCAACTTTCATTTCCCTTGTGGCATCAATAACTCCCTGAGCTACACGATCGCAGCGAACTATTCCACCGAAAATATTAATTAATATTCCTTTAACATTTGGATCGGAGAGAATTATTTTGAATCCATTTGCAACTGTGGTTTTATTTGCAGTTCCTCCAACATCCAAAAAGTTTGCCGGATCACCACCGGCAAGCTTGATGATATCCATAGTTGCCATTGCGAGTCCGGCACCGTTAACCATACAGCCAACGTTGCCATCAAGTTTAATATAATTCAGATCATATTTTGAGGCTTCAACTTCAAGTGGTGCTTCTTCATCGAGGTCGCGATATTCTAATATATCTTTATGTCTGAAAAGTGCGTTATCATCAAAATTCATCTTTGCATCTAATGCGATAACATTTCCCTCTTTTGTAACGACAAGCGGGTTTATTTCTGCAAGTGAAGCATCTGTTCCCTCGTATGCTTTGTAAAGTCCTAAAAGAAATTTTACAGCATTTTTATGCTGGTCTCCTTTGAGTCCTAATGAATAGGCTAATTTGCGAGCCTGGTATGGCTGCAATCCTAATTCAGGTTCAACAATTTCTTTAATTATTTTTTCAGGAGATTCTGCCGCAACTTTTTCAATTTCAACTCCACCTTCTGTTGAAACCATTACAACATTTTTAGCTTTTGCACGATCCAGAGTGATGCCCACATAAAATTCGCGGTCTATATTTATTCCTTCTTCGATCAGCAATCTTTTAACAACCCTTCCTTCCGGTCCTGTTTGATGAGTAACCAAGGTCATCCCCAGCATTTTTCTAGAAAGCTCCAAAACTTCCTCAAGGTTTTTTGCTACTTTTACGCCACCGCCTTTTCCTCTTCCACCTGCATGAATCTGTGCTTTAACAACCCATACATCTCCTTGTAAATCTACTTTAGCAATGTTTACCGCTTCCTCGGCTGAAAATGCAACTTTGCCCTTCGGAACAGCTACATTGTATTTTCTTAATATTTCTTTTGCCTGATATTCATGAATTTTCATAAAAAAAGCCTACTCCCTAACCCTCTCCCTAAGGGAGAGGAGAATCTGGATTATTTATAAAATAGTTTATTTAAAATTTAGTATTTCCTTAGCGGTATTTTAAAATGTTTTCTTTATTATAATTCTGGATATGTTAGTACAGAGTTCTAACTCCTAAATTGTAATTGCTTGTTAAACCTTTGTACTCATTAATTTTGCCTGGAGGAAGAGAAGTAAATAATCTCTTCCACCTGCTTTTGAATCTGTTCCGGACATATTGAATCCGCCAAAAGGATGACCGCCAACTAAAGCACCTGTACATTTCCTGTTAAAATACAAATTACCGATCAGAAGCTGTTTTTTTGCCGAATCAATTTTTTTACGGTTTCTTGTATAAACAGCACCGGTCAATCCATAAATTGTGTTGTTTGCTATTTTAAGACCTTGTTCAAAATTATCAGATTTAATAACGGCAAGTACAGGACCAAAAACTTCTTCCTTGGCAAGTCTGTGATCAGGTTTGATGTCTGTAATCACAGTCGGCTTAATAAAATAACCATTGCCCTTTGCCTTTGTACCGCCAACTAAAAGCTTACCTTCCTTTTTACCTATTCTTATATAATTCAAAATACTCTTCTGTGCTGCTTCATTTATAACAGGACCCACCGGATAATTCTCAACACCGGGACCAACTTCAATTTTTTCAACAGCAGTTTTCAATTTACTGACAAATTTCGGATAGATAGCTTTATCAACTATAGCACGCGAGCATGCAGAACATTTTTGTCCCTGAAAACCGAAAGCAGAGGTCACAACACCATTAACAGCTTCATCAATATTAGTTTCTTTATCAACTACTATACAATCCTTTCCACCCATTTCAGCAATTACTCTTTTAAGCCAGATCTGTTTTGGTTGAACTTTGGAAGCAAGCTCGTAAATATGTGTACCAACAGCCATCGAACCGGTGAATGAGATGAATCTTACTTTTGGATGGGAAACCAGGGTATCGCCAACTTCACCACCCGAACCGGGAAGAAAATTAATGACTCCATCCGGTAAACCTGCATCGTGCATAATATCATAAAACAATTTTCCCATCATTGGTGAATCGCTCGAAGGTTTCAATACAACTGTGTTACCGGAAACTAATGCGGCAGAAGTCATCCCAACCAAAATTGCGAAAGGAAAATTCCACGGCGGAATTGAAACACCAACACCAAGAGGAATATAAACCAACTCGTTACTTTCTCCTTTTACCGGAGTCAAGGGCTGTTTGGAAGAATACCTGAGAATTTCCCTGCCATAAAATTCAAGAAAATCAATTGCTTCGGCAGTATCGGCATCAGCTTCCAGATAATTTTTGCCCGTTTCATAAATCATCCAGGCGTTAATCTCAAATCTTCTAACCTTTGCAATAGCAGCGGCTTTAAAAAGAAAATTAGCTCTTTCTGCCGCCGGAACGAATTTCCAATCTTCAAACTTTTTAGCTGCTGTTTCTACCGCACGTATCGCCATTTCTTTAGTTCCCTTATAAAACATTGCAACTACTTCATCTTTGTTGGCTGGATTGTAAGAAACTAATTTATTTTTTGATCTTAACTTTTGTCCACCAACTACCATTTCATAAGTTTTACCTAACTGTTTTGCTACAGATGTAAGAGCTATTTGTTGCTTTATAAGATTAGATTTTATACTAAAATCGGTTATTGGTTCATTCTTAAACGGCTTGATTCTCATCTGTTAACTCCTGTTAAAAAATAAAAAAGACATCAAAAATTAACTGTTTTAGCCCGAATAAACAATTTCTAAACACTTCCCGTTATTAAATACATATCTAATAAAATAAAACCAGGCACAAAGAACTCTTTCTAATTTATCTTGACGATGTTATATTAAATATTAATAATTAGAAAATATTAAAGTTAAAATTCAATATTTTTGATAATTAACTTTTAGGGGAATTTAAACTATTTATCTTTTCAATCAGGAGAGTGAGAGAGAGATATGGGAAATTTAAAATCCTGTAATACTATTACTGAGCTTTATAGTTTTATTACAGAAGAGTTCGGACCAACCATAAGCAGGGATTTTCTAAGATATAAAGCAGATGGTGCTTACAGAGGAATTTCATATTCCCAATTTAAAACCGAAACGGATCTGTTTGCATTCGGTTTAGCATCTATGAGAATAAAACGTGAGGACAAAATTGCAATCGTTTCGGAAAACAGACCGGAATGGATTTATTCCGATATGGCAATTTTAGGTCTTGGTGCGATCGATGTTCCACTCTACCCTTCTCTTACTGCAGCTTCAATTGAATTCATATTAAATAATTCGGAAGCAAATACTGTAATTGTTTCTAATAAATTTCAATTAAACAAGATTTTAAAGATACTTGGTAAGTGCAGGCATATAAAAAATATAATCATTCTAAATGAAAAAGATTATGATCCATCAATAAATCATTTGCATACTTTTCGCCAGGTTCAGGATAAAGGTAAGTTCTTTAAAAAAGAAGATCCGAATTTACTTACCGAAAGTATGAAGTTAGTTAAAGAGAGCGATGTCTGCACAATCATTTATACCTCTGGAACAACAGGTGAACCAAAAGGCGTAATCCTTACACACAAAAATATAATGTCGAATGTAGAAGCAGCATTAAAATCGTTTCCTATAGATAAAAATGACGTATTCCTTTCATTCCTTCCTCTCTGCCACATTTTCGAGAGAATGGCTGGATACTATACAGCAGTCTCATCCGGAGCAATGATTTGCTACGCTGAAAGTATAGAAACTGTTGCAAATAATCTTTTAGAAGTGAAGCCTACTTTACTTACAACTGTGCCGAGACTGTTTGAAAGAATCTACTCCAAAATTATGAAGAATGTAGAAAGTCAATCTATTAAGAAACAAAAAATATTTTATTGGGCACTTCAAACAGGTCAACAATTTATCAATGCGAAGAAAGAAAAAAATGTATCACTTTCACTTTCAATCAAACATAAACTTGCTCATAAACTTGTACTAAAAAATATACAAGATAGAACAGGGGGAAATCTACGTTTCTTTATTTCCGGTGGTGCACCTTTATCACGAGAGCTTGGTGAGTTTTTTGAAGCAATTGGAATTAGAATCCTGGAAGGATACGGATTAACAGAATCTTCACCCGTAATTGCTGCAAACAGGATCGATGATTATAAGTTTGGAACCGTTGGTAAAGTCTTACCAGGTATTGAAGTTAAAATAGCACATGATGGAGAGATACTCGCCAAAGGTCCGAATATTATGCGGGGATATTATAGAAATAAAAAGGAAACCGAGGCAACTATAAAAGACGGATGGCTACATACCGGCGATATTGGAGTTTTTGATGCCGATGGATTTTTAATGATTACAGACAGAAAAAAACATCTGTTTAAAACCTCAGCAGGTAAATATATTGCTCCTTCTCATATAGAAAACACTTTTCTCGCAAGTAAATATATAGACCAGTTTGTTTTAATTGGTGATAAGCGAATGTTTCTAAGCGCACTCATTGTTCCTGATTTTGAAGCTGTAAAAGAATATGCTGATTCACATAAGATTCCTTATACAACAAACCAGGATCTTGTGAAAAATGATACTATTTATAAACTTTTTGAAAATGATATGATGCAATTTCAGAAAAAGCTTGCAAATTATGAACGAGTAAGGAAGTTCATTCTCCTTGACAAACCTTTTACAATTGAAAATGGTGAAATCACCCCCAGCTTAAAGATTAAAAGAAAAGTAGTGGAGGATAAATACAGAGAGTTTATAGAAAATTTATACTACGAAAAGTATTCAGAGTAAAAGAAAAAGTTATTTAAGCTTTTCAAATTCTTTGATTATCTGATTGTGAATTATTCCATTTGAAGCAAGTATTTTCTTGGAATAAATATCAATTTCATTTCCTTTAAAATCTGTTACCAAACCGCCGGCTTCCTCAACAATTAATTTTCCTGCGCACAAATCCCAGGGATGAAGATGCACTTCCCAGAATCCTTCAAAAATACCTGACGCAACAAAGCAAAAATCAATTGCTGCAGAACCAAGTCTTCTTACTCCACGGGCTTTTCTAGTTAACGCTTCAAATTTCTGAAAAGCATTTTCAGGATTTTCAGCAATGTTGTAAGGAAAACCTGTAACGAGCAAACTGTGTTCTAATTTTGATGTTCGGTTTACGATCATCTTTTGTGAACCGGCAAATGCACCGCTGTCTTTTTCTGCCGAGTAAACAATATCGTTCATTACATCGTAAACTACACCGGCAATTGTAACATTATTTTTTTGTACACCGATTGAAACAGAAAAAATCGGTAGACCGTGAGCAAAATTCGTTGTACCATCAAGTGGATCGACAACCCATAAGTATTCCGAATTATTTTTTGTGCCGCTGCCTTCCTCAGCTAAAATGCTGTGCACCGGATATTTTTTTGTTATAAAATCTGTAATCAATTTTTCAGAAGCTTTATCTACTTCCGTTACCAGATTGTTTTCGCTTGTTTTATAATCTATCTTAAAATTTTTCCCAAAACCCTCTCTCACTACAGAGCCTGCTTGTTTTGCTATTTCAATTATATCATTAATCATTTATTTCCTTGATTATTTTTACAAATATACCCATATCAATTTCGAATATAAATTCATTAAATAAGTTGAAATGGTAGTTGAAAGTAATTTCATTCAATTCTTACAACCTTGATAGCCCTAAGCAATTTTGGTATATTTTGATGATAATTAAAAGTGAACAAACAGGAGTTTTTATTTGGATCAGTCAAAAGAAATTGACATTCATTCCTCTGATGAAGGTTCTATTATTGACAATATTCCCGATACTTTGCCGGTTTTACCGCTCAGGGATATTGTAATATTTCCGTATATGATCTTTCCTGTTCTGGTTGGCAGAGAGCAGTCAATAAGAGCAGCTAATTATGCAACTGAAAATACAAAATACATCTTTCTTTCCACCCAGAAAAAATCAAATATAGAAGATCCCTCTGCCGATGATATTTACAGGGACGGAACAATCGCTAAAATCGTACAAATATTAAAGCTTCCCAACGGCTTAATAAAAATTATTGTTGATGGTTTAATACAGGCAAAGATTGTTGAGTTTACAAATAGAAAAGAATTCTTTGAAGGAAAAATAGAAATTGTTTTACCGGAATTAGTACGCGATCATGAAATGAACGCAATGGAAAGGCAAATGTCACAGTTATTTAAACAGTATATCAAGATCAGCAGGAACATCCCAGCCGAAACTTTGTCGGCTTTTGAAAATATCGTCGAACTTGATCGAAAATTATTTTATGTGGCTGCAAATGTTAACCAGTTAATTGATGTTAAACAAACAATCCTTCAGAAGTACACATTGAAGGATCAGTTTTATGAAGTGATAAAAATTCTGAACTCGGAAATCGATATTCTGAAAATTGAAAAAGAGATAGATAATAAAGTCCAGGAAAACATAGCAAAGACACAAAGAAAATTTATCATCCAGGAGCAGATAAAAATACTGCAGGAAGAGTTAGGTGAAGATGAAGATGGCTCACCTGAATTTTCAAAGATGCGGCAAAAGATAAAAAAAGCGAAGATGACAAAGGAAGCTGAAAACAAAGCTCTTGAAGAACTCGCCAAGCTTAAGAAGACACCGCCGATGTCACCTGAATCTACTGTGATCAGAAATTATTTGGATTGGCTTCTTGAAGTTCCCTGGTCAACTAAAACAAAAGACAATCTGGAAATTAAGCACGTTCAGAAAATTCTGGATGAAGATCATTTCGGACTTGAGAAACCTAAAGAAAGAATTATCGAACATATTGCAGTACTGAATCTTGTTAAACAGATCCGCGGACAAATACTATGTTTTGTTGGTCCTCCCGGAGTTGGTAAAACATCACTTGGTAAATCAATTGCAAGAGCACTTGGAAGGAAATTTATTAGGATAAGTCTCGGCGGTGTTCGTGATGAGGCAGAAATAAGAGGACATCGTAGAACGTATATCGGCTCAATGCCCGGTAAAATAATTCAATCTATGAAAAAAGCAGGCACAATAAATCCTGTTATTCTTTTAGATGAAATTGATAAGATGAGTGTAGATTTTCGCGGCGATCCTTCATCAGCAATGCTTGAAGTTCTCGACCCCGAACAAAATCATACTTTTAGTGATCATTATCTTGAAGTTGATTACGATTTGAAGCAGGTAATGTTTATAACAACTGCAAACGTCAGGTATAACATTCCTCTTCCGCTACAGGATAGGATGGAAATCATCGAACTTCCGGGTTATCTTGAATATGATAAAATTGAAATAGCTAAAGCACATCTGATCCGTAAACAATTAAAAGCGCATGGTCTTTCAGACAAAAAAATTGAATTCCATGATGCTGCAATCAGGAAACTAATCAGGGAATACACTCGTGAAGCAGGAGTAAGAAATCTTGAACGCGAACTTGCTTCGATCTGTCGTAAGATTGCAAGAGATATTGTACTGAAAGAATCTTCAAATGGAAAGAAAAAACCTAGTAAGAAATACATTATAGACGAAGAATTAGTTGAGAAGTATCTTAAAAATCCGAAGTTCAGAGAGTCGCACCACGAAAAAGCTCAGCGTATCGGAAGTGTAACCGGTTTAGCTTGGACGAGCGTTGGCGGTGATTTGCTAAATGTTGAAGTTACGATAATGACCGGTACCGGTAAGCTGAGTCTTACAGGACAAATCGGTAATGTGATGAAAGAATCTGCACAGGCTGCATTAAGTTATCTAAGATCTTCTGCAAAAAAACTCGGTTTAAATACCGATTTCTTTAAAGGTAAAGAAATTCATATACACGTTCCTGAAGGTGCAATCCCGAAAGACGGACCCTCAGCCGGAATTACAATGGCAATGGCAATGTTTTCTGCAATAAGCGGCAGACCAGCATCAAACAATGTTGCAATGACCGGAGAAATAACTTTAACCGGATCAATACTTCCGATTGGTGGTTTGAATGAGAAGTTATTAGCTGCAAAAAGGAATGAGATTAAAACAGTACTTATTCCTAAAAAGAATGAAATCGATTTGAACGAAATTCCGGACAAAGTAAAAGACGGGATAAAAATTGTAACGGTTGAAAAGGTCGATGATGCAATACCTTATATCTTTACATCACCAAAAACTCAGAAGAAAAACACGAAGATCAAAAAGAAAACATCGAAGAGTAAGAGGAAATAATTGGAAGAACTGGTTATTCCCAAAAACATTAGAACCGACGAAGAAAGATATGATCTTCTAATTAAGCAGATAAAATCTTTACTTGTAAAAGATGAACCTGAATTATCAAATCTTGCAAATCTAACAGCAGGATTAAAACAAACTTTCAGCAAAATTAGCTGGATTGGATTTTATCTTTTTGATGGAGAAAGATTATACGTCGGACCTTTCCAGGGAAAGGTTGCCTGTTCTATCATAAGACTTAATGAAGGAGTTTGCGGAAAGGCTGCTTCGACACGAGAAACATTAATCGTTCCCGATGTAAACAGGTTTGAAGGTCATATTGCGTGTGATGCTGAATCGAAATCAGAAATTGTAATTCCAATTATCAGGAAAGATAATTCTCTGTTTGGAGTTCTGGATCTGGACAGCACAGAATATAATTCTTTCGATCAAACAGATAAAAAATATTTGGAAGAAATTTGTAATTTCCTTGTTGAAGAAATAATTCTGTAACATTTAATACCTTTAATGGGATACTTAGTAACAGCACGAAAATGGCGTCCACAAACATTCAGCAGTGTAGCAGGACAAGAACACATTACTGAAACCTTGAAAAATGCCATAAGGAATAACAGGATAGCTCACGCATATTTATTTACCGGGCCTCGTGGTGTTGGAAAAACTACTACCGCAAGAATTTTTGCTAAAGCACTTAATTGTACAAATCTTAAAAATGCAGAGCCTTGTAACGAATGTGATAACTGCAAAGATATTCAAAACTCCCAGCTATTGGATATAATTGAAATTGATGGTGCTTCAAACAGGGGTATCGATGAAGTACGGACTTTAAGAGAATCGGTGAAGTATGCTCCGACACGTGGGAAATATAAAATATACATCATTGATGAAGTACATATGCTTACGAAGGAATCTTTCAATGCGTTCCTTAAAACACTTGAAGAACCGCCTGAACATACAATTTTTATTTTCGCAACAACGGATGTACATAAAGTTCCTTTAACTATTATTTCAAGATGCCAGAGATTTGATTTTCGCCGCATTCAAATGGATACAATAAAGGAAACATTGCTTCAGATTGCAAAAGCTGAAAATATTAATATCGATGACAAAACTCTCACTATAATTTCAAAGAAAGCAGATGGCGCTTTACGTGATGCGGAAAGTTATTTCGACCAGGTTGTTTCTTTCTGCGGTGATAAGATCGATTCTGAAACGGTAGCAAAAATGTTAAATCTGATTGATGATGAAATTTATTTCGAGATATCGGATGCAATTCTAAATAAAAATTTTAAAACCGTTTTTGAAGTAACAAACAGGATTTACGGTAACGGCTGGGATTTTATCGATTTTATGGAAGGATTGGTTGAACATTTCAGAAATATTCTGACTGTTGTGCTCACGGAAAACACATCTCTTACAGAAACCGCAGATGTTTATCGCAACCGATATATGGATTACATGGATAAATTTTCTGAGGGCGACCTGTTAAGAGTTCTTAATTTCCTGAACAAAGTTCAGCAAGAACTAAGGTATTCACAAAATCAGAAATTAAAAATAGAAATTGCACTAAGTCATCTTATTGCCCTGGAAAGATCTTCTACTCTAAGTGAATTAATTTCGGAAATAAATTCTTCTTCCATTGAAAAAAAAAGTTTAGTTGAACCTGATAAAAGTTCATCCTCTTCCAGTGAATCAAAACCGACATTAATTCAAAAAGAAGAAAAACAAAAGGTATCTTATAAACAGCCGGTTGTTTCAAAGCAAAAAGAAGAATCTAAAACTACACCGACAATTGCCGAGCCGATAGAAGGTGAAATTAATTTTGAAAAAATTTCCAGAATGTGGCAAAGTTTTGTTGATGAAATTTCAAACGAACGCGGTTTAACACTTGGTCCCGCGCTTACTTCCTTAAAATTACATTCGTTGTCTGGAAATCAAATTAAAATTTCATCTGCTGCTGCGGATATTGAAAAAACTATGGAAATAAACAGGAAGTATCTTGAGACAAAATCGGAGTTAATTTTCGGCAAAAGATTGATGTTTATTCTAATTGGAGAGCACGAAAAAGAAGTTCAGAATAAAGAACAGAAAAAGCCGGAGAATAAGAAGCAAGTCCAGAAAAATAAAGAAGTTTCTGATGATCCCTACGAAGATGTAATTATCAATGAATTGGGTGGTATAAAAATAAATTAAATAGGAGTTTTTTTAAGTAAAAATCACCATTTGGTATCTCCCCTAATGATTTGATTAATAGTAATTTATGGCTATTTTTAATGTCTATGTCTAAAAATCTTATCATCGCAATCGATGGTCCGGCCGGCTCAGGTAAAAGTACCACTGCGAAGATAGTTGCTCAGAAATTAGGCTATTTATATATTGATACCGGGGCTATGTATCGGGCAATTACATTTTTGGCTATCAGGAATAAGATTTTAGACAATCAGCAAAAGATTATTGAGTTAGCAAAATCCTGTGAGATTGAATTAAATTTTACTAACGGGAAAACGAATATAAAAGTTAACGATGAAGATCTTACAGATAAGATCAGAACTGTTGATGTAAATAAAAATGTTAGCGATGTCAGTAAGATTGAAGGTGTCCGTAAAATACTGGTAAAAAAGCAAAGAGAGATTGGCATAAGCGGCCCGGGAATAGTCATGGAAGGCAGAGATATAACAACTGTTGTATTCCCCGATGCAGATGTAAAGATTTTTCTTACTGCTACTCTTGATGAAAGAGCAATCAGGCGTGCAAAAGAGTATGCCGAATACGGAACAGAAATTCCTGTGGAAAATATAAAGGAAAATCTTCACAGAAGAGATACAATAGATTCAAACAGGAAAATAAGCCCGCTTCGTAAGGTTGAAGATGCAGTTGTAGTTGATACAAGTTATGTAACCATTGATGAACAGGTTAAAATCATACTGGATATGGTTACAAAAAAAGCAAACGAATCGGGAATTAAAATAAATATTAACTGAAAGATTTTTTAAGCCAAAATAAAAGTTATGTTAAATTAAATTATCTGTATTATCTGGTTTTATTGGCTTGGTCAAATAATACGGAAATATCTTTTAGGAGGATGAATGTCCGAAGAGACAAAAGAAACGAATAAGGTAGTTGCGACGACAGACGATTATGAAAGAGCAAAGACCAAGTTTCAGAATGAAGAATATTCCCAGGAGGAATTTCTGGAATTAGCAAACATGTATACCAGCTCTTTTCACGATGTTAAAGAAGGCGAACCTGTTAAAGGAACAATAGTAAGCATACAAGGCGATAATGTAATTGTAGACGTTGGTTTTAAATCCGAAGGAACGATCCAGATGATGGAATTCGGAGAGAACGAAGAACTTAAAGTTGGCGATGAAATTGAAGTTGTACTGGAAAGCGTGGAAGATAAAGACGGTAACCTTGTACTCAGCAAACAAAGAGCTGATTTCCTTAAGATCTGGGACAGAGTAATGAATGCTTATGAAACCGGCGAAGTTCTTGAAGGAAAAATTATTAAGAGAATTAAAGGTGGAATGGTTGTAGATCTGTTCGGAATGGAAGCTTTCCTTCCTGGTTCACAGATCGATATAAGACCAATAAGAGATTTTGATGTTTTTGTTGGTCAAACGATGGACTTCAAAGTTGTTAAAGTTAACATTCCAACTGAGAATGTTGTCGTTTCGCATAAGGTTCTGGTTGAAGAAGAAATAGCTGATCAGAGAAACGCAATACTTGAAGGACTGGAAAAAGGACAAATTCTTGAAGGAACAGTAAAAGCAATAACCGATTTTGGTGTATTTGTTGATCTCGGTGGCGTTGATGGTTTAATCCACATTACAGATTTAAGCTGGGGAAGAATAAATCATCCGAATGAAATCGTATCTCTCGATGAAACCATAAAAGTTGTTGTAACCGATTTCGATGAAGAAAAGAAAAGAATTTCTCTTAGTCTCAAAAAATTGTTGCCTCATCCATGGGAAAATATCGAGAACAAATATCATATTGGTGATAAGGTTTCGGGTCGTGTTGTTTCACTTACAGATTACGGTGCATTTATAGAAATCGAGAAAGGTATCGAAGGACTTATTCATAATTCTGAGATGAGCTGGACACAACATATTAAACATCCTTCTCAGGTTGTTGCAATGGGGCAGGTTATCGAAGCAGTTATTTTAAGTCTGGATAAGGAAGAAAAGAAAATTTCCCTTGGAATTAAACAATTAGAACCAGATCCGTGGCAAACACTAATGCAGAAATATCCAGTTGGTTCAAAACATACAGGTGTTGCACGTAACTTAACTAACTTTGGTGTTTTTGTTGAGCTTGAACCCGGCGTTGATGGTCTTGTTCACATTTCAGATTTGTCATGGACTAAAAAAATTCGTCATCCTGGGGAAGTTGTTAAGAAGGGTGAATCTATAGAAGTAACAGTTCTTAGTGTTGATGTCGATCAAAGAAAAATATCCTTGGGACACAAACAGATAATTGATAATCCCTGGGATACATTTGAAAAGAAATATGCTGTTGGCACACTGACAGAAGGAAAAGTTGTTCGGATCATTGAAAAAGGCTTGATCGCAGAACTACCGGAAAAAGTAGACGGATTCGTTCCTGTAAGTCAGTTATCAACATCTAAAATTAAAAATATAGCAAATCATTTCCCTATCGATTCAGTGATTCCACTTAAAGTTCTGGAATTCGATAAGGAAAACAAGAAAATAGTATTGAGTGCAATAACTGCTCTAAAAGATAAAACTGAGGAAGAAATAGAACAATACCTTACTTCTCATAAACTTGACCGAGTTTCCGTACAAAGTATTAAAAGTGCCGAAACCGGAGAGATTGATTCTTCAGAGTTCCCGATCTTCGAGGTACATGATAATGAGCAGAAACAAAATCAACCTGCTGAAGTACCAAAACAGGAAGAAAAAACTAAAGAATCTTAATAATTGTACTTAATTATTCTTAATTTATGAGCGGGTTCTTGTCCCGCTCTTTTTATATTTACCAAACTTGTATGAACGGAAAAGTTGCATTACATACTCTTGGTTGCAAGCTGAACTTTTCAGAAACATCCACTATCGGAG
>Ga0307423_1001551_pt1 | contig 13697 bp, 14 predicted proteins | sample SalMarWE160310MG_FD_202154 | JGI IMG/M metagenome (GOLD analysis project Ga0307423, IMG submission 202154) | Salt marsh sediment microbial communities from the Plum Island Ecosystem LTER, Massachusetts, United States - WE1603-10 | ecosystem: Environmental > Aquatic > Marine > Intertidal zone >...
TGTCGAAGTAGTCGGCGAGCAGTGGATGCCGGATCGGGCCGCCGACGTCGTCGGGCTCGAGGTTGCGCTGGGCCACGTAGGTCATGTGCATGGCTTCGTGGACCAGCACGTGGTACCAGGGCTCATCCTTCGGGGGGCGCGAGCGCGCCATCTGCTCGTACCACTCCTCGCTCAGCTGGAACACGGGATCCACGTCCACGACGACCCCGCGATAGCCGAAGCGCTTGTGGTGGATGAGTTCGCCCGGCGCGAAGTGGGCGCTGGCGTCGCCCTCCGTACCGATCGGCTCCTGGATCCTGCTCATGGGTTCCCCCTGTGGCGTCAAGGGTAGCTGATGGTGGCCGCCACCGGTTGGGACGCCGTCTCGCAGGGATCCCGGGGGACGCTATGCTCGGACGCCGTGGTCACCATCGGCATGAACTATCGGGTTCTCGAGGGCAAGGAAGCGGTTTTCGAGGGCGCTTGTCGCAATGTGCTGGAGGTGATGCGTGAGATCGACGGCCACCAGGATTCGCAGATCTACCGCCGCGTCGACGGTGGCGAGAACGGCCAGTACCTGATCGTGTCGCGTTGGAGCGACGAGGACGCCTTCGCCCGCTTCGTCGCGTCCGACCGATTCAAGAAGGTGACGAGCTGGGGGCTGAAGGGCGTGTTGGCGGGCCGGCCCAGCCACACCACCTACCGCGAGGGCTGAGCGTCGCCGTTTGTCCGTTTGGGGCGGGCTAGAGCGGCCGGGCGAAGGCCACCACCGGGCACTGGCCCAGCAGGAAGGCGGGCCTGCCCGACTGGCGGAAGACGAGCGTGGCGGCCCCGGATTCGGCCACCGGCCGGCAGACGTCGTCGTTCGCGACCATGGCGACGATGTCGTGGGTGCCGGCCACGCCGATCCTGCTCGCCAGCGCGAAGCGGCCGCGCAGGAGAAGCACCTGGTTGTCGCGGTGCACGACCTCCCAGCGCGCCGGGCTGGAGGGACGTCCCTCACCCTCTACGCGCGAGCGGCGCCACCTGTCCAGATTGCTGATTCCGGCGGGCTCGCAGACCGTGCCTTCCGGGCTGTAGAAGCGGCCCCAGATACCGCCCGGCTGGTAGGTGATCGGCGCCTCCGGCCTGAGAACCGCGGCGCAGTCGGCGCTCGCCGGGAAAAGGAAACGCCATACGCCGGACGAGCTGGCGAAGCTGGCGTCGAGGTAGCTCCCGCGCCGAGCGACCTCTGCAACAAAGCTCTGCTTGGTGGTGGCGCAGCCGCCCACCAGGGCGAGTGCGAGGGCGAAGCCGAGAATCCACGCGCGTCGCATGCGGTCTCCTCCATCGTTCACTGGAATCTACCGCAAACACGGCATCGCGTGGTCGGTCGAATCGACACCTGCACGCCCTCTGACGATCCTCGGATCGAGCCCGGGGGCGCCAGCTCCATCTGGAGAAACGTCCGCGACTACCTCCCGAAACAGGCCGGGGGCTGAGCGGCCGCGCTCTCGTCCGGCGGTTCTACTTCCGTACGTTGTCGGGCAGCGTCACTTTCTCGCCGCTGCCGGTCTTGTCGGACTCGATCCGCATCCGGGAGTAGTAGGGTCCCTTGGAGAGGTATGCGGCCACCAGCGGATTGTGCCCGAGCACCCGGTCCTTGACGGCGAGCACGGTGCAGGGTGGGCGGATGTACCTGAGGAACAGGGTGTCATGGCCCACGCACAGGCCGAGCAGGATGGCGAGGTCCACCTGCTCGGCATTCAGCACCTCGGCCTGGGCGATGGGATTGCACATGGTCTCCATCATGGCGGGGGGCGCGATCTTCTCCTCGGGCTTCAGGCCGATCGACTCCTTGGGGACGCCGCCCACCTTGCAGTTGACCGACACCATCTCGAAGCCTTTTGCAGAGAAGATGTCCGTGATCATGCGCGCCTCCTGCTTGAGACCCACGCAGAAGGCCATGCCGATCTTGCGGTAGTTGCACTTGCCCGCGAACTGGATGGTCTCCTCGAGCCGGGGGAATCTGGTGCGTATGCCGTCCGCGGTGAGCTCGTAGCACTCCGCCTCCTGCACCGAGGCGAGACGGGCGAACTCCCGTACATCGGCGCGCTGGTACTCCGCCCCGACCTCCTCCATGACCTCGGGCAGGCGGCGCATGGGACAGTAGGACGGCGCCTCTTCCAGGGGGGGCATGGGATCGTCCACCCCGATCGCGGGAGCGCAGGTGGTGCCGGGACACTTGACGCACGCGCTGCTGGAGCGCTTCTCCGGATCAGTCAACGGCTTCTCCCTTTCTTTGCAGGGGCGCTCTCTCGGCTCAAAGGTAGCCCTTCGCCTTCAGGAGCTCCGCATTGAGGATTCCTCCTCCGGCCGCGCCTCTTACCGTGTTGTGGCTCAAGCCCACGAAGCGGCAGTCGAATACGTTGCAGCTTCGCAGGCGCCCCACGGTGACCGCCATGCCCTTGTCTGCATCGCGGTCCTTGCGCGGCTGGGGCCTGTTGTTCTCCTCTCGGAAGAGGATGGGCCGCTCGGGCGCGAAGGGCAATCCGAGCTCTTGAGGCACGGACCGAAAGGCCAGCCAGATCTCCTTGATCTCGGCCAGAGAAGGCTTCTTGGATTCGAACCCCAAGCTGACACAGGCGAGGTGGCCGTCGATCACCGGGACCCGATTGCAGTGGGCGGAGATTCTGATCGAGCTGTCCTCCAAGAACTGGCCATTCTCGATGGTGCCGAAGATCTTGAGGGGCTCTACCTCCGATTTCTCCTCTTCGCCGTTGATGAATGGAATGACGTTGTCGGTCATGTCAATGGAAGCGTGTCCCGGGTAGCCGGCGCCCGAGACGGCCTGAAGGGTCGCCACGATGGCTCGTGCGACCGGGAAGCCGGCCTCTCGCAAAGCGTGTATCGGAGCCATGTAGCTCTGAACGCTGCAGTTGGGCTTCACCGCGATGAAGCCCTTGCTCCATCCCCGCTTCTTCTGCTGAAGGGGAATGATCTCGATGTGGCCGGGGTTGATCTCGGGGATCAAGACCGGCACATCCGGGGTATGGCGGTGGGCCGAATTATTGGAAACCACGGGCATCCCGGCTGCCGCATAAGCGTCCTCGGTTTCACGAATCGCCTGCTTGTCCATCTCCACCGACGAGAAGACGAAGGCGCACTGGCTCCTGGCCTGCTCCACGTCGCTCGCATCGTGAACGACCAGGTCCCTTACCTGATCCGGGATGTCGTCGTCCATCAGCCAGCGTCCTTCCACGGCGTCGGCGTACTTCTTGCCGGCCGAACGCGGCGAAGCCGCCACGTACTTCACATCGAACCAAGGGTGATCTTTGAGCAGCCTCACATAGTTCTGTCCGACCATGCCGGTAGCCCCGATTACACCAACGCTCATCTTTTCCATCTGGGTGTCCTTTCGCGAAACGAGAGCAATCCAAACAAAAACCCCGCTCCCTTCAGGGAACGGGGTTCGCGCCAGCTTTTTTTTCTGCCGTGTCTGCCGGCTACGACCCTCCGCTCCCCTGAAGCGGAGTCGTCCGCTTGGTCTTCTTCGTAGCCGTCGTCAGCCGAGCAACGCCGCTGACGGGAGCCATCGTGGCCCTGGCGGCGAGGGGTTCAAGGGAAGCAGCTGTCGAACGCAGACTCATGACGGGCAGAAAGTACATCCTTCACCCCCCTCGTCAAGCGGCCGGGCCTCTCGGCCCGCGGTGGGATCAGGCGGTCAGCGTCCGCAGGATCGCCTCCTCGATCTTCTCCTTGGACGGGAGCACGGCCGCCTCGAGAACCGGGCTGTAGGGGACCGGCAGGTTGGGGTTGCCGACCCGCTCCGGGGCGGCCTTCAGCGACCCGAACGCCCGCTCCATCACCTGCATCGCGATCTCCGCTCCCACGCCGCACCGTTCGGTGTCTTCGTCCACGACCACCAGGTGGCCCGTCTTGTCCACCGACTCCACGATCCGCTCGATGTCGAGTGGCTCGATCGTGAGGGGGTCGATCACCTCGACATCGACTCCCCTCTCGTCCAGGCTGGATGCCGCCTGCAGCGCCAGCTGCACCATGTAGGAGGTCGCCACCACGGTGACGTCGTCTCCCTCGCGCGCGACCTTGGCGACGCCGAAGGGCACGCAGTACTCCTCTTCCGGCACCTCTCCTTTGCTTCCGCCCAGCAGCTTGTGCTGGAAGAAGGCCACCGGGTTGTCGTCCCGGATGGCGGTCTTGAGCAGCCCCTTGGCGTCGTAGGGCGTGGTGGGCGCGGCGATCTTCAGGCCCGGCGCGTGTGCGTAGAGGGCCAGCGGTGACTGGGAGTGCTCGGAAGCGGAGCGGGTGTAGCCCCCCATGGCCTGGAGGAAGACCAGGGGCACGCTCATTCCGCCCTCGGCGCCGTGCGTGTATCGCCACTTTCCCGCCTTGCCGAGGATCTCGTCCAGGGCGCAGATGACGAAGTCGGCGAGGGAGAAGTACGCTACCGGGCGCATGCCCGCCAGGGCGGCTCCCACGCAGGCGCCGGCGATGGCGGGCTCGGAGATGGGTATGCTACGGACGCGCTGCTCGCCGAACTCTTCGAGCAAACCAGCCGTCAGGCTCGGCGCCTTGCTGCTCATGTGGAGCCCGAGACCCAGGATGAAGACCGAGGGGTCCCTCCGCATCTCCTCCAGCAACGCCTCGTTCATCGCCTCGACAAAGCTGATGGTGCGCACGGGTCTCTCTCCTTCGTCTCTCAGGCGTACAGATCGGTGAAGGCGTCTTCCGGCGCCGGGAACTCGCTCTCTTCGGCGAACTTCTCCGCCGCGCGCATCTCCGCCTCCGCGTCTCGCGCGATCTCCTGCACCAGCTCGTCGGTCAGCACCCCTCGGCCCAGCAGCTCGGCGCGGAAGCGGTCGATCGGGTCCCGCCGCTGCCAGGCCTCGATCTCCTGGGGATCGCGATACCCGGTCGGGAAGGGCCCGGCTTCGGCGAACTCCCGGATGCGGTAGGTCTTGAGCTCGATCAGCGACGGCCCGTTCCCCGCCCGGGCGTGCGCCACCGCCTCGTCTGCCGCCTGGTACACCGCCAGCACGTCGTTGCCGTCGACGGATCTCCCCGGGATCGCGTAGGCGCCCGCCAGATCCGCGATGTCGGTCGCGGCCGTGACGAGCGAGACCGGCGTGGTGCCGGCCCAGGCATTGTTCTCGCAGACCCAGACCACGGGGAGCTTCCACACCGCGGAGAGGTTCATCGACTCATGGGTGGTCCCGCGATTGCTGGCGCCGTCTCCGAAGAACGACATCACCACGGCATCTTCTCCCCGGATCTGTGCCGCCGTGGCCATTCCCACCGCGAGCGGCGCGTGACCGCCGATGGTTCCGCTCTTCCCGAAGAGCTTGTGCGCCGTATCTGCGATGTGGCGTCCGCCCTTGCCCCCGCAGTATCCGGTGCGCTTCCCGTACAGCTCGGCGAGGAGCCTTCGGGGATCCGACCCTCGACAGATGAAGTAGTAGGCCCCTCTGTGGGTATAGGTGAGGTAGTCGCCGTCGAGCAGCGTGCTCAGGGCGCCGACCACCCCTTCCTGGCCGATCCCGCTCATCCACGAGGCGGGGATCTTCCACTGGGGCATCAGCTCGATCACCAGCTCTTCGAACGCCCTCGACCTGACCATGTTCCGGTAGATCTCCAGCAGCTGCTCTTCGCTGAGTTCCATGCCTCTCCTCCTCGACTCGCCGAATCTCCAGAAACCCGGAGCCGCAATCATACTCGAACCGGGCCCGCCGGGAGGATCGGCGGTATACTGCGATTTAGCTACGAAGTGGGCTTCCCCCCCCAGAGGGAGTCCCTCATCCGCAATCCAGGAGGAGGTCAAGATGGCGGGAGCGATCCGAGGCAGGTGCCACTGCGGGGCGATTCAGTACCAGGTCAATGGCGAACTCACCGGGGTGATCCACTGCCACTGCGGCGATTGCCGCCGCTGGCACGGGCATTACGCGGCCTATGCGGTCGCCAGCCTGGCCGATTTCGAGATCACCCAGGGCTCCGACAAGCTCAAGTGGTACGAGTCGTCCGAGAGAGCGCGACGAGGCTTCTGCCCCGAGTGCGGGTCCTCGATCTTCAAGGACAACAAGGACGGCGAGAAGATCGTGCTCTCCGTCGGCGCACTGGACGCTCCCACCCACCTCGCCTTCTTGAAGAACATCTTCGAGGACAGCAAGGGCGATTACTACACCCTGCCCGGCGCCTGACCGGAGCCGGCAAGATGAGCGAGAAGAGCGCACGCAGCAGCGTGTACACCGGCGGTGACCCGTCGTCGATCGGCCGCCGGAGCCTGCGCTACAGCGTCGGCCACACCCGGGAGCAGATCGAGCGGCCGCTGGTTGCGATCGTCAATACCTGGAACGAGGTGCATCCCGGCCATTGCCATCTCCAGCGCCTGGCGGCGAAGGCGAAAGAGGGGGTGCTGATGGCCGGCGGGATGCCGGCAGAGTTCAACACCATCAGCATCTGCGATGGCCTCAGCATCGGTCACGAGGGAATGCGCTACGTGCTGCCCAGCCGCGAGATCATCTGCGATTCGATCGAGCTCACCGTCCAGGCGCACCGCTACGATGCCATGGTCCTGATCGGCTCCTGCGACAAGATCCTTCCGGCCCTGCTGATGGCGGCGGCGAGGCTGGATCTCCCGGCGATCGTGGTCGCGGGGGGGCCGATGTACGCCGGCTACATCCCGCAGATCAAGATGCGCTGGGGGGAGGCCGCGCAGGATGAGCTGGCGGCGCGCTTTCAGCGCGGGGAGTTCACGGGTGACCTGATCGAGGAAGGCGCCAAGTGCTTCTACCCCTGCGCCGGGGCGTGCTCGGGCATGGGCACCGCCAACACCATGGCCTGTCTGACCGAGGCCGTTGGAATGTCGCTGCCCGGCGATGGGACGGCGCACGCCACCACCGCCAAGAAGGAGCGCCTCGCGGTGGAGGCGGGGCTGGCGGTGATGGGACTCCTGGAGCGGGGTCTCACGCCCTCGAAGATCATGACGGAGTCGGCCCTCGAGAACATGCTCCGCGTGAACATGGCCATCGGTGGCTCGCTCAATACGGTGCTCCACCTCCCCGCCATCGCCCACGAGCTCGGCCGGACGCTGCGCTGGGACAGGTTCGACAGCGTCTCGCGCGAGACGCCGCATCTCTGCAGTATCGAACCTTCCGGGCCGGCCACCCTCGCCGAGCTCGAGAGCGCCGGCGGCATCCCGGCGGTGATGCAGCGGCTCGGGTCGAAGCTCGATCTGGACTGCGTCACGGTGACGGGCCGCAGCGTCGGCGAGAACGTCGCCGACGCCGAGGTCTTCGACGAGGAGGTGATTCGGTCGGTCGACGCTCCCGTCCACCCCTACGGTGGCATCGCCGTGCTCAAGGGGAGCCTGGCTCCCACCGGGGCCGTCATCAAGCAGGTGGCCGTCGACGAGTCGCTGTGGAAGTTCGAGGGTCCGGCCAAGGTCTTCGACAGCGAGGAAGAGGCGTCGCAAGCCGTCTTCGCCAAGGGGATCGAGGCGGGAGATGTCGTGGTGATCCGCTACGAGGGCCCCAAGGGCGGACCCGGCATGCGCGAGATGCAGATGTTCAGGGCCCTGCTGAAGTTCGGCGGCCTCGACAACCAGGTCTACCTGATCACCGACGGCCGGTTCTCCGGGTATACCGGCGGCGCCTGCATCGGCTACCTCTCGCCGGAGGCGGCAGAGGGCGGCCCGCTCGCGCTGGTTCGCGACGGCGATATCATTGCCATCGACGTCGAGGCGCGGAGACTCGACGTGAAGCTCGGCGACGAGGAGCTGGAACGGCGCGCCGCGGAGTGGAAACGTCCCCCGCCCCGGGTCACCTCGGGATATCTGGCCCGCTACGCGGAGCGCGCGACTTCCGCCGCCACGGGGGCGATCGTTCGATAGATCCAAGAGCCGTTTGGGAACGGGAACAGGGAGCAGGTAGCGATGTCGGCGGCCGCGCAGAGCAACGCTTTGATCCTCCACGAGGACGACAACGTCGCCGTCGTGGTCCACCCCGTCAGGACGGGCGAGGCGGTCGTGGTGAAGGCCGAGAAGCTGCTGACGGCCGCAGAGGACATCGACGTGGGGCACAAGATCGCGCTCCGCCCGATCGCGAGCGGAGGGACGGTGTACCGCTACGGCGAACCGATCGTCGAGGCGACCCAAGCGATCGAGGCCGGCGCCTGGGTCCACGTGCACAACACCCGGCCGATTCCGGGCGACCTTCAGGCATAGGCGCCTGACTCGAGACCGGCGGCGAGCGACACCAGAGCGGCACGAGAACACGAGAAGATTGGGAGAGGGGCTGAATGAGATTCCAGGGGTATCCGCGTGAGAACGGAACGGTGGGCGTGCGCAACCACCTCCTGGTGCTCTCCTCGGTCGCCTGCGCCAACGGTGTCGTCGAGGCGATCGGACGCGAGCTGCCCGGGGTGGTGCCGGTGACGCACGGCTACGGCTGCGGCTACGGGCCCGAGGACTTCCGCGTCAGTCACCGGGTGCTCACAGGGCTGGTGAACCATCCCAATGTCGGAGCGGCGCTGATCATCGGACTGGGCTGCGAGGTGATGAAGGCCGAGTTCCTGGCCGCCGGGGTCGAGGGGAAGCCGGTGGAGGCGCTGGTCGTCCAGGAATCCGGCGGGAGCCAGGCCACCACCGAGAAGGGGCTGGCCATCGCCCGGAAGCTCTCGGAGCAGCTCGAGAAGGTGGAGCGGGTGCCGGTGCCGGTGAGCGAGCTCGTCGTGGGTCTCCAGTGCGGCGGGTCGGACGCCCTCTCGGGGGTCACCGCGAACCCCGCCGTCGGCGCCGCCGCCGACCGCTTCGTGGACGCCGGCGCCACCGTGATCCTGGCCGAGATCACCGAGATGATCGGCACCGCCCACATCCTGAAGCGACGCGGTGCAACCCCCGAGATCGGAGCGGAGATCGAACAGCTGGTAAACGACCATCACGCCTACGTTCGCGCCCAGCTCGGGGATCTGGCCGGGATGGTGATCGCACCCGGCAACGTCGATGGCGGCCTCTCGTCGATCACCGAGAAGTCCCTGGGAGCCATCACCAAGGGCGGCACCACGCCCCTCCAGGAAGTGATCGAGTACGGCGAACGCCCCTTGAAGCGCGGCCTGGTGATCATGAACACCCCGGGCTACGACATCGATTCAATGGCGGGGATCGCAGCCGGGGGGGCGCAGATCATGCTCTTCACCACGGGCCGCGGCTCGGTGGCCGGCTTTCCGGCGGTGCCCGTCGTCAAGATCTCGAGCAACTCGAGGACCTTCCAGAACATGCCCGGCGACATGGACGTGAACGCCGGGGCGGTCGTCGACGAGGGGAAGACCATCGACGAGGTCGGTCAGGAGATCTTCGACCTGGCGCTCGAGGTCGCTGCCGGGGAGCGCACCTGCGCCGAGCGCAACCGGTCTGCGCCGTTCAACTACCTGAAGCAGGGTCCGTCCTTCTGACCGGGGCGGCGGGAAGCCGCCGACGGAGCGCCCCGGATTTCAGCTGCGAGGAAGGGGAGGGAGTTCGATGACCGAGTTCGAGGGCATCTTCGTCGTGACGCTGTCGCCCTTCAGGGACGGGCGGGTGGACGAGCACGCCGTTCGACACATGGTGGACCACTTCGTCGATGCGGGTGTGCAAGGCCTCGTCGTGCTGGGAAGCAATGGCGAGAATCCCTATCTGACCGAGGAAGAGAAGCGCGAGCTCATCGACATCACCGTCGACCAGACGCGCGGCCGTGTTCCCGTGATCGCCGGTACCGGCTGCACGGGCACCGATTCGACGATCGCGCTGACACGCCATGCGCGCGACGCCGGAGCCGACGCCGCCCTGGTGGCGCTTCCGCAGTACTTCCGGGTGGGCTTCGACGACGTGAAGCGCCACTACACGCGCCTGGTCCAGGAAGCCGGCCTCCCCATCCTCTACTACAACTTTCCCGCCGTGACCCGGCTCGAGCTCTCTCCCGCCGAGATCGCCGAGCTGGCGGAGATTCCGGGGATGGTGGGGGCGAAGCAGACGATCTTCGACCTGGAGGCGATCGCCGAGCTGGCCAAGCTGACCGAGCATCTGCCCTTCTCGGTGCTCTCCGGGACGACGCTGAATCTGACCGCGCTGGTGCCCCGGGGCATTCGCGGCGCCATCGGAGTGCTCCCCAATCTGATGCCGCGGGAGTCGGTGGCGCTCTACGCCGCGCTCCGGGACGGCGACGAGGCGACGGCTTCCGCTCTGATGGCGTCGATCGGCAAGCTGACGCGGATCCTGGCCGCCAGCCCCATCGCACACGCCATGCTGAAGGAAGCCATGCGGCAGATGGGGCATCCGATCGAGGCGACGGTCAAGGACCCGCTCCCGCCGCTCACGGCGGAGCAGAGGGAGCTGGTCGCGGAGGTCCTGGCGGAGGCAAAGCTCGCCGCCTGAGTTCTCCCCGACCGGAGGGGCGCCATGGGAAATCGGGATACCGAGGCGATTCTCGAGTACCACGAGGCGACGAAGCACAGCCAGTCGAGCATCCGCAGCAGCCGCCACACCCTCGACTGGCCGAACCAGCCGCTCCCCTTCAAGATCTACCGCGGCCTCGAGCCGATCGCGCTGGTGAAGGACTTCCCCGCGCGGGATCTCCCGGCACTCGCCGCGATCGCGTCGGGCGCCGAGCCGCCGGCTCCGGATGCCGTCGAGCGGACTCCCGACCTCACCACCCTGTCGCGCATTCTCTACCTCTCGGCGGGAATCACCAAGCGCAGGCCTCATCCCGGGGGTGCGACCTACTTTCGCGCCTATCCCAACACGGGAGCGCTCTATCACGTCGATCTCTACCTGGTGGTCGGGGATCTCCCCGACCTGGTCGCCGGCGTCTACCACTTCGCGCCTCACGACTTCGCGCTCCGGCGGCTGCGGGAGGGCGACTGGCGAGGCGTCCTCCTGGAGGCCTCCGGGGAGAACCCCGACCTCGCGCGAGCTCCGGTGGTGATCGCCAGCGCCTCCACCTACTGGCGCAACAGCTGGAAGTACCAGGCGCGCGCCTGGCGCCACTGCTTCTGGGATGCGGGCACGCTGCACGCCAATCTGATTGCGGCGGCCGCCAGCGAGGCGCTCGAGCCGCGGGTGGTCCTGGGCTGGGCGGACGGTCCCGTGGAGCGGCTGCTGGGCCTCGATCCCCGCCGCGAGGGTGCGCTCACGCTGGTGCCGCTGGGTCGGGTGAACCGCCCGCCCCCGCCGGCCTCCGAGATGCCCGAGATCCGCTTGGAGACCGAGCCGCTCTCGCGAACGGAGCTGGAATATCCGGAGATCCGCGCGGCGCAGCTCGCCTCGTCGCTCGGCGACGGCGCCGAAGCGGCAGCCTGGCGCGGTGCTCCGCCGCCCTGCGAGGAGCGCGAAGCCTCCGGCCCGTTGCTTCCGCTCCGTCCCTCGACCGATCGGGAGATTCCCGACGAATCCCTCGATCGCGTGATCCGCCGACGCGGCTCGACCCGTGCCTTCGATGGAGGACGCCCGCTCTCCTTCGAGGCACTCTCGAGCACCCTCGACCGCGCCACCCGCGGCGTACCGGCGGACTTCCTGGAATCGCCCGCCGCGACGCTCTGCGAGCTGTACCTGATCGTGAACGCCGTCGAGGGTCTGGCGCCGGGGGCCTACCACTACCGCCGCCGGGACGCGTCGCTCGAGCTGCTGCGGGAGGGATCGTTCCGCGAGACGGCCGGCCGGCTGGGTCTCGGCCAGCACCTCCCGGCGGATGCGGCGGTCAACGTCTACTGCCTCGCCGATCTTCCGCGCGCGCTCGAGCGCTTCGGCAATCGCGGCTACCGTGCGGCGCAGCTCGAGGCAGCCATCACGGGAGGTCGCATGTACCTGGCCGCCTACGCCCAGCGCTTCGGAGGGTCCGGCCTGACCTTCTTCGACGACGAGGTGACCGAGTTCTTCTCGCCGCACGCCGCTGGAAAGAGCGCGATGTTCCTGGTCGCGCTCGGGTATCCCGATCGGGTGGCACTGGGGCTCGCCTCGTGAGTGTGACGGCGGCCGACCTCTGGCGGCGCAATCGCGATCTGGCCGACGCCTGCCTCGAGCACCCCTTTGTCCAGGGCATCGCGTCGGGCGAGCTGGCGATCGAGCGCTTCCGGGTCTACGTGGCGCAGGACGCCTACTTCCTCGAGGCCTTCGCGCGGGGCTACGCCCTGGCACTGGCGCGCTGCCCGGATCGCGAAGGGCTCGGCGTGCTCAAGGATCTCCTGGTGGGCGTCTTCGAGGAGCTCCAGCTGCACCGGGGCTACGCGGAGCGCTGGGGGATCTCGCTCTCGCCCGAGCCGCTTGCCGCCACCAGCGCCTACTGCGATTTCCTGCTGAGCACGGCATCCCTCGAACCCTCCGGTCACACGGTGGCGGCCATGACGCCCTGCATGCGGCTCTACGCCTTCCTCGGACAGCAGCTCGCCCCGAAGCTCGATCCGGAGAGCCCCTATCGCGAGTGGGTGGAGACCTACTCGAGCCCCGACGTGGAGGCGCTGGCCTCGCGTCTCGAAGGACTCCTGGATCGCTACGGCGGCGACCCCGAGCGGCTGGCGCGGCTCTACCGCCGCGCCATGGAGCTGGAGCTGGCCTTCTTCCAGGCCGCGTGGGAGGCGCCATGAAGACGCGGGACCTGATCTCGGGCGATGCGGAGCTCTGGCACGCCGCGACGCACCATTCCTTCCTCGACGGAGTGTGCGAGGGCGACCTCGACCCCGCTGCCTTCTCGCGCTGGCTGGTCCAGGACTACCACTTCGCCCTGGCGCTGACCCGCGCCGAGGCTCGCTATCTGGCGAACGCACCCCGTGAGGACTTCAACGTCCTCCTGCAGGGAATGGAGGCGATGGTCGCCGAGCTCGCGTGGTTCGAGGAGAAGGCCAAGCAGGGTTCCCTGGAGCTCACCGCGCCGGTCCACCCCACGGCGCGGGCCTACGTGGATTATCTGCAAGCGACCACCTACGAGCCCTACGCAGTCCAGCTGACCGCGCTCTGGGCCCTCGAGCGCGCCTATCTCGAGGCCTGGCGGACGGCGCTTCCGGGCGCGCCCGCCTACCGGGAGTTCGTCGAGCACTGGACGAACCAGGCCTACGCGGCCTGGCTCGACGAGCTCGAGGTCGCCGCGAACCGCGTCCTCGCACACGGCGGAGAGGCAGAGCGCGGCGCCTTCCGCTGGATCGCCCGCTACGAGCGGGACTTCTGGCAGATGGCCTACGCGGGCCAAGATGACTGAAGCGCTGACCGTCGCGCTCACCATCGCCGGCTCCGACTCGGGCGGCGGTGCCGGGATCCAGGCCGATCTCAAGACCTTTCAGCGTTTCGGGGTCTACGGAACCAGCGCGCTCACCCTCGTCACCGCCCAGAATACCGTCGGTGTCTTTGCGGTGGAGCTTCTCCCGACCAGGCTCGTCACCCAGCAGATCGCCGCCGTCGCGGAGGACTTCGAGGTGCGCGCGGCCAAGACCGGCGCGCTGGGGTCCAGCGAGATCATCGAGGCGGTTGCCGCCGCCATCGGGGAGCACGCCATTCCCAAGCTCGTCGTCGATCCGGTGATGATTTCGAAGCACGGGGATCCGCTGCTGGACACCGGAGCGGTCGAGGTCCTGAAGACTCAGCTCTTCCCGAAGGCCGCGCTCGTCACGCCGAACCTCCACGAGGCGGCAGCCCTGCTCGGGCACGGTGTCGGAAGCGAGGAGGAGATGCGGGAGGCGGCGCGCGCCGTCTGCGATCTCGGTGC
>Ga0307423_1001555_pt1 | contig 13674 bp, 11 predicted proteins | sample SalMarWE160310MG_FD_202154 | JGI IMG/M metagenome (GOLD analysis project Ga0307423, IMG submission 202154) | Salt marsh sediment microbial communities from the Plum Island Ecosystem LTER, Massachusetts, United States - WE1603-10 | ecosystem: Environmental > Aquatic > Marine > Intertidal zone >...
ACCCGCAACATAGAGAGGGCTGACAGGCAGGTACCCCTCGCACTCATTCCCGACGATCAGAAGCGGGGTCCCCTGGCGCGCAATGACGAGCAGCGCTTCCTCGAAGCGAGGGTCAAATCCCGTCAGGTAGGCCAGGTTGGCAAAGTGCTCGCGGTCACCATAGACAACCAGGTGAGTCAGTCCACGTGCCTCCATCGCCCTGCGCGCCGCATCCATGCGCCCCAGAAACTCGGCGACGGTTGGCCGCGGTGGAGGTTGGCCCTCACCGAACTCGGGCCACTCGATCTCGATCAGTTGGTGCCTTCTCATATCCCCTCCCTCGTCAACTGGCGCACACGTTGAAAGAACCGGCTCGTTTTGCTATCCCGGAGGATGAGTCTGTGTTGATTCTACCGCAAAGAGGTCGATTCGCCAAAACCCCGGCGGGCATCGCTGGCCCTCGGTCCATCAAGAAACGAGGGGTGCGCCGGCTTGACGACGCGGCCTAGCTGTGGTATGTTGGTCCCCATTCTCGCAGCGCAGCAGCGCATGCTGCCGCGCGCCAAGGAGCCTGCCTTCCCAGTGTCAGCTAACAATACTACAGAACACCGACGTGGAAGCGGTCCGATCCCTGGGGCTATGCCTCCGCCAGACGAGCACGCTCGCGCAGCCCGCTTTCAGCCCGCCGGGTTACACCGGTTTGGGGAGATGGGTGCCAGAGCATACCCGCTCCTCGTCTGCGCCCTCTTTGGCGTCGCCGACTGGGCTCTGCTGCGCGCGCTGCCACTGCTCAAGCTCTCCTTCTCGACCGAAATCTGGTTCCCTCTCGTGGCGAGCGTCTTGGTCCGCCTCGCCCTCCTGGTCGCCCTGGCTGGCACCGCCCTATTCATGCCCCGGTTCGTGCATCGTAGTGCTGGGCGCCCTTACCCACGCCTGCTGCTCGCATTCTACCTGGTCGCACAAGCATCGCTCACCTTGATCCAGGTGTACGCCTACGTGGTCGAGCCGCTCTGGTTAGAGAAAACCGAGCTCAGCCTGGCTTTCAGCCGGCTGGATGAGAATGCGCCGCCCGTGCGGGTCGTGCTGCTCAGCGACATCCACGTCGAGCGTACCAGCTACCGCGAAGCGCACGTCGTGCGGGAGGTCAATGCGCTCGAGCCGGACCTGATCGTGCTTGTTGGCGACTACCTGAACACGTCTTACCTGTCGGATCCAGTTTCGGCGCAGCAGTTCCGCGAGTTCGTCGGGCAGTTACACGCGCCATACGGCATCTATGCCGTGCGCGGCAGTGTCGAGTCGAGCCCGGCGTTCATGGAAGAGCTGGTGACCGGGACCCCGATCGTGTGGCTAGAGCAGGAGACCGTCACACTCGACGTGCGGGGACAACGCATCGCGCTGGTCGGTGTGGCCTGCAGCCATGCCCGCAGCCTTGACTCGGCGCGGCTCACCCAGGCCTATCGCGGCGTCCCCAAAGACACGTTCACGCTCCTCCTCTATCACTCTCCCGACCTGATATCCCGGGCAGCCGCGCGCCATATCGATCTCTACCTGGCCGGGCACACGCACGGCGGACAGATCGACCTCCCTTTCTACGGTGCCGTCGTCACGGGCTCGGTCTACGGCAAGCGCTACGAAGCGGGCCTCTATCACGTGCAAGAGACGACAATGTACGTCACGCGCGGCCTCGGCTTCGAGGGCGGGCCGATGCCTCGCGCGCGCTTCCTGGCGCGGCCGGAGGTGGTCAGCCTCGAGCTGCAGGGAGAGCCATAGCGCGCTGACACACGATCACCACACGTGATCGGCCGGCGCGACCGCGATTTTGCTTGCGATGGCCGATCTTTTCGGGTACAATAGGTTCTCTATACTGGTGGCGGATCACGCCCTACCTGTCCTAGGCGTCCATTATCTTGTCTACCGGATCGTTGCCTGCAAAGCCGATGCACAAGACCGTCCGCTATGCCCCGGCGGCCCTCGCCCTGATCTTGCTCGTCGCGGCTTCCTTTCGCCTCTATGGTCTGCGCTGGGAGGATGGGCTGCCTGGCTACCCGCATCCCGACGAACGACACCTTGCCAATACCATGCAGCGCCTCGCTCTGCCCTCTCCCATCGACTGGAACTTGATCCTGAACGACCCAGCACACAGCCCGCTGAACCCGCGCAAGCTGATCCCCGATGGAACGGGCAGGCATTACGACCTGGCCTATGGGACGCTCCCGGTGTATCTGTACCGCGCTACCGCCGTCCTCCTCGCCAAGCTGAGCGGCGATCCCAGCCTGGACAGCTACAATGCCTATGGCATCATCGGACGCTCGATCACCGTGCTCTTTGCGGTGCTCACTGTGTTCTGGGTCTATCGCATTGGCCAACGCGTCTTTGGCGGCACGGTGGCGCTGCTCGGGGCAGCGTTTCTTGCCACGTGTGTGCTGCACGTCCAGCTCTCGCATTTCATGACCGTCGACCTACTCATGACAGCCATGACCACCGCGGGACTGCTCTTTGCGGTTCGTTTCGCGCAGAGCGGCAGCGTGGGGAACGCCATCGGTATGGGCACGCTGCTTGGGCTGGGTATGGCGACCAAGTTCAATGCGATCACGTTGGGTGCAGGGATTGGGGCCGCCTATATCGCTGCCTGGCTGGGCGGAAAACGCCCGCTGCGCGACCTGCTGGCCTTCTGCGTGCCCTTGACGCTGCTCTTCTGGTTCCTCGGCTTTGCCACGTTCGAGTACTATGCGGTTCGCGATCCCTATACCTATGTCCAGGCGATCGGCGTCCAGGCCAAGATGGTCACCGGCCAAACCGACTGGCCCTACACACGGCAGTACATCAACACCCTGCCCTATCTCTTCCAGCTCAAGAACCTCGTCCTGTGGGGCATGGGGCTCCCGCTCGGCGTCGCGGCAGTAGCAGGGACAGTGAGTGCCGCCGCGGTGCTCCTCATCAGCCTTGTTCGCGCGCGGCCGCCAGCTTTCGACACAGCGCCTGTCCGGCGTGACGCTCACCGCCTCCTACGGGCAGTACAGGGCAAGCTGCAGAACTGGATGAGTGATCCCAGGCACGCCGGGCTGCTGGTCCTCCTGGGCTGGGCGGTGCCCTACTTTGCCTACACGGCGCGCCTCGAGGTCAAGTTCCTGCGCTACATGCTCCCGCTCACGCCAGTCCTATGCTTGCTGGCAGCGGACCTCCTCCTCTGGCTAGGGCGCTGGCTCTCCGGCCTGTGGCGTCGTCGAGGCCGCGCCTCTGCCGGCGTACGTACGTTGCTCAAGAGCACACCATTCGCCCTCGTCCTGCTGTCGAGCTCGTTCTGGTCCTTGGCCTACACACGCGTGTGGGCGCAGATGCACCCCTGGGTCGCGGCATCGCTGTGGTTCTACGAGAACGCACCACAAGGATCGACCTACACCTGGGAAGCGTGGGGCGACCCGCTGCCGTCTGACCTCCCCGCCCGTGATCTGTACCGTGCCGGATATGGCTTCCTGGGCCGCGACATCTGGATGCACATTTACGAAGACATGCCGCCCGAACAAAAGCTGGAGCACATTGCGGACGCGCTGCAGCAGGCCGATTTCGTCGTTCTCTCGACGCCTCGCATCTACCTCTCGGTCGCGCGCGCCCCGTGGCGCTACCCGGTCGCCATCCGCTACTATGAGCTGCTGTTTACCGGGCAACTCGGGTTCGAGCTTGCTGCCAAGTTCACCGCTTCTCCTGGCCTCGGTCCGATCGAGATCAACGATCTATCAGCCGATCAGAGCTTCTACGACTATGACCATCCGCTAGTCCTCATCTTCCGCAAGACGAGAGACCTGAGTGCAGCAGAATGGCAGAGCCTTTTTGCGCAACAACTTCAGGCCGAGCCGCGTGCATCACGGGAAGGCGCAGCCGCACCGATCCAGCTACCAGTACCATAAGCCAACGCTTGACACGAAGCATCTTTTTGCGTATCATCATCTACAAGGAAGACGTCCGTGTTCGAGGAGGAACATAGATGACTGCAGACCATGACCCAACCTGCGTAGAGGTTGGGGACGAACCTCGTCCCACGGATTCTCAGCGGCGGAACCGCCGCCTGCCTCGGGGCGAGGTTCACGTTTTTGACAACTGGTGCAAGGGCTGCGGCCTCTGTATCGAATTCTGTCCGCAGGGCGTGTTGGTATTGGGGCTCGACAACCGGCCAAAGCCCATTTATCCTGAGAATTGCACCGCCTGTCGTTGGTGTGAGCTCCACTGTCCAGATTTCGCCATCTTTATCACCGAATACGACCAGGGGGACGAGCTGCCACCCGAGCAAGACGATGACGGGGAGGCGGAGCCACGATGACAGCGCGCCTGATGCAGGGCAACGAAGCTTGTGCGGAAGGGGCGATCGCTGCTGGCTGTCGCTTTTTCGCCGGCTATCCCATCACTCCGGCGACCGAGATCGCCGAGATTCTGGCGCGACGTCTGCCACAGGTAGGTGGCAAGTTCATCCAGATGGAGGACGAGATCGCGAGCATCGCCGCCGTGATCGGTGGGTCGGTCGGTGGATGTAAGTCGATGACCGCCACCAGTGGACCGGGCTTCTCGCTCATGCAGGAGAACATTGGCTATGCAGCTATGGCCGAAATCCCCTGCGTAATCGTCGACGTCCAGCGAGCAGGCCCCAGCACCGGCCTGCCCACCCAGCCTTCACAGGGCGACGTGATGCAATCCAGGTGGGGAACGCACGGCGACCACCCGATCATTGTCCTGTGCCCCTCTTCGGTCCGCGAGACATTTGAACTGACCGTGCGTGCCTTCAACCTCTCAGAGCGATACCGGACGCCGGTGATCCTGCTCATGGATGCCATGATCGGCCACATGCGAGAAGGCGTCGCGCTGCCTGATCCGCAGCAACTTGACGTCTGGGATCGTGCGCCAACAGAGGTTCCTCCCGAGTGGTACAAGGCCTACGTAAATGAGCCGCAGGACGTACCGCCACTGGTTCCATTTGGGGAGGGCTATCGCTACCACATTACCGGGCTCTTTCACGACGAGCTGGGTTACCCCACGCAGCGACTCGACGAGATCGATCCCTGGCTGTCGCGCGTCTTTGGCAAGATTGAGCGCGGGTTGAGCGAGATTGTGGACTATGAAGAGGATGAGCATCTGGATCGGGCAGAGGTGATCGTGATCGCCTACGGCGCCACCGCACGCTCTGCACAGCGAGCCGTCAAGATGGCGCGCGAACAGGGTTCCCGCGTCAGCCTGCTCAAGCTCCGCACGCTGTGGCCCTTTCCAGAAGAGCGGGTAGAGACGGCGGCAGAGCGGTTGCATCGCGTGATCGTACCCGAGATGAATCGCGGACAGCTCGCCCTGGAGGTAGAGCGTGTGGTGGGCAAGCACAAAGTGGTACGTGTGAACCGCGCAGACGGGGAGATGGTTACCCCCGACCAGATTCTCGATGCAGTCGAGCAGCCCAGTGTAGGAAGGGGATATCGATGAGCAATGGACCGCCGGTGCGCCCGCTTGAGTCACGCGTACACGAGCGGTACTTACGGCACAGCAAAAAGTTCCCGAACGTGTGGTGCGCGGGGTGTGGCAACGGCATCGTCCTCAGCGCCGTCATCCGCGCCATCGACGATCTGGGCCTCGACAAGAACGAAGTGGCCATGATCTCGGGCATTGGCTGCAGTGGGCGCATGCCTGTCTACGTCGACCTCAACACCATGCACACGACACACGGCCGTGCCCTGGCCTTTGCCACTGGCCTGAAGATGGTCCGCCCGTGGATGAAGGTGCTGGTCGTGATGGGGGACGGAGACGCCCTGGCGATCGGCGGCAACCACTTTATTCACGCCGCACGACGCAACATAGGCCTCACCGCGGTCGTGATCAACAACCAGACCTATGGCATGACGGGCGGCCAGTACTCACCGACGACGCCGCGCGATGCATTGGCATCCACAGCACCCTATGGCCACATCGAGCAACCATTCCCCATTGCCGAACTGGCACAAGCCGCTGGCGCGGCCTATGTTGCGCGCAGCACAGTCTATCACGCGCGCGAACTGCAGCGCTTTATCGTCGAGGGACTGTCCAGAAGCGGATTTTCTGTGATAGAGGCAGTCAGCTACTGCCACACCACGTTCGGCAAGCAGAATCAGATGGGCCGGGCCACCGACATGATGCGCCAAATCAAGGAGCAGTCGATCACATCTGCACAGGCATCCAAGCTGAGCAAACAGGAGCTCGCGGACAAGATCGTACGCGGTGTATTCGCCGACCGCGATATCCCCGAATATACAGAACTCTACGAAGGGATCATCGCCGCCGCGCAGGCCGAGATTGCCGCGAGAGAAGAGGACGAGCCAACTAGAGAACCTGGGGTGCCGGTCGGAGAAGTGGAATGAGCGATCGGTTGGAGGTCCGGCTCGCCGGCATGGGGGGGCAGGGCATGGTTCTGGCCGGCGTGATCCTGGCAGACGCAGCGATCCGAGATGACAAGTACGCGGTCCAGACACAGAGCTATGGGCCAGAAGCGCGCGGCGGGGCGAGCAGCTCGGATGTGCTCATCTCCGACAGCGAGATCGACTACCCAGAGATCCTGGTCGCAGACATCCTGCTCTGCATGAGCCAGCAGGCGTGCGACAAGTACTATCCGATACTCAAGCGCAACGGTCTGTTGATCGTGGATACGGCGCACGTACAGCGTATCCCTTCGCTCCGCGCGATCCGGGCAGATCTCACGACCTGGGCCGTCGAGGCCACCGAACACGAGATCACGGCGAGCGTCGTTGCCTTGGGCTTTCTCGTAGGACTGACCGACCTCGTCGCGCGGCAGGCACTCCAGGAAGCTGTGCTCGCTCGCGCGCCGCGTGGGACGCGCGAGATCAACTTGCGGGCACTCGATCGCGGCTTTGCAGAAGCGGAAAGGCTGCGCGGCTAGCCGTGAGCAACAGCCAGGCCCCCTTGCGAGCGCAAAGGAGCCTGGCTGTACGAAACGAACAGACAGCTCTCCGCGGCGCTATGATTCGATCGGCTTGGACAGCATCGCTAGCAAGAGCTTGACACTGTTCAGCACGTCGCTGTAGCTCAGCGTCTCTGACGGTGAATGGATGTAGCGCGTGACGATCGACAGACAGCCCGCAGGAATCCCCGCCTGCGTGGTCTGGATCGCCCGGGCATCTGTCGTGCCTCCGGCGAGCACCTCCAGTTGGTAGGGAATGGCGTTCGCTTCGGCAGTCCGGATCATCCATTCTTTCACCCACGGAGTAGCCAGCATACCGCCGTCCTTGACCTTGATCGCCGGCCCATTGTCGAGCTGGGTCGCCATCTTGGATTGCGGCTCGGGCGTGTCGCCGGCGCCTGTGACGTCGATGGCAATGCCCACGTCCGGCGAGATGCCAAAAGCGCCGGTCATGGCCCCACGCAAGCCCACCTCTTCCTGTGAGCTAAAGCAAAAGTACACGTCGTGCGGCGAGGAATCGAGCTCGCGCAGCGTCTGTATCAGGACCGCACAGCCGATCCGGTCGTCCATCGCCTTCGCAGTCAGGTGGCCACCGATCTCGACCATGGGCCGGACAAAACTGCCGAAATCGCCAACCTGGACCGGGCAATCCTCGCGGCTCGATGCGCCGACGTCGACGTAGAGCTTTTCGAAGGGTGGAACCTGGTCGGGTTTCTCCATCTTTTCCAGGCCGATCACGCCGATCGTGCCGTTCTCGAAAGCGACGCGACCCATCGCCTCGTACAGCGGCCGTACGCCACCGATGGGGTTGATGCGCACAAAGCCCTTCTCATCAACCCACGAGACAATGACGCCGATCTCGTCCATGTGAGCGGAGAGCATCACCTTCTTCCCGCTCCCATCGCCTTTCTTGAGGGCAATCAAGTTGCCCAATGCGTCAGTCTGGGTCTCGTCTGCCAGGCCATCGATCTCACCTTCGATCAGTGCCCTGACGCGGTGCTCCGCGCCAGACGGCCCCCACGTCTCAACCAGTTTCTTGATCGTGTCTTTCATCTATCGATGCACTCCTTCTCCTGGATCGTCGTGCAGAGCCTGCCCTCAGCGGGTCGAAAGGACGTCGGGTGTCATGCGCTGCAGCGTGGCTGTCATCAGCCGTACGGTGTTGCGTAAGTCCTCTTTGCTCAGCATACAGACGGGGGAGTGAATATAGCGGCTGGGCACGCTCACCGGCACCGAAGGCACGCCGGTCTTGGCCAGATGGATCGCGCCCGCGTCTGTGCCGCCCTTTCCCGGCTGCTTGAATTGATAGGGGATCCCCTCCGCTTCCGCCGTCTCGATCAGCAAGCGTACTAGCCGCCGGTCCGCGATCACGGAACGGTCCATGGGACTGATCGCCGGGCCTTTTCCGACGGCCGTGGTCGGGCTCGTATCCCCATCTCTAGGCCCGTCGTCGCAGATCGTGCCCTCCAAGGCAAAAGCGGCGTCTGGCATGACCCGGTACGCGGCCACCTGGGCCCCGCGCAAGCCCACCTCTTCCATGGTCGTGAACACAGGCCAAAAGTCAAAGGGATAGGGGCCACGTTCGATCAGCTCGATCAGCACGGCGCAGCCAGCCCGGTCGTCGAACGCCTTGCCCTTGGCCATTGGGCTGCTCGACGTTGCCAGATCCTCAAAGGCGACGTCAAACACGGCATAGTCCCCCCTGTCGACCAGGCGTTCCGCCTCTGCCTTGGAGCTGACTCCGATATCGATCGCCATATTGTCGTAGCTGATCACCTTGTTGCGCTCTGCCCTGTCCGTCAGGTGAACGGGCTTCACACTAATCACGCCCCGCATCTCCGATGGCCCGATTCGCACGACCTTGGCTGGCAGGACGCGATCGTCGATCCCCCCCACCTTGGTGAAATGCAATAAGCCGTTGTCATCGATGTGCGTGATCATGAACCCAACCTCGTCCATGTGCGCTGAAACCATCACCTTGAAGGTCGGGTACTGGGTACCTTTCTGGTGAGCGATGACATTGCCCAGATGGTCCACCTGCAGCTCGTCCACCTTGTCTGCAATGGCATCGATCACCACCCGGCGGACCTTGGCCTCGCACCCAGAAGGGCCAAAGGCGTTCGATAGCGCTTCCAGGGTCATACGCCTTCCTCCTCCCACGACAACTTGTCGATGAACGCGCCATCCAGCGCCGCAATAAACTGTGCCATCAGGTGGCCCGTCCGCACGAGATCCTTTACGGCGAGCATCTCGATCGGCGTGTGCATGTTCCTGAGCGGAATACTGAGCAGCGCCGTGGGAATGCCCTCGCGCGTCACCTGGATCGCACGTGCGTCTGTCCCCGTAGGCCGAGGCGCGACCTCGACCTGTACGGGGATCTCGAAGACATCCGCAACACGCTTCAGCTCGGAGAACATGGCTGGATGGATGTTTGGCCCGATGGCGAGGGCCGGTCCCTTGTCCAGATCGATGCTATACTCCTCCGACACTCCGGGTTGCTTGCCGAAACCGACGTCGATCGCGATGCCAATGTCCGGCGCGATGCCATAGGTGCTGGTGATCGCACCACGTACGCCGAGTTCCTCCTGTACTGTGGCAACGGCAAAGACATCCCATTCGTGCTTCAGCGTCTGCAGCATGTCGAGACAGACCGCAACGGACACGACTGCCGCCCGGTCATCGAAGGCCTTCCCACACACCAACCCGTTCCTCAGTTCCAGGAACGGGCGGCGGATGGTGATCAGGTCCCCGACGCGCACGACCTCTTGCAGCTCTGGCTGCGCCAGGCCCACGTCGATGAACAGATCCTCCATCGGCACGGGCTTGTTGCGCTCTTCCGCGCTCAGCACGTGTGGCGGCCTACTGCCAATGATGCCTGGCAGATCCCGCCGTGCGTGCACGACCACTTCCTGTCCCATCAGCGTGCGCTGGTCAAAGCCACCCACCGAGTTGAAACGCAGAAAGCCCTGGTCGAGCATACTCACGATCAGGCCGATCTCGTCCATGTGAGCGGCCAACATCACGCGGAAACGTGGCGCCGCACCAGTTCCGTTCTTCAGGGCAATGACGTTGCCCATCGCGTCGACACGCACCTCGTCCGCAAGCGCGGCATACTGCTCTGTGACGAGATCGCGCACCTGCTGCTCATAGCCAGATACGCCACTCGATTCAGAGAGCGACTTGAGAAAAGGAACAACCTCCACAGCGACCTCCATTAGAATACAGCCTGCGCACGCGGCCTATATACACATTGCGCCCACCGCAGGGACCGCCAGGCTTTTGCAGCCTACGGCGGTCCAGGGACAGCCTGGCATTCCCCGCACCGTGTAAGGCGCTACCTCGTCACGCGGAACGGCGCCTCGGCTGCCGGCTTGTCCCCTTCCAGACGCGCGAGGATAATGTACTGGCCGTGTGAGACGGAGATAGGCACGGTATATGTAAACGGCAGGATCGCCCCAAGATCGTCTGCATACACTGGCTGCCCAATCTGCAGATCGGGCGGAACCCAGTAGAACATATACTGAGCGTAGGGGACGAAATCTTGCCCCTGAATCGTGATCGTGATCCCTGGCAGGCCCGACGCCGGCTCGACAGATAGCGTCGGTACCGGCGTCTGCGTCGGCGTCGCGGTCGACGTGGCTGTCTCCGTCGGCGTCGCCGTCGGCGGTGCCGCCGTGTTGGTCACTGTGGCAGCCAGCGTTGCCGTGGCCGTAGCAGTCGGTATCGCTGTGGCCGTTCCCGTGGGTGTCCCCGTCGGGGTAAGCGTGACCGTCGCCGTACCCGTCACGGTCGCAGTCTGGGTGCCTGTCATAGTAGATGTGGGCGTCGCCGTCTCGGTTGAGGTGGGTATCGACGTCGCCGTCTGGGTCGGCGTCGACGTCCACGTAGGCGTGATCGTCGGCGAAGGCTCTTGCGTAGGCGTCGGGGCCAAGGTTGCCGTCGGCGTGGATGTTGGACGCGGCGTGAACGTGGGCGGGACGGCAGTGTACGTAGCGGTCGGCACTGGAGTCGGCGTGGGCGTCGGGATGAGACGGAAATCCTGCGACAGTGCCCAGCCACCCAGGCAGTAGCACGGCACCGTTGCCAGGATAACAGCGATCAGCAGGCCATAGATGGTTCGCTGGCGCGGCTCTAGATTCGCGTACCACTCCCCGAACGCCCTGAACACGGTCTCCTATCCTCGCTGGTAGGCGGCCAACGCACAAAAAGAGACGCCACCGTAGGTTGGCATCCCTCTCGACCGACAAGCCTGTTGTCCAGCAACTGTACCACCTAACCTACGCCCAGCTAGACCAGGCAGTCCCTGACAACGCGGGCCATCATATCACCTTTGCCGTGGGTTGTCAATTGCGACAATCCCGGCCACTGCCCGTCCAGCACTTGATTTCGGGCACGCTCTCGTTGTATAATTCGGTGCAATAGTGAGTACCTTCGCATGCTTACCCATGGAGGTCGTATGGCAACCCTGGCCCTCAAGCAGCGCAAGATCGATCTGAGAATGAGAGAGGGTTGGTCAGCGTTCATCTTTTTGTCGTTGGCACTGATCATGGTGACGTGGTCGATCAACGAGGCTGGGTACGACGAGAGCCTCCGGCACCTGGTGCTGATCACGCTGGGCAGCATCGTGGCCAGCTTGTTCCTGGTCAAGAGCCGCCTGCCCTGGCTCCTGGCACACCTGTTCAGCCTGGTGTACGGCATCGGCTGGGGCATGTTCATCATCAGCTTCCAGTTGCCCACCACGTTCTCAACTCGAGAGAAGGTACTGGAACTCGGCTATCGCATTGGCTCGTGGTTCCAGCAGACAGTGTTGAGCGGCCAGGTAGGCACGGACCCGCTCATGTTCACCGTGGTCATGACGATCCTCTTTTGGTTTATTACCTACTTTGCGATATGGTTCTCATTCCGGGCTCATAGCCTCTGGGCAGCGCTCCTCCCAAGCGGCGTGGCCCTGCTGATCAACCTCTACTATGGACCCGACCGCATCTCGTTCGTCCTGGTCCCTTACCTGCTCTTCACCCTGCTCTTCATGGTACGCTACAATCTCTATGCCCAGGAGCGCGGCTGGCGCAGCCGGCAGGCGCGGTATGACACCGATATTGTGTATACCTTTCTGCGCTATGGCGCAACGTTGGCGGTGATCGTGATCGTCGTGGCCTGGGTCCTTCCCGCTGCTGCATCCAGTGAGGGTGCCGAGGCCTTCTTGTCGCGCTTTGGCCAACCGTGGGATCGGCTCAAGGAAGAATGGATCCGCCTCTTTTCCACGCTGCAGTCGGAGCGTGTCGAGCCAAACTATGGTGGGTTTGGGGATACGCTTGGGCTCGGCGGTGCAGTGAGCCTGGGCAACGTGACGCTGATGGACGTCCAGGCGACCGGAGGTCGATACTGGCGAGCTGCGGTCTATGACACGTACGACGGCAGTTCGTGGACGCTGAGTGACAGCAACTTGGTCAACGTCGAACCGGGTGAAGCACCCGGCACCATGCCTACCTACGAAGCCCGCAAGCCCGTGACGCAGACCTTTACCATCTATATGCCCGGGACGACTCAGGTCTATGCGCTGGGACAGCCGGAGCAGTTCAGCCTGCCGATCAAGGCAGAGGTCATCCCGATTGAGGGGAACGATGGACCGGCTATCGACGGCGTCTCGGTAGTGGATAGCCGCTACAAGTTCAAGAACGCAGACTCGTATGTCGTCATCTCTACCATCGCGATGGCCGACGAGGATGCTATGCGGCAAGCCGGAGGAGATTACCCCGCGTGGACCGAGCGCTACCTGCAATTGCCCGACACCCTCCCCCAGCGCGTTCGCGACCTGGCGGAGGAAGTAACCGCAGGGCACGACAACGAATACGACAAGGCCGTAGCGCTAGAGGCTTTTCTCCGCGAGTACACGTACAACCAGCAGATCGAGACGCCACCAGAGGGCGTCGACCGGGTCGACTATTTCCTGTTCGAGATGAAAGAGGGATACTGCAACTACTATGCCTCGGCCATGGCCGTGATGGCCCGTTCGGTCGGCATTCCGGCACGTATCGCTGCCGGCTACTCGCGCGGGGACTTTCAGGAAGAGACCGGCATCTATCGGGTGCGGCAGCATCATTCGCACGCGTGGGTCGAGGTCTTTTTCCCACGTTTTGGATGGGTCGAGTTCGAGCCAACGGCGAGCGAGCCCGTGATCATCCGCCCGCGTCCTGCCGGAGCCTCCTCAGACGTACCTGCAGGTGCCTCAGGCGGCCAACCCTACTGGGAAGACCAGATCCCGGAAGACGTTCTGGCCGCAGGCGGTCCTGTCGATGCCGAACGTCTCCGGCAGCTGGTGGCCGCCCAGCGCAGGCGTGAACGCATCCGCACTTGGACGCGGATTGGCGGCGTGGGCGCGGTAAGCATCGTCATCATCTTGATCGCGTGGTGGATAGGGCGCCGCCAGATGGATGAAGTCAGACCGGCGCGGGCATACTATGATCGCATGACCCGTCGCGGCGACTGGTTCGGCTGCAACATGGCGCTCGCCGATACGCCCAACGAGTATGCTGCCAGGCTCTCTTCCTCGCTCAAGAGCGAGGAAGGAGATGCCCTGGTCTCACGTATCACGAACGCCTACGTTAGCGAGCGATACGGCGCCAAGAACCCGGCGCGTTATCAGCCGGATTTTGCCTGGCGTGACCTGCGACCGATCCTCACGCGCTGGGGAGTCGGGCAGTTGTGGCGAAGATTGTGGGGCAAGAGCTAGCTCCGCCGGGTGGCAAAAAGAGAGAGCGGGGCCACAGCCGCAA
>Ga0307423_1001556_pt1 | contig 13658 bp, 13 predicted proteins | sample SalMarWE160310MG_FD_202154 | JGI IMG/M metagenome (GOLD analysis project Ga0307423, IMG submission 202154) | Salt marsh sediment microbial communities from the Plum Island Ecosystem LTER, Massachusetts, United States - WE1603-10 | ecosystem: Environmental > Aquatic > Marine > Intertidal zone >...
TTTGCTATGCATGGTGTTGGCCCCGCCGAATATTTTCACTTCAAGCTGGGACAGGCGGATGTCGAGTTTCTGGTAGCGCGTGAGGATGCTTTCCACAGCCTTGTCGGCAAAGGCGCAGATGCCCTGGGTGCTCTTGTTGCCGTTCTTGCTGGGGAGCATGGCGTGGAACATGGCCGATGTGTGGGTTTTTTTATGGTGGAAGGTGATGGCCACGCAGCTGCCGAGCACGGTGCTGATGAGCACCGGCTCGCTGGTGATGACGCACTCGCCGATCTTGAGATGAACCACTGGGGTTCCCCCATCGACCAGAGCCTTGAGTTCAGGGACATTGCGGATCATAGCTTTTTCCGGATTTAATTGGTCGCCGCGACGCTGTACGAATGATGATAATCATTCTTTCGCGGGCCGCCGCCTCAGACCGCCCGGCGCACAAACGTGCCAAGCGATTTCATAAGGCTGGCAAATCCCTTGCGCCGACACATCTCGCGCATGATTGAAATGCTTTGGGCAGGTTCGAACAGGTATTTGAGGAGCTTCTTTCGGGAGACGCGGCGGGAGAAAATGGCGTACCAGCGGTCGATATCCGCGCTCGACAGCCCCGGGTAATTCATGACCGAAGCGCCCATGCCGTCGAATTTGGCCAGATCGGTGGTGGCCAAAAATCCCCGCTCCAAGGCCCAGTTGTACATGGGCGTGCCGGGGTAGGGCACGGCTTTGGAAACCTGGGCCGTGTCCACCTCAAGCTCCTCCATGAAGACCATGGATTTGCGGATGGTTTCTTCGGTTTCGCCTGGAAGGCCCAGGCAAAAGGTGGCGTGGGTGCGGATGCCGAGTTCCTGGCACCACGTGGCCACTTGGGCGCATTTCTTGAGATCCAGGGGCTTGCCGATGGCCTTGAGGATACCCGCGTCGGCCGATTCCACGCCGAATTTCATGCCGATGCAGCCCGCGTCGGCCATGGCCGCCAGGGTTTCCCGGTCCACGAACATGGCGTCGCCCATGACCGACCAGGGAATTTTTATGCCGCGCCGCTTGATTTCCGCACAGATGCCGAGCACGTGTTTTTTTTGGATCACGAAGCTCTGATCGTCGAAATAGAACTGTTTGGCGCCGAAGCGTTCGATGCAATACTCCATCTCGTCCACCACTTTTTGCGGGTCGCGGGGGCGGTACTTGGGGGAGGCGTACATGACGTGGCGCTCCTGGCAGTAGACGCAGCCGCAGGGGCAGCCCCTGGACGAGACGATGTTGATGCAGGGGGAATACATGGTGAAATCGGGATAGATGGTGGCCGGGAAGTCCTCGCGGTCCGGGAAGGGCAGGTCGTCCAGATCCTTCAGGAGTTCGCGCTTGGGGTTGTCGGCCACGTCGCCTGCGGGCGTGCGCCAGACCAAGCCCTTGATGCCCGAGAGGTCGTCTTCCCCCGCCATGAGGGCGTCCACCAGTTCTTTGACCGCGAACTCGTATTCGCCTCGCACGGCGAAGTCGAGGGAGGAGTTTTCCGCCAAAAGTTCAAGACCGAAGATGGTAGGGTGGTTGCCGCAGATGCAGACCTTGCAGCCGGTCTCGGCCTTGACCTTGGCCAGAAAGGCCAGATCGTCGTCCAGGGTCAGGGGGGCGAGCTCCGTGACCAGGAGGTCCGGTTTGCGGGCTTTGACCTCGGCCAAAAGCTCGTCGCCGGTGAGATCCATGACCACGCCATCCAGGCCCGAGGCGTTGGCCTTTGTATCGCGCTTTAAAAGCGCCAGGGCGTAGGCCAGCCAGAAGGGAAAGGGGTAGTAATCCACGGACTTGGAAAAGCCGATGGTCATGGGCCAGCGCGAACCGGCTTTGATGAAATGACGAACCGTGCCGTCGGCCTCTATCTTGACTCCGGCCATATTGGCGAGAAGAACATTCATATGTTTTTTCCTGTACGGTAGTAGCGTCCGGGGGCGTTTCTTGAAAGCCCGGAAGGTCGGAGCCTGGATAGCACCATCGTTTGAAAAGATAAAGCCGGGAAGGTCGAGGTGGAGTTTGGGGCGATCTTCCAGGCGGCGGGGCTGAAGGCGGCCTCCGGGGCGCGTTCCGAAAAGATGAAGGAATCGACTTTCAGTCCTTGCGCCTTGGGTTGGCGAGCTTGCGCTGAAGCGCCAGCTTCAAAGCGTTATGAGAAGGGGACGGCGTGAGATGAACATGGAAGTTATAATCCCTTGAGATGAGTTAAGACGTCCTCAATGTTGTTCAGCTTGAAATTTGCTCCCGCCTTCTTTCCACTCACATATGTCGCTTGGGGGATATGGAATTCATGCTCTATGTTTTTGAGTGAGAAGATACGTGGTAAAATTTTAGGAATGAAGTTTCTTCTTGAAAATACAAAAACTTTCCCGAGAATTCGTTTGGATAGGAGAACATTAAAAAAAGCCGAGCCATCCAATCCTGCGACATATTCCGATGCCGCGATGGTTTTAATTTGATCGATCACGCGATGCTGCTGGGGATGGTATATTTCCCATCCATTGTTCTCTAGAAAATGTTCGATTTCAAGTTCATCGACAAGGCTTCCCCCGAGCACTTCAGATCGTGATATCCAAACTTTCTTTCCCCTGCGGATGTTCCCAGGTGATACTTGCGCGAGGGCATTGACCTGATCGTGCGTTATAAACTCATGCGCAATGCTTTGCTGCTCTGAAATAAGGAGTTTGTCCACCAGCAATGGGTCAAGGGTGATGATGATCTCGTTATCTATTCTTAACAATTTAAGAATATCCCTCTGCCATCTGAATACTTTCAAGTCTGGTGAAAGAAAAATCAGCGGGTATGAATTGCACTTTTTTATGCAAAAAACGCGCGACAGCGATTCAAGTATAAAATGACCATAATGTGCGAACCAATATCCGCCAAATATGTAACTCCCTGATTGGTGTAAGACAGCATCAGGAATCATTGGCGTTGCATTCGTCCATTGCGCTTCATTTTCTAGCCGTTTTAGCAAAGAGGAAGCAACGCAGCCGGTGTCATTGAAAATACCAGCTTCAAAAGCATCCATCGTCCCTCTAAGTGGGGCGACGATGGCATTTTTTATGAGCGTGAATTCTTTGGACGCGTTGGTCATGATGTGTTTACCCGCCGCGTTGGCGTCGGAATGAAGCGAACAAGAGGATGCATTCGCCGTGGGGTCGCGCCGAAAGGCTTAAGCATTGTTCATAGCAATCTTTGAACCATGCATCAAGCTGATCGGAACGGTATTTTGCTTCAGAGAGAAAGGAAACACGGCCGTTCGTGCGGATGCCCGGCGGGCCAAAGAAAAAAGCGCGGAGAGGTCGCCCTCCCCGCGCTTTCGCTTTTCCATGTCGCAAAGGTCTAGATGACCTTGTTGAGCGAGTACTCGATGATGCCCTCGGCTCCGAGTTCGCGCAGCTTGGGGATCAGGTCGCGCACGATGCTTTCCTCAATCACGATCTCAATCGACAGCCAGTTCTTGTTGTAGAGACCGGCCACCGTGGGCGAGGTCAGGCTGGGCAGGACCTCCATGATCTTGTCCATGCCGCCCTCGGGCACGTTCATCTTGAGGCCCACCAGGGACTCGGCTCGAAGGGCGCCCTGCAAGAGCAGGTTGATGCGCTCGATCTTGCTGCGCTTCCAAGGATTTTCCCAGGCCGCCTTGCTGGCGATGAACCGGGTGTTGGTTTGCATGAGTTCGGCGATGATGCGCAGGCCGTGCGCCTTGATGGTGGTTCCGGTCTCGGTCACCTCCACGATGGCGTCGGCCAGACCCTCGACCACCTTGGCCTCGGTGGCCCCCCAGGAGAATTCCACCTCCACAGGCACGCCCGCGCCCTCGAAATACTGGCGGGTGAAATTGACGAGCTCGGTGGCGATCTTCTTTCCGGCCAGGTCCTCGGGACGGCGGAAGGGCGTGTCGGCGGCCACGGCCAGCACCCAGCGGGCCGGACGATTGCTCACCTTGGAATACATCAGGTCCGAAACCACCACCACGTCGGAGTTGTTCTCAAGAATCCAGTCCTTGCCGGTCAGGCCGCAGTCCAGAGTGCCCGTCTCCACATAGCGGGACATCTCCTGGGCGCGGCACATGCTGCAACTGAGTTCGGGGTCGTTGATCTCGGGGAAATAATTCCTGTGGTGCATGCGCACCTTCCAGCCGGACTTTTCAAACAGGGCGATGGTGGCGTCCTGGAGCGATCCCTTGGGAATGCCGAGTTTCAAAATATTTTGCGTGGCCATCTATTTGTAGACCTCCTTGGGGTCGAACACGAGGGGGCTGACGATGCGGCTGCCCTCGCCGGTTATTTCGCGATAAAAACAGCTCTTGTAGCCCTTGTGGCACGCCGCCCCGCCGATCTGCTCGACGAGGATGAGGATCGTGTCCAGGTCGCAGTCCAAACGGATGCTCACGACCTTCTGCACATGTCCCGACGTGCCGCCCTTATGCCACAGGGTTCCCCTGCTGCGGCTGAAATAATGGACCTCGCGGGTCTTTATGGTTTCATTCCAGGCCTCTTCATTCATAAAGGCCATCATGAGCACGTCGCCTGTCTCGGCCTCCTGGGCGATGCAGGGAACGAGCCCGCCGCACTTGGCGAAATCGGGTTTGAGCATGGCGTTTCCTTTTTAGGGAAGAAAGATATCGGGGAGGCGGCATACTACAGAAGGGCCGCGTGGCGCGCAAGAGGCAAAACCCGGCCTTTCGGGGCGATTTCAGGCCTTTTTTATGGCGATTTCGTGATTGGGCGGCATCTTTTTGCGCCGCGGGTCAGGAGCTTGGCCAGGGGGAAGGGCAGGTCGCGCTCCGTTTCCAACGCCTTGGCCCGGCGGGAAAGCTCTTTGCGGTCTGGCAGGGGGGCGGCCGAAGCGAAGAGGATGGTCTGATCCCTGAGGGTGAGTGAAAGGCTATGGCCAAAGGCGTCGGCCAGGGCCTTTTTAATGGCTGCGGAGCGCTTGTCGCAGTGGAGTATGTTGAGGCTCAGAACGCCGCCGGGAAGAAGGCGGTCGGCGCACAGGGCGAAGAAGTCTCTATCGGTCAGGCGTTCGGGCAGGCTCCCCGAGCCGATGAAGGCGTCCATGACGATGAGGTCGAAACGTTCGGGCCGCTCGACCAGGCATTCCCGGCCGTCCATGAGGAAAAGGCGTTGCCTCTCGGAGGGGACGTAGCAAAAACAGGTTCGGGCCAGCTCGGCCACGTTTTCGTCGATCTCGGCCGTGGCGATAAAGACTTCCGGGAACCAGCGGGCCAGGGCCTTTTGCAGGACGCCCGCGCCGAGGCCCAGGATGAAGACCCTCTCCGGCGGGTTTTGGAAGGCCATGGGCAGGAGCATGGCCCGCACGTAGGGATGGCAGGGAAAGTCCGGATCGGCCGGGTCCATGCCCCCCTGGACCTCGCGGTTGTTCCCGCCCATGAAGATGAGCATGATCCGCCCGTTTTCCTTTTGCACCAGAAGCTTGTTGAAGCGGCCGGGCATGAGCTGGAGCACGCCGTCCTTCTCGGCTTCAAGGCGGGTGAGTTCAATAGGCTCCATGGGATTCCCCGCGGCCGGGGGAAAGGCTTCCGGCCGTTTGGAAACGTTGTCTCAAAATAAAGGGGATGGCAAATCGGCCCTTTCTAGAGAAACGTTTCCGGCGTCTTGGGTTGGCGGCAATTCGTAAAGAGCCGCTCGCGGGCTTCCTCCACGCGCGGAGCGGCGAGCGCTCTTGCGCCCAGGGGACAGGATTTCACGCAGGCGCAGCAGCGGATGCAGGCGGTCGCATCGGTGACCACGGTCTCGGCCACGGTCACGGCGGTTGTGGGGCAGACCACGGCGCAGGTTCCGCAGAGCGTGCACAAATCTTCGTCCGTGACCGGCGCGATCGGGGTGAACTCGGGCTGTTCCTTGTAGGGGACGTTTCCGGGCACGTTCAAGGCGGGCAGGCTGGCAAGGCTCTCGGGCGAGAGGCCGGCCAGTTTGGCGCCGACGGCCAGACCAAAGTTGGCGGCCCGCTCCAGGTCATCCTCGTTCGGGCGATCCTTGGCCAGGGGCTTTTCAGGGGTGGAGTAGGAGTGTTCGCCGATGAAGGCGCCTGCGGCGATGGGGACGAAGCCTTGCGTTATGGCGATATCGCGCAATTCGATTAGGGCGTCCTCATAGGCCCGGTTGCCGTAGGTCACGACGACCACGGCCGGGGCGCCGTTTCCCTTGAGACTCGAAAAACGTTCGGCGGCCAGGGCGGGGACGCGTCCGGCGTAGACCGGGGCGCCGAGGATGGTCAGGTTTGCCGGGTCGGCGGCGCTGCCGTCGATGCTGGACAGGGTCAGATCGCATTCATGGGGGGCCGCGTCGTCGAGGCCTTTGGCTATGGCGGTCAGGATGCGCCGAGTGGTCCCGGTGGGCGAGAAGTAGACGAGGTTGAGAGATGGGGCGTTCATGCAGGCTCCTTCGAGTGTTACCCCTGCGAACTTCCTGCAAAGGTTATGCTTTTTATACGCTTCAAAGCCGTCTCACGCAAGATGCGGGTCAGGCGAGCGAGTCGCCAGCGGGGTGGCAGGCCGCCTAAAATTTCCTCTGGCTCGTTGCTGCAAAATGTCTAACAACTCAAAGCTTGAAGAACTTTCAACCGCCAGCTCAACGATTTCATCAATCCCACGCAACAGGAGGGCAAATGAAAAAGGTTCATCGCGAGTGTGCGCGATGAACCTTTCCGCCGCTTTGAGGTCATTGACTCCGCGCTTGGATGTCGAAAACGTCCCTGGGGTCCATAAGAATGATCCGCTCTCCCAAGACAAGCTTGTAGTCGGTCCAGCGGCGACGCTCTTCCTCGGTGGCCATTTTCGCCAGGGCCTTTTGGGCTAACCCGGTAAAATCGTCCGGAAGAAGGTTGTCCTTGAGCGTCAAGGCGATGCCGGACTCCCCGTAGCGGACTTCAATGTAATAGGATCCGAAAACCGACTTCGGCCCTTTGTTTATTCCGGGGTCCACGATCATGCGTTGCCGGGTCAACGCCCGCGTTGCGTACTCGATGGCGTCCACCACCCCCGGCGGGTTGAATCCGAGAATAATACGGATTTTGTCTCTGTGTGGAGCCTCGTCTGGCGAACACAGTTCTTCAAAGGCCAACTGTAACGCTTTGAAGGCCAAGGCCACTCCTCCGTGAAAGTCCTTGCCATGATAGTCTTTCATGGCTTGGTAAGTCACGTTGACGGGGCCTCCGTCGTCAAGAAACTTCAGGGCATGGGACATGTGAGTCTCCTTTTCGCATGTGGCGACTATTGCTCCAAACTATTGGCTTAGATTGGTTACGAGGTCTGAGATGTCGGTTTTATTCGCCAGCATTCCGTTGGAGAGGAGGAATTCCTGGGTCGCCTCCAAATCTTTCACGTCCTTCGGGGTTATCATCGGGGAGTAATCATACCAGGGGAACATTTTTTTCACGGCGTCCAGCTTGAGAGTCGTTTCTTCGGCCACCAATGCAAACGTCTCTTCGGGGTGTTCCCGCATGAACCGTAATGCCTCTTCGTGCGCCTTCATGTAACGTTTCACCAGATCGGGATGCTTTTTCAGGAAGTCGCCGCTGACGGCGACCGTAATGACGCCCTCGACCAGTCCTTCGCCATTGGCGATGACGCGCCCTCCCGCCGCCTCGATATCCGGAACGGACGGACCGGCCGCCAAGGCTGCGTCGACGCTTCCGCCCAGAAGAGCCGCCTTGGCTTTGCCGCCCGACATGTTCACGAATTTTATGTCGGAAGGTTTGAGGTTTTCCTTTGCGAGGGCGGCGTAAAGGAGTTGGTTCAAAAGCGATCCCTTGGCCCCGGCCACTGTTTTGCCTTTGAGATCTCCCACGCTGTTGATGGATTTGTCGATCGCCATGATGTTAAAGGCCTTTGGCGCTCTGGCGAAGACCGCGATGACCTTCAAGTCCACGCCGTTGGCTTTGGCCATGATGGCCGATGCGCCACTGAGGACGCTGGCGAACTGGACCGATCCCGCGGCCAGGGCCTGAGTTTGTTTGGGGCCGGCCGTGAGTTCCGGGTGGGTGACGGTGATTCCATCAGGCTTGAATTCCTTTTCGAAGAGCCCTTGCTTGTAGGCGACGATAGCCGGGGCATTGAGCGGAAATTTTACGTAGGTTATGCCGATCTCCTTGACCGGTTCCGCGTCGGCGGCGAGGACCGGACCGTACGAGCAAAATAGCGCGATCAACGCAAAGAGCAATCTCCAACCAAGACCTGTCATGTTCAACCTCCAAAAGTTATGTAGCGGGTTATGGTTAACGGGCCAAAATGACGGACAGGAGTTGTTCTCTGATCCTCAGGAGTTTCTCCTCCAGCATGGAACGAGGATATTTTAGCGGAACGGGCACATCGCTTTTGATTTCCCCGCGCTCCAGCACCAGGACGCGTTGTCCCAGAAAAATGGCCTCATCCACGTCATGGGTGACGAAGATGATCGTTTTCGATTGGTTCAGGAAAATCTGCGTCAATTGTTCCTGAAGGTTTCGTCGCGTAAAGGCATCCAGAGCGCCGAACGGCTCATCCATGAGGATCACGTCCGGGTCTGCGCAGAGCGTTCTTCCCAGGGCGGCCCTTTGAGCCATTCCTCCGGATATCTGACTCGGATAGGCGTCGCGAAAGGCGGTCAAGCCAAGCATTTCCAAATGGTTGTCGACAATTTCCCTAACCCTTTTCGCGCCAAGGCGCCGGTCCAGGCCGAAGGCCATGTTTTTTTCCACAGTCAGCCAGGGCATCAGGCGGGATTCTTGGAAGACCACGCCTATCTTGGCCTGGGTTGGAGCGTTGTCGGCGCCGAAGAAGCTGACATTTCCCCTGCTGGGCTTTTCAAGGCCGCAGAGAAGGCGCAACAAGGTGGTCTTTCCGCAGCCGCTTTTCCCGACCACGGTTGCAAATTCCCCATGATTGATGCGCACATTGAAGTCTTTGAGCGCAGCGATCTCCCGGCCGTTGAGGCGATAGGTCCTGCAAAGATCAAAGGTCTTAATAACCGGCATGGGTGGTGAGCTTTTTTTGCCAGGGCAGGAAAAAATCGCATATCCGACGAAAGAAAATATCCATGGCGTGCCCCAGAATGCCGATGGAAATGATGCCTACAAGCACGATGTCGGTTCGGGCGAACTCTTCAGCCTCGATGATCATGTAGCCGAGGCCCGCGGCGGCCGCCAAAAGCTCGGCGCCTATGAGCGCCCGCCAGGAAAAGCCCAGGCCGAGACGCATCCCCGTCATGATGGCGGGCAGGGATGCGGGCAGGATGATCCGGACAATAAGCGCGATCGGGCCGAGGCCCATGATTCTGCCGACCTCGACGAGCTTGCCGTCGCAGTGTCCCACGCCGCTGACCGTGTTCAGAAAGATGGGAAAAAACGTAGCCAGGACAATCACGGCGAGCTTTGATGTTTCGCCTATCCCGAACCAAAGAATAAGCAAGGGGGTCAAGGCCAGCGGCGGGATATGGCGAAGAAATTCCAGGGGCGTATCCAAAAGTTCTTGAACGGCGCGATTAAGTCCCGTCAGGATTCCGAGTGGAAAGGCGATTGCGGCGGTGATGAAGAAGCCCAGGAACACTCTTTTCAGGCTGACGAGAATATTCTGAGTCAGCGCGCCGTTTGCCGCAAGGGCCAGCCCGGTGTGGAAAACTCTCCAGGGAGGCGGAAGAAGAAAATCATTGAGAACTCCCAGGCCGGAACAGACGCTCCAGGCTGTGAGGATCGCCAGGGGAAGCAGCATGGATTTCACGAACCGCATAACCTACCAGATGCAAAGGTCGCAATCGTTGTCGGCGTATGAGAAGGCGTCGAAGCAAATCGAATGATATCCTTGCCATAAATTTGGTCGATATCACAAATAGATTGGACAGATGGTTTTAACGTCAGAGAATAGGTTCAAGCTATGGGAGGCGTTGTCAGGGGCATTCCCGGCTCAGTGCAACACGGCGTAAGACCGATCTCGTCGTATCGTTCGAAAGAAAAGGAGGTCGCCGCTTACGCCCCGCCGTCCGTCTCCGCCCGAAGCTGGCCGCAGGCCGCCGCGATGTCGGCGCCTTTGCTTTTCCTGAGCGTGGCCGTGTAGCCCTTGCGCTGGACGTATTCCTGGAAGGCTTCCACCGCCTCGATCGTTGGCGCGGCAAAGGGCAGGCCCGGCGTCTCGTTGTAGGCGATCAGGTTCACTTTGGCCTTGACCCGCGAGAGAAGCCGCACCAACTCCTGGGCATGCTCAAGAGAATCGTTCACCCCGCGCAAAAGCAGATACTCGAAGGTCAGGCGCTCCCTGGGCTTCAGGGGATACTCCCGCAAAACCGCCATGAGCTTGTCCAGCGGCTCCTTTCGGGCGATGGGCATGATGCGTTCCCGCAACTCCTGGCTGGGCGCGTGCAGGGAGACCGCCAGGGATGCAAGACCCGCCCGGCCGAAATCCAGCAAATGCCGGGTCACGCCCGCCGTGGACACGGTGATGCGGCGGCCGGAAAAATCCAGGCCCTGGGGATGGTGCAGGGACTCCAGGGTCTTCATGAGATTCTCATAATTGAGCATGGGCTCGCCCATGCCCATGAACACGAGATTGCGCAGGTTGAGCTTTGTTTTTTTGCCCTCAAGGTACTTCCTGGCCACGAGAATCTGGCCGAGCATTTCGCCCGGGGCGAGGTTGCGGGAAAATCCCAGGGCGCCGGTGGCGCAGAAGGCGCAGCCCAGGGCGCAGCCCGCCTGGCTCGACAGGCATTGGGTGAAATGGTCCTTTTCGGGAATGAGCACGGTCTCGACGCATTCGCCGTCGGGCATGCGTAAAAGGAATTTGACCGTGCCGTCCTTGCTCTCGCGAATGGTTTCCACCTCGGGCCAGACGATGTCCGCCCGTTCGGCCAGCTTGGCGCGCAGGGCCTTGGAGACGTTGGTCATGGCGTCGAAGTCGCGCGCATCCTTCTGCCAGAGCCATTGCCAAATCTGTCGCGTCCTGAAGGCCGGTTCGCCAAGCTCCAGAAGCATGGATTCCAGTTCGTGAAAGGTCAGGTCGATGAGATTCATGCGCCTCCGGCGAGCTTGCGGGGGCTTTCGAACCCTCCGCCGTTGTTGGGGCGGCGCCCTCGCCCGATCAGGCCCCGGCCAGGGCGGAAAGTTCGTTTTTCAGGGAGGCGCCGGTAAAGAGCGCGGCCGGGGATATGGTCATGTCGGCGAAGGCCAGGGCGTCGATGTTGTACAGGGCATCCGTCCCCTCGGGGCCCGACGCCGAGTAGCCGCCGTCGATTTGCCCGATGGAGTACAGGCCGAAATTGCCGGAATAGACGGCCACGTCGAAGCCGGACTGGCCGCCGTCCAGGACATCGTCGCCAAGGCCGCCTTGGAGGATGTCGTTTCCCCGGCCGCCGAAAAGATACGCGGCCTCGGCTCCGGCCACAAGCCCGTCGTCGCCGTCGCCCGCGTAGATCCGCTCGATGGCCGTTCCCGGCGCGATGAAAAACGCGGCGCCGTCCACAAGACCGGGCGCTGTGGGGTTCAGGTTGATGATCGTGTTTCCCGTGACGGCGGCGGCGTTCAGGACGTCCTCGCCCGCCGCGTCGAAAAGAACAATCCGGCCGGGGTCGGCGGCGGCCAGCTCGCCGTATTCATTGGTGTAGACGTAGAGCGAATCGTCCGTGGCCTCCTCGCCGTAGATGTTGATTTCCCAGGAATTGAGCGCGCCCGCCAGATCGTTGCCCGCCGCGTCGGCCACGTACAGGGTCCAGGTTCCGAGCGAGCTTTCCCCGAGGTCGAACGTGGAGGCCAGGTGGAAAGGGCCGGGCCAGGATTGGCCCACGGTGGGCCAGGCCTGGTCCAGAAGCAGGCTTTCGGTTCCCAAAGGGGATATGAGCGTGACGCGAAGGTCCGAGGAATCGGGGTGGTCGATGTCGATGACCGCCTCGACGCGCTCGATTTCAATCGCCTGCCCGATGTCGATGCTCGAGACCACGTACCCCTCGCCGTCCGGGATGTCCGCGCCGACGGTCGCCGCGCCGGAAACCATGAACTGGTTTTCGTACGTGTTTTGCTCTTCCCAGTTCTCAGCCATGCGCACGGCGGCCAGGGCGTCCACAAGGCCGAAGCCCACATCCCGGCTCACGTGCATACCGCCGCCGTTCCAGTCCGAGGCGCCGTTCATGGCCCAATCCCCGTCCGCATCCACGTTCCTGGCGGTCAGGGCCAGGATGTCCTGGACATCGCGGAATCCAAGGTCCGGATTGGCTTGGAGCATGAGCGCGATCACGCCCGCGACCTCCGGGGCGGCGGCCGACGTGCCGCCGAAATCGTCGGCGTAATCGCCCACAGGCGAAGGCTCCCGGCGGTAGCCCTCAAAACCCTGGCGGTCCGTGGTCACGATGCCGCCGTACCAGACGCCGTCGGCCCTGGAATCCGAAGGCGCGGCCACCAGGATATTGGTTCCCGGCGAGGAGTAGAAGGTGGGTTTTCCGGTATCGTCCACGGCGGCCACGGCGATGGCCAGGGGGCTGCTTCGCAGTTCGCTCGTGTTGGCGTCGCCGCCGATGTCCCGGTCGTTGCCCGTCGAAAAGACGATCACCGTTCCGAGCCCGCCGCGTCCGTCTCGGGCGGCCTGGACCAGGGCCGCGTCCACTTCGCTCGTGTTGCCGCTGAAGCCGCTTGAGCCCCAACTATTGTTGACCACGTCGAAATGTTCGGCCGCGAAGGTGAAGTCGGCGGCCGTTTCCGGAATCAGATCCTCTTCGGTCAGGCCCTCGGGCGTTTTCCCCAGGGTGATGCGCACGGCGCCCAGAGTCGCGTCCGGGGCGACGCCGGACACGCCCAGGCTGTTGTTCCCCACGGCGGCGATCACTCCGGCCACGTTCGTTCCGTGATTGTCATCGGATGTGACCGGGCGGCCGCCCAAGTCCGGATGGAAATAGTCGTAGCCCAGAGCGGGGTCGGCGTTGGCGGCCAGGTCCGGGTGGTCGAGTTCCACGCCGTCGTCGATGACGCCGACGACCACCCCGGCGCCGGTATAATCCGGCCAGACCCGGGTCACGTTCAGGTCGATGCCGGGCGTGGCCCCGTTCTGGCCGGTATTCTGGAGGTGCCATTGCAAGGGGAAGAAGGGATCGTTGGGAAGGGAGGCCATGGGTCGCGTCTCCGCGTTGGGGGTTGGAGCGGCCCGCGCCGGGCGCCCGCCGAGAGTCCTGTAACGCCTTGCCCGGGAATTTGCCAGATGCATTGTCGGCCTGAGGAAAATATGCGATGCGGAATTGTGGCGGCGCTGCCGCAAGGCCGGGCGGCCGACGCAGGTCCCGAGGGAGCGGACGCCGGGGTTCGGCGGATCAGGCCGATTCGCCGGGCAAGGTTGCGGAGGCCGAGGCGTCGCCCCAAGTCGGCGTTCCGCCGTTGGCCTCCGCCGCCTCGTTTGCCGCGCGGTTGCCGCGTCGTTGGTAGATGTGCAGATCGAAGACCGGCGCGGCGGCCAGGAGATGGTCGAAGATGTCCGCCTGGATGGCCTCGTAGTTCTTCCAGGCGGTATCCTTGGAAAAGACGTACACCTCAAGGGGCAGGCCCTCGGGCGTCGGCTCGAGCTGCCGGACGATGAAGGTCATGTCCTTGCGGATGAGCGGATTGTTCTTGAGGTAGTTCTCGATGTAGGTCCGAAACGACCCGAGGTTGGTCAGCCTGCGCGAGTTCAACAATTCCGGGATTGAGGC
>Ga0307423_1001557_pt1 | contig 13649 bp, 20 predicted proteins | sample SalMarWE160310MG_FD_202154 | JGI IMG/M metagenome (GOLD analysis project Ga0307423, IMG submission 202154) | Salt marsh sediment microbial communities from the Plum Island Ecosystem LTER, Massachusetts, United States - WE1603-10 | ecosystem: Environmental > Aquatic > Marine > Intertidal zone >...
GGCGACTTTTCAGGAGAAAAGACGGTAAGTACCTGATTTACTTGCCGAAGGACTTGGCGGAGGACAGCATGTTCCCGTTCAAGGGAGCTGACTCTATATTCGTGCACGTAAGCTTCAAGCTGGGTGGCAAAAACATACTAATTGAGAAATGGACTCCTCCGCCAGAACCAGAAGAATAGAGAGATCGCGCGTTTTTTTCTCTCTTTCACTTGCACTTTTTTTGTCAGTTTTTTTGTGACCTCACAATTTCTTTTATTAGTTGTAGCCGTAGTGAATTATGCAGCAAGGGTAGGAGCTTTGACGACTTGAAGTTGAGCCGAACACAATTTCAGTATGTTTGTTCCATCGCCCTGCAAACATCACCTTTGATTCGCTAAGCCAACATAACGTTCAGGTCGCCAAAAGCCCTACTTGCAAAATTGGTTTTATTCAGAAAGTGTTAATAGACAGTTATACATAGGCGACTAATTGTGGAGTGCACTGTGTTGGCATGGGAGGTTTTTATGGCAGTTCAGCAGATTATAGTTTGTTGAGAAGAAAAGTGAAGTTTACCTATCCCCCTGCGGTGCGGTTCCACTGTGTGAAATGCGGCTTATGCTGCGGCGACACAAAAGAAAAAACTAGGCGTGTTCTTCTTTTGAAGCCAGAAGCCGAACAAATCGCCAAGACAATTTTGCAGCCAGCCTCGCAGTTCGCGGTGAAAATCCAGGGTGCAGAGCCTTACAGTTACGAGATGAAAAAAACCGCGGAAGATGGAAAATGTGTCTTTCTGAAAAACGACCGCTGCACCATCTACGAGGTTAGACCGTTAATTTGCAGGTTTTACCCGTTTGAACTTAAAAGTCCACACGACGAAAACTACCAGTTTCTTTTCACAGAAGAGTGCCCTGCCATAGGCAAGGGTCGCGTTTTGGCTGAGGATTATTTTAGAAAAATGTTCCGCTTGGCGCTCGTTAAACACAAGCAGGCGGGTTCAAGCTGAAGGAAGCTTGGTTTAATGGGTTCAGTGGGGTTAGTGGGATGCCATTGAAAAGGTTGTTCGGCGTCTGTGGTCTATGTGGCTGTTCTTGGGTTTGTTGTAGAATAGGGGTCGTTTTTGCGTGTATTTGAAGCCGCAGTCGCATTCGAAGCCGGCGATTTTTCCGCTTTTGCGTGATATTGGTTTCCATTTGTGGCTGCAGCATTGTGTGTTTTTCTTGTGAATGTGCCATAATGCCTTTGCGTCTTCAAAGGTGATTGTGGCGTGTTTTTTCGCGGAAGTTAGGTACCATACTGAGCAGCATGTGAAGGCTACCCAGAATGCGGGTATGCTGATTAGGAGTATATCCATCATGGTTTTTCACTTTGTGTATTTGAGTTCTACGCTTATACAATATGTCTCTTTTTAGACATATTGTGAAATAGGATATATTACATCTTAAGATATAAAGGTTACTATTCACCCCTACACAAACACAAAAAAAAAAACAAAACCCTAAAGTTGACGCAAAACATCAGCCTTCTCCAAAATATAACCACAATAATGACACTTCAACAACAACGGCTCCTCACTCTCAACATAAAACTTCGCCGCAGCAGGCTCATTGCTGTTACTGATACAAGCAGGATTCACACAGCTAATAATCGCCTCAATAACCTTCGGCAACTTAACCTCCAACTTCTCCACCACCGCATAATCCCGAATAATGTTAATAGACGCATGAGGAGCCACCAACGCAATCTTGTTAACCTCCCGCGCGTTAAGCGCGCGCCCTTCAATCTTCACAATATCCTTAACCTTGAAGCGCTTGCTCGGAACGTTAATGGCAATAGTCATCACCCTCTTCTCACGTCCTGTTATCCCCAAAATCTTAACAACATCCAAAGCGTACCCACCGCTTATATGGTCAATAACAGTGCCATCCTTAATCTTCGAAACATGCAGTTCCGTCTCACTCATAACAAACCCTAACAAAGGCTATAGGTTAGGTAATAAATAAAAATTTCAGGAAAACGTGTTGTTAAGTCGGAAGGCAATCTGTCCGTCACAACGCGAACAGTTTTCTGAATCCAAGGAGCAGCAACAAAAAATTAAACTGTAGCTTGCAAAGCCTGAAGGGAAGCGGAAAAACTGCTTTTAAGCAGCATATGTTCCTACAGAGGTTACGTCAAAGTTGAACGTGTCCACTCCGTTGACGCCGCCGCTAACGGTTAAAGTTATAACTACTGGAAGAGTTGTGCGTCCAGCAACCGTTTGACCATTATAGTCCCAATTCAAAGCCAAGAAGTTGGAAGCCGCCTGCGGGTCCCAGTTGGATGCGGATATACTCAACGTCAGAGGCAATAATCCTTCGTTTTTAACGTAAACTGTGAAGCTTTTTTGAGAACCTGCTGCTATAAATCCCCAGTTTAACGTGTCAACGCTGCTGGTTGCTTGTTCATCCCAGTAAACTCCGATGCCTATTGCCTTGAAGGTTCCAACGCTGGAGATTGTGCTGCTTGTCTGATAGAGGGAACTGACGGTTGTGATAACTAGTCCAGATAGAATTCCAGCTACCAATATGACTGCGATTACTGCGGGTGCGAGTTTGAAAATTTTTTCTCGGTGGATGCCAAAACAAAACTTACCCACCAACTTTTTCAACGTGTCAAGTTTTCCCCGCAAGGTTCCTTTCCCCGCTTTCTGTATGTTCCTTTGTCGTATATATGCTTCTCTGTTTAAGGGTGTTTGCGAGACCAATTTCAGCCGCAAGCAAAGTTTGATGCAAAATTGAGAAAAACTCTTTGCAAAGTTCAGAAGGTCAAGTTAACTAAGCTTTAAGCCTTAAGTTTTGTGACGGTTGTGCCTACCAACTTGTCAAAGTACCTATGAATTCTTTGCTCTTCAAGCTTATAGCACCTATAACGTCAAAGGCAACAGAAAAGCCCAAGTTTCTTGTCGCAGCGTCGTCGTAAGACATTCCTTGCCGTCTGTCCGCAAGCCTTCAGCCTGTTACGTGCCATAAAATCGCCGTTGCCTAAACACGTTGGCTACCGGAAAAGAGCAAATAGCTAGAAAGCACGTTTGGGACGTTTAGATTTTTGGAAAAGCAGAATAGCGCTTAGTGTTTCGTGGCGTCTAGTATTATGTAGAGGATGTTGTTTCCGCGGAGCAGCACGTTGCCGTAGTTTGTAAGCAGCTGTTCATCCTTGCATTCGGTTGCGCCTTCCAAGAGAATATTCATGTGCCCGTCACACTTGATCATTTTTCCCTTGTATTCGCAGCCGTTTTTCAGTACGACTTCGATGTTTCCATGTAGCTGTTTAACGAGAACATTCAACGGTTTTTTACTCGGTTCCATTACAACACCGTGCTCCATTAGTCAATTATATGCATATGCGAAACCCATCATATATAAAAGTTTTATTCATCAACAACACCAAAAACCAAAGCCCTCCAAGTTGCAGTGGGAACAAAGTAGGAAAACGCGTGACCACGTAGTACATGAGAGAATGTGGCGAATGCTGGTGGGAAAATCTTCCGACTTGCAAGATAAAGGGGGTTTAGTGTTCAAGATTGTTTCAGGGTTTTGGAAAGGTTTATTTTTAGGCGTGGTGCTAAAGTGTAAAATTGCAGGCGGACCATCTGTGTCCGTTGGGATGTGGCCCATTCTGGGCTGAACCGCAAACATGAAATTTGAGGTGAAAAAAAGATGGCATACAAGTACATAGCTGAAGCGTGGTCTAAACCCGAGAAGTCCTACGTGGACGAGCTTATGCAGCAGAGACTGATTGCATGGCGAAAGCAGCACACAGTAACCCGCATTGAACGCCCAACAAGGCTTGACCGCGCAAGAAAACTAGGCTACAAAGCCAAACAAGGCTTCGTAATAGCCCGCACAAGCGTCCGAAGAGGCGGATTAAGAAAACAACGCCCCAGGTCAGGACGCAGACCCAAACGCATGGGAGTCAAAAAATTCAAACCCGCCAAAAGCTTACGCTTAATCGCGGAAGAACGCACAGCCAAAAAATTCCCGAACCTAGAAGTCCTAAACAGCTACTGGGTTGGCGAAGACGGACGCCACAAATGGTTTGAAGTAATCCTTGTAGACAAAAATCATCCATCCATAAAAGCCGACAAAGACGTCAGTTGGATAACGGAGAAGCAGCATAAACGCCGAGTTTTCCGAAGCCTAACAAGCGCAGGCAAGAAAGTTAGAAGCCTACGCAGGAAAGGCAAAGGCGCAGAGAAATTCAGGCCAAGCAAACGCAGAGGCGCAAAAGGAACAAAGTAAAATGCATCACATAAAACCCGTAATCACCAAGCAAGACGGCAAACAGCGAGTCGGCAAAGGCTTCAGTCCAGAAGAACTCGGAAAAGCAGGCTTAAACCCGGCAGAAGCGAAAAGACTTGAGGTACCTGTGGATAAGCGAAGGGCAACCGCCCACGACTGGAACGTTGAAGTTTTGAAAGCCTATGTGCAAAAAGAAAAAGCCAAGGCTAAACCGAAAAAGCCGAAGCCTGAGAAAAAAGCTAAAAAGTGAAATCGCCTTTAACAAAATGCGGTGCCGCCGTGTCTTCTAAACCGCCTATAGGCTACATTGATGTGAGAGTTTTCGCTCACGCTACGGAAGACCCTGAAAAAGTGGTAACCGCCGTCCGCAGCCTTCTGCCTGAAGAGCTATGCGAAGAGGTTGTTTTCCAGAAAAAACAGTTAACAGGGCATCATGGAAACCCAATTAGTCTTTTTGAAGCGAAACTTGTGGACAAACAGGTGCTTCCAGCCGTTTTGCAGAAGATTGGCGCTGGCTTACCCTCTTTGGACAAGGAAACACTGGAACGCGACATACGGTTGCATGTGGAGAAGCGGAACCTTTACCTCAGGTTTGACAAGCAGCTGGCTTTTCAGGGAGAAGTCAGGTTTTCGCAGAACGACCCCATACACTTCAAGATTCACTTCAAAAACAAAACTTTCGACGAGATAACTGCAATCTGCAGGGGGGCAGGGTTGCTGCCGTGAAGCGAGTTTTTGCGGATTTGCATTTGCGTTTGAACGTGAAGGACGTTGCCGCGACGCTTCGGATGGCAAGTAAGGCTGGGGCGTTAGGCTACAGTCTGGTTGGTGTGCCGCTTGCACCTGAAACGCGCGCGGAAGAAGTTGAGCGGTTACGGACTGTTTGCCGTGAAGCTGGAATGGATTTCGTTTCGCGTGTGGATTTGCGTCCACGAAGCCAAACTGACCTTACGCGGCAGTTGAGGCGGCTGAGGAGGAAGTTTGAGGTTATCTGCGTCAGCTGTGAGAGTAAGGAGGTTGCTCGCCAGGCGGCTAAGGACCGTCGTGTTGACCTGCTGAGTTTTCCACTACTGGATTTCCGCCGCAGGTTTTTTGACCGCGCTGAAGCCGAGTTGGCGCGTAACGGGTTGGCGGCTTTAGAAGTTGGTATTAAGCCTCTGCTTGCTTTGGAAGGTCCTGCACGGGTTCGGTTGCTTTCTTATTTGCGCCGGGAAACGGCGATTGCAAAAAATTATGGCGTACCAGTCGTGATTTCAAGCGGCGCTTCACAGGAGCTGTTGCTGCGTAAGCCTCGTGAGATGGCTGCTTTGGGCTTTCTTTTCGGGTTGGACGAGGTTTCTGGGTTGGACTCGGTTTCGCGAAGCCCCTTTGCCCTTGTTAAGCGTAACCGTGAGAAGTTGGATGCAAGGTTTGTGGCGCCTGGAATCCGCGTGGTCAAGGAGGGACGAGACTGTTGAAAAGGGTTAAACGGCGTTACTTGGCATTGAAACTGGACTCTGACGGCTTGCCCACTGGAAAAGAGTTCATCGACGCGGTTTGGAGCGCGGTCACGAAGCTTTACGGGGAACATGGCGCAAGCCTAACAAGCCTCTCGCTAATCAACTATGATGGGGAGAAGAAAACGGCGGTCATACGCACTTCTCTAGCAACCCTAAACATGGTGAGGGCGTCAATAGCCACGATTACTTCGGTAGCAGACAAAGAAGCCGCAGTACACATCACCGCAGTCTCAGGAACCATAAAAGCACTAAACAAAAAAACCCAGTGACTACAGCCTTAGCTTTGCTTCGGAAATCGTTTTGGCTTATTTTTTGGCGGTTTGTTCAGTCATTTTCTTGACGAAATTTTTGATGTTTTCTGGGTTTCCGTGGACGATTAGGTGTCCGTCTTTTTCTTCTCGGAAGGAAAGGTTTGTTTCTTTTGTAAGCTGCTTCAGTTTCTGGGCGGTCAAGTTGGGTAAAGGGTTGACGCGGACCCATTTTTGGTCGCGTGGGACGCCCGTGATGAACTTTTCTGCTTTTTCTGTTGTTTCTGTTGATACGCTGCATGTTTGGCATGTGTCGCATGTGTCTTCTTCTATGCGTCTGAGCCATGCGTCTATGCGTTCGGGAGGAAACGTTTTCTGTGCTTCGGTGACAAGGTAAGCTTCTACGCTTCCAAGGTACTGCTCGATTTTCATGGCTGCTTCGCCGCGGTCTTGCTCTGACATGTTCAAGACGTTTATGAGGATTTTTGCGGATTTCAAATCGTTCATAACGTTCGGTGGGGTTTCCACGCCTTTTTTTCGAAGCTCAATGATTATTTCTTCCAGAATCTTCCAAGCAGCATCGTAACCCATATGCAGACCCCGCTCACTCTCTAACATGGAACCCGCATTATAAAGAGTTACCATAAGTTGCCAGTGTTTCTGCGGCGTTTTTCCGCAACGCATTTCTTAGAGTTCCACGCATTCTAGACTTAACGAATTTTTTCTGTGTGGTTTAAGACATGAAACTTGAAACAGTCAAGTCAGAAGGCATAGCGCACAGCAGCTACTTCCTGTCCGACGACGCAGAAGCAGTAGTGGTTGACCCGCGCCGCGACTGCCAAATCTACACGCGCCTAGCGGAAAAGGAATGCGCAAAAATCAAGTACATTTTTGAGACTCACCGAAACGAAGACTACGTCATAGGCTCGTTTGAACTGCAAAACATGACCGACGCGGAGATTTGCCACAGCAACGCTTTGCCGTTCAAGTACGGCGACCGCAACCTCAGCGACGGCGACACCTTCACCGTAGGTAACCTGGAAATCAAGGTGTTGTACACGCCAGGACACACAAACGAGTCCATGTGCTACGTGGTGTACCGTGCGGGGCAACGTGAAGCTTTGATGGTTTTCACTGGTGACACGCTCTTTGTGGGCTCCGTGGGGCGCACCGACCTCTACGGCGGAGACGTTCAACGCAGCCAAGCCGAGAAACTGTACGCTAGCATACATGAGAAGCTGGTGCCGCTGGGCAGCCACGTCATCGTTTACCCCGCTCACGGCGCAGGCAGCGTCTGCGGACACGGCATCAGCGACCAAGACTTCAGCACAATCGGCTACGAACAGAAAACCAACCCGTTCCTGCAGCTTGACCAAGACGCGTTCGTCAACCGAGCCGTAAGCGAGGAAATGATGGTGTCGTCATACTTCAGAAAAATGGAAGACTACAACCTCAACGGTCCACCCCTGCTCCGCGGTCTGCCCACACCTGAACCGTTAACCCTAGGCGAGTTCGACCAGCAAATGCGCCAAGCCGACACGGTTGTGGTGGATACGAGGAGACCCGCAGCGTTCGCAGGCTCCTTCATACCGGGCTCGTTCAGCCTCTGGTTGGGTGGAACCAGCGCCTACCCCGGCTGGATACTGGATTACAACCAGAAAATCTTGTTTGTGCACGAACGCAAAGGCGACATGGACACCGTGGCAAGGCACTTCTGGCGTCTAGGCTTCGACAACCTCACAGGCTTCCTATGCTCAGGTATAAGCGAATGGCAAGACACAGGCAAACCCATAAACCACATAGGCACGCTGTCCGCTTCAACACTCAAACAAAAACTGGAAATGGAAGCAAACAGGCTTGCGGTCTTGGATGTGCGTGAACCCAGCGAGTGGAAAGAAGAAGGCTACATAGAAGGCGCCGAACGCATATTCTTCGGACACTTAAAGGAAAAGGTAAATTCGTTGTCAAAAGACAGGTCTACGGCGGTGGTCTGCTCGGTGGGTCAGCGAGCCAGCATAGCCGCAAGCATATTGAAAAGGGAAGGCTTCACGGAAGTCTACAACGTGTTAGGCGGCATGGATGCTTGGACGAAACTGGGTTACCCGACGGTTAAGTAACGCGCTTCTGTGCCGCCTCAACCGCTCGGATGAATTCGCTGAGGATTTTGTAGGTTATTCCCCAGACTATGCCTTCCGCAAAAATGAACGCGGGGACCTCCCCGAAGCTAAACTGAACAGTGCCCCTGCTTTGCACCACCTTCTCGTAAGGCACCCAAACGAACTTTTCCAGCTCCGCCTTGTTCAGCTTCAACCGCGGCTCATCCTCCAAAAGCACCACAAAAGGCAGAATCTTAAAGTCAGGCCTCGGCTCCGACCGCACCGCATCCAAAACACCCAGAAACCCGCACGCGCCAAGCGCTACACCCGTCTCCTCCCACGTCTCCCGCACCGCAGTATCTTTAACACTCTTATCTTTCAGGTCCCGTTTTCCGCCTGGAAGAGCCATCTGCCCTGACCACGTGTCCGACGGGTTCTCAACCCGCTTCACCAAAAGCAAGTCAAAATCACCTTTTCCAGGCTTTAAAAGTAAAGATACAGCCGCGTTAGCATCATGCTCCTCTGAAGCACGCTTAAGCACCGAAGGCAGTTTCGCGATGACTTCCGCGCTAACCATTTTGGTTCCTCATGGTGAAAGAGGACGCTGTTCTATTTGAATTATTCACAGGATAAGAAAAATTTGTTTCCTCGGGTTGCTGTTGCCTTAGGGCTTTTTTGTTGCTTCAAGCTTTAGGCTTTCAAGCGCGATTCCGTTATACTGCCTTTCGCTTATTTCCGTGTCTTCCGCAAGAACCTTAACTTCAAAACCCGCCTGTTCTATTTCACGAATGTAGTCTTCTTTTAGTAATGCCCCTGCTACGCAGCCGCAAAGGAGTTCACTGTCGTTTTTTTGCTCGTCGCCGAGTTCTTTTAAGAGAACGATGTCGGAAACGTACATTCTGCCGCCGCTTCTTAAAACACGGTAAGCTTCGCCGAAGACTCGGGCTTTGTCTGGGGCGAGATTAATCACGCAGTTGCTGATTACAACGTCAACCGAACCGCTTTCAACAGGCAAATTCTCGATGTCGCCCAGCCTGAACTCAACATTAGAGTAGCCGTACTTTGCGGCTAACGACTTAGCTTTGTTCACCATTTCTTCAGTCATGTCAACGCCGATTACCTTGCCCGAGGCGCCCACTTTCTTTGCAGCTAAGAAACTGTCAAAACCTGCTCCGCTGCCCAGGTCCAGCACAATGTTGCCTTCTTTCAAGTTCCCCAGCGCAGTGGGGTTGCCGCAGCCAAGTCCCAGGTTGGCTTCAGGAACCACATTAAGCTCCGCGTCAGAATAGCCTATGCTTTTGGAAATTTCTTGTGCGTCATTTTGACCGCCGCAGCCACAACTGCAGCAAGAGGCGCCTGCGCTGCTTTGTGCAGCGATTTTGCCGTAAGCCTGTTTCACAGTGTTTTTTATGTCTTTATTCTTCAAGCTGTTCACTCTTGTTCAGAAGGATAGATAACAATATTTAAATATTCACATGGGCAGTACCAAAAACTGTTGGTGGCGTACTTGGGTCTCGATTGGAAACAGTGGAGTCGAAAAGACATAATCTACGGCGTCGTCGCTCCCGTTCTTGTGGTGCTGCTCATCGTTGGAGTTTCTCAGTTGAGCAGGCTTTTTGGCGGGGGCTTTGAAGGTCTCAGCGGCGCAGTGTTTGGAATCACAATGGAGCTTGAAGAGCTCCTTGTAATTGCAGTGGTTCCTCTGGTTCTGGGTTTAGTTTGGAATCAGTGGGCTGGTGGTGCTTCAGGCTTTCTCATGGGTAGCATATACGCCTTGTACTGGGCTGACAGCTACCACTCTCCAATGGCGGGTAACGTTGCAGGTGCAGGCACCGTTCTGTTGGCGTACATCTTAAGCGCTATGCTTATCGGCTACATGGCTGGAGCGTTGAACAAGCACTCAGAAAACTTCCGCAGAATGCTAATCGCAGGAGTAACAGCAGCAACCATCGGCGGTATTCTGCTATTCGCGATTTTCCAGCTTTCACCCGCGAACGTTATCACAGGAATTGACGGCTTATTACTGACGGTGCTGTCCCGCACAGCATGCGGATTGATAGTGCCTGTAATAGCGAAGGTTTTCATGTGGTACGGCGTAGTCCAGCACAAACAATAAGAAAAAATAAAAAAGCAAAAAACAGGTACTTGGAAAAAAAGGGTTAGGAGCCTGCTTTCTGCAGTTTTCTAATTATATTCCGTGTTTCCACGGCTGAAGGGTGCGTGATGGCGCCAGTAGGACAAATGTCTTCGCAGCCTCGGCAAAACACAATACAAGCGTTAGGATTTTTTACAACGGTTCGCTTTTTTCCTTCTGTTTCTTCGGATGCAAAAGCTTTCACGTGGCAAAAGTCTACGCATTTTCCGCAGCTTATGCATTTTTCATAGTCAATTTTCGGATCCCAAGGTATCTTGCTTCGGGGAACACCATGATAGGATTCTTCTGCCATTCTTCTTTCACCGGATTATGCTTGCAAGTTTTTATTGATATATTGTGTGATAGCAGTATTCATAACAATATTTAAATATTTACATATATAATCTTGATTTATGCCTTCAAAACCAAACAATCTAACACGCTTCAGAGCCAAAATCTTCAACGCCCTCTCAGACCCCATCAGGCTTGAGATAATAGATTTTCTGCGTGACGGAGAAAAATGCGTCTGTGAAATCACCCCCCACCTGAAACTGCCCCAGCCAGTTGTCTCACGCCACCTGAAAATACTCAAAACCGCTGGCTTAGTTAAACGAAGAAAAAAAGGCACATGGCACATGTACTCAATAACCAACCCTGAAATATGCGAAGTAATCGACCACCTAACACCAGAACTGCTCGCCCACCTCAAACAGAGAATAATTGAGCAAATAGCCTGAAGCGCAAGGTGCACAAGAATTGGAGGAAACCTGCGAAGAGGTTCAGTTGGGCGTCTTCGAGAAGTACCTCGCAGTGTGGGTTTTCCTGTGCATGGTTATCGGCTTGTTGCTGTCGCAGTTTATTCCACAACTCAGCATAGCCATAAACAACCTTCAGTTCGCGGGAATCTCAATACCCATCGGCGTATGCCTCTTCCTGATGATGTACCCCGCGCTGCTGAATCTGCAGTTCAGCGAACTTAAGAAACTGGCGAAAAACCCGAAGCCGATAATCTTAACGTTGGTTTCTAACTGGGTTTGGGCGCCCATAGTAACGGCTTTACTGGCGTACTACTTCCTCGCGGGCAACGACCAGCTTATTGTCGCTCTGATACTGCTCGGCTCCAGTCCCTGCACCGCCATGGTCTGCGTCTGGGGCGCCCTCGCAGGAGGAAACCAGGAGCAAAACGTGGTCAACACGAGTCTAAACACCATAACAATCATGATCTTGTACGCTCCCATAGTCACACTGTTGACGGGCGTCAGGAACATCGAGATTGACCGTTTAGCTCTCCTCTTTTCCGTGCTCGTGTTCATCGGCGTCCCACTCGTTTTAGGAGTAATCTCGAAGAGAGCCTTGAAGGCCAGAAAAGGCGAAGTGTGGTTCCAAGACACTTTCCGTCCTGCCATAGGTAACGTTGCCGTGGCGGCTCTTTTAGCCACGCTGGTTGTCTTGTTCTCGTTGAATGGGCAAGTGCTGATTCAGCATCCCGAGGAGATGGTGAGGGTTTCCGTTCCGCTTCTGCTGGGTTTCTTCATAATTGTCGGTTTGAACCTGCTGGCTACACGGTTCGCGGGGCTCAAGTATCGTGAGGGCATAATCGCTGTCATAATCGGGTCGTCCAGCCACTTCGAAATCGCCATAGCCACCGCCGTCGCCATCTACGGTTTAGGCTCTCAAGCCGCGTTGGGAACCACCATGGGCTTGTTCTGGGAAGTCCCTGTGATGCTCAGCCTCGTGTACCTGGGCAAGAAGCTCCGGAAACGGGGTTTCTGGAAAACTTAGGTTGTCCAGAACGAGAAAACCTGTATTTTCTCGCCGAGCTCCCGTCTGATGAAGTTGACTACGTCTTCGTCTTCCAAGTAGCGCACTCCGTTCTTGTCGCGGAGTATCTGGATGCCTGTTTCCCTCATAATGTTCTCGTTTCCTTTTGGAAAATCAAGGTAAACATAATAGCCGCCCTGCGCCAGAAGAATGAACCTTAACGCCGTAAGCTCCTTCGTTTTGGACATGGCGTTCTGGTCAATGCTGTAAACGATTGACTCAGGCTTCAACTCTTTGACTAAACGCTTGAAATCCTCCCACTTCCTAGCTCGCTGCATATCACTCAATGCTAAGCCTCACAGAGCGCCTATTTTTCAGCGGTTTCTTCTTTGGTGCCCATGAGTGTCTGTGCCATCCGTGGTTTTTTGTCGCTGGTTTTAGGCTTCAGCAGTTCTTCAACGAGCTTGAATTGTCGCTGGTAAATGTGGCAGTTTTTGGAGTGAAAAATCAGTTTGCCCGTTTCCAACTGGAGGTTTCCAAGCCTGTTTACGTCTTTCACGAAAGCCTCGTTGAAAAGCTGCAAGCCCGCGATGTTGGCGGGTAACCCCGCGTACGCGTCCCACGACCTGAAATAGCAGGTTAAATGCATTTTCCCCTCCAAAATCTCAGTGTCAATCAGGCTCAAGCAGGGTGGTTCATGTCGCGTTTGATTGTCAAGACTTTTTTGTATGTCCTTTGGCAGCCTGATGACCATGGTGACTTGCCTGTCCTGTTGTTCGTGCGCGTAGCGTTTCACGGCTTCTTCTATCTGGTTGATGGGATAGTTGAGTCTGCTGCCGTAAGTGTACGTTTCATCCTCCTGTTTCTCGCCGCACCACAAGTACTCCAAAGCGTAACCCTGAACGTACTTGATGTCGCAGGGAGCCTTGTCGCTGACAAGCGGCCTTGTTTCTGGATGCGTGATTTCTATCGTCAAGTTAAGCTTCTTTGTGTCTGTAAGTTCCGAGCCGTAGCCCACCTGAAAATCGTCGCCCTCACTCCAAATGTGGCTTAACGCTTGAAACCAAGCGTCAGGACAGTCAAACGCCGTTATCTTCACATGCTTCATAACACAACCGCTCCAGAACTCTCGCCAAACGAAACTTCAACACTACTTTGCCCATTTCCACCATATAAATCCTCAGTTCCAAACCCTAAAAGCAGTTGAACCCTGAAAAATCAAAGTTTAATGGCTGCAAAAAACGCCAATACGGATAGACCCCTATCATTTTTCTGCACTGGTGGGTGCGATTTTAGGTGCGGTTTCGTTGCGGTTGATTGGTTTCTTTTTGCGTTGGGTTACTATGCCGACCAAGAGCGTTATGGTGACTGCTGTTGCGAGCGCTATCCATGGTGAGTAAGTGGCTAAGTAGAAGCTGATTGTGGGTTGATAAGGCTGGGCTGTTGTAGTGAAGCTCCAAGAGACTGGGTCGTTTCTGATTGTTACTGACACGGTGTAGGTGGTGGCGGGTTCGAGCAGTTGAGCGGGGTAGAACGTTTGCTTGTATGATATTGGACCTGACACTTCGACGGCTACGTTGGCTATGGGCACTTCTGGGGTCACTTGCAGGTCGTTTGGTGTCGCGGAGGAAAACGTGTCTATTGTAATGGTGGTATCC
>Ga0307423_1001558_pt1 | contig 13649 bp, 15 predicted proteins | sample SalMarWE160310MG_FD_202154 | JGI IMG/M metagenome (GOLD analysis project Ga0307423, IMG submission 202154) | Salt marsh sediment microbial communities from the Plum Island Ecosystem LTER, Massachusetts, United States - WE1603-10 | ecosystem: Environmental > Aquatic > Marine > Intertidal zone >...
TGGTGTGGTAGCTCATCTTGAATTAGGGATGTTTCAACGTCACTCGTTGGCTTTCTCTTTTTTAATTGAGGTCTAATAGTCGATTGTTTGGTAAAGTTCGCCTTCTTCCCAAGCGTCAAGAAGGGTAGCGTATTTGTTTGTGCCATCGTCTAATTTGGGAATACTGAATGTTACCTTGAAAAGGTCATCTCCATGTTTAAAAATGAATGTCGACTCTGAACCCTGCCATCGTTCCATTAAATCATTATAAGTTAAAGAATTTGAGGAGTAACTTCCATTACTAACTTCCCATTTCATATGTTCAGAATCATATGGGATAGCCCCAAAATATACTTCATGTTCAACCTTTATGGTGTTCAGATGCTCTATTGTTGAGTTGCCATGAAAATCAGCGAACCTAGACCAAACCGTCTTACCATAAAACCTTGGATTTTTGTCTAAACTCCATTCGGTATTTCCAAATGTTATAAGGTTCTCGTTCGGAGCCGCTGCAGGGGACACACCAAACGCTAGGACTAGGAACACAAGCGCAAAAATGGCTAACACCGCTATTGCGTAAATCAATCCACGTGACTTCATATGTTTGGACACACTCAAAGCTTACACTTCACCTTTTTAATATAAAAGGTTGATGCAGAGTTTGGAGTTGGCTTACATCTTACCAAAGTGAGGTACACTCGGATAGCAGTGGGGATTACTTCCACAGAATCTTACGAAGGAGAAATGAAGACGGCGCAGGCGTAAGAGGCTACGGCATAAATAAACTTCCGAAAAGTGGTCAAGGTGAGGTATCTTAGTACGTTTTAGAGCCTCTCGTAACCTTTCTCTTTATTCTTTTTCATAAGAAGTAAATGATATTTAGCTAACTTGAAACCAAAAAAGGAAAAAAGAAATGGAGGCTTAACTGTACTTTACGATTTTGGTGGTAGGTTTCTTCCTTAGCCAGTAAAAGCTCACAACTATAGCGGTGGATGTCAACAGGACAATGGCTCCAATCGTTAACGCCTCGGGGATTGGGGGGACATCGCTTCCGAATACGGTGAAGCCGCTTGTAGCAGTGTTTCCCGCTTCATCTATTACTGTAACGGTTGAGGTTTCATTCCAAATGTCTGGTACCGTGATGTTGGCTGTGAAGGCTCCTGAGGCGTCTGTGGCTAAGATGGGCAAGGTTGAATTAATTGAATTAAAGTAGTAGCTTGTGTAGCTGTAATGCTCCGATGTAAGGGTTCGTGTAGTTGGTGAAAATCTGCAGTAGAAGTACCCTGCTGTGTAGTTGATGGAGGCATCAGCTACTCTTCCCCCTGCAGGATCATGGATCGTACCGTCTCCGTTGTCCTCAACGTAAAGTTCCGCGGCATCGTACAGGTATGTCCATTGGAAGGAACCTGGTTTGATGGGATGTTGAGAGGTGGTGACGTAAAATTCTAGGTCGCCTACCTTGGTTACGGTTGTTGGGTCGTTGGTTACTGCGACTTGGGGGCCCCATCCTATACCCACGGTTTTTGAGGCGGCGAAACCTGTGCCTTCAATGTTTATGGAGTCTCCTATTTCGCCAGATGTAGGTGTCAACTCCACCTGAGAGTCTCCTCTGACAATTATTGATGAAGTAGCAAAGACTGATAAAAAGAATAGAACAAAAGCAACGCATATCTTTCTATTCATTCAATTTCACCTCCTGCCAGTATTACTCTATGAAAACCTAGAAAACTGCTATACTATGGCACTAGCTTACTTATGTTTACGGCGATAGTTAAGATTTCCTATTTTGAGGGTTTATAAAACATCCAATTATCTTTCTGTTAACTTGAGAATTTTAACTCCACAAGAAAAGCAAATATTCCTTTAGTTAACAAAGAGCTGTCTTTTTGGTTTGACCTATTAGCCTAAATACATATGACGCGAGGTACACCCAGCTAGCAGTGAATCTGTATCCCATGACCAAATCTTTGTCCGTGACTTCAGAGAACCTAGCAGTAGATCATCTTCGGGAATTTCAGTATTTGTAATTCATAAGTTTCTTTTATTGAACGGGGTTAAGGATTTGTTGGTGGATGCTTTGAGAGTACGTGGTCTAAGAATACTGCTTTTTCCCGTTGCCGCCCTTCTTATCCTGTTAGGTTGGGTCCTTTATGTCGTAGGAGAAAGACAGGCATGCAGTGAAGCAGCGGCTAAAAGAAAAAATCGCGATAACGCTTTAGCTGAAAAACCAAATGAAACTGAAGTTGAAATTGGTTTAATCGACAAACCACTAGAAGAGGAAAATACGTACTGACCTGCATAGCTTGTTTTCAAATTTGGAACTCTGTAAGTGCCGATGTGGGGCATCTCTGTTCAAATTCGATTTAAGAATCTGAAAGCCTATTTTTTCTCGACTTCGGCTTTCTGTTTGGGTTTAACATGTGGGCAAGCTGTTTCTTCAGGGTTTAAATTGGTGAAGTGAGCTGCTTTGCATTTTCCATCATCGAAATTTTCGCAGTCTTTATGCTTATACTTGTAGAAATCCATTTTCGGAGCACTGTTGCGAAGCTTTTGCAGAGCATTTTTTAGCACGCCTATTCCCTACACCTTCCGTAACTTTCCGTGACTGTTATCATTTACCTCTATCTGAAACAAGATAATTAAACCAGACGGTACAAAATGTAAAATCTCTTACGTTGAGAGGTTACAAGAGGCGACTTTTCCAGTTTTTTCCCGCTATCTTCTGTACATCGGCAACAACTATTTATTAAGACGGCTTATAGTTAGCTTGTAACGGGGCTTAAAACTATGAAAGCAGTGATAATTCAGTTCACTTTCGGCGTTGCGGCTTTCAACGAGCAAAGCGACGTAGTTGAAACGGCGTTGTTTGAGAAGAAGCCACAGGCGGCAGCCAAAAAACTGTTGAAGGCTGAAGACGGAAAACTCCCCGACGAAACCGTCTCACTAATCAACACGCTTCAGAAGGCTGGCTACGACACTTTTGTTTTCGAAAACGCCGCTTTGGCAGACGGCGCACAGAGAATCCTGAACGTTAACACGGAAGTTTCGAAGCCCGCCGAGGCTGAACTGCTTCGCGTTCGCATGGAGCAAATCGCGGTTGAAGTAGGCTTCGTCAAGGACGCGAAAGAACTGAGCATATGGAACCGTAACGTCAGCATGGAACTCGCCAAACTACGAGTTAAAGGCGCTGCTGAAAAGCGAGACTTGGTTATCGCGCAGGCTATTCAGACTCTTGACGACTTGGACAGGACGGTTAACTTATTTATGGGTCGCCTCCGCGAATGGTATGGAGTTCACTTTCCAGAGCTTGACCGTTTAGTCGAGAAGCACGAGACTTATGCGCGATTAGTCATGAATTTAGGTTACAAAGATAACTTCACCCTTGAAGCTCTTGAGAAAGAGTCGTTTTCAAAAGAAAAAGCCGAAAACATGGCAACCGTGGCTGAGAAATCCATGGGCGCAGACATGGCAGAACAAGACCTATCCGAAATCCAAGCGTTAAGCAAGAACGTGCTGGAAATGTACGAGCTGCGGAAAAACATGGAAAACTACGTGGACAACACCATGGAGGAAGTGGCACCCAACACCAAAGCCGTAGCTGGAGCGCTCCTAGGCGCACGTTTAATCGCCATAGCAGGCAGCCTGCAGAACCTTGCCATGAGACCCGCCAGCACAATCCAGGTTTTAGGCGCCGAGAAAGCACTGTTCCGCTCGTTGAAGACGGGTGCGAGACCGCCGAAGCACGGCTTAATCTTCCAGCACGCGTTGCTGCATGACGCGAAGCGGTGGCAGAGAGGAAAAATCGCCCGAGTAATCGCTGGAAAACTAGCCATAGCCGCGCGTTCCGACGCTTTCGGAGGCAAATTCGTGGGCGACAAGTTGAAGGCGGCCATAGACAAGCGAATCGCGGAAATCCGCGAGAAGTACAAGGAGCCGCCTCCACCGAAAGAAAAACCCGTGAAACCTGAACGCCGAGAGTATCGGGAGCAGAGACCGCGAAGGCGGGACCAGAGGCGCCGAGATAAGAAGTGGAGAAAGAACAGGCGTGCACGTTAAGGTTAAGCCTCACCCCCACTTCCCAGAAATCTACCAAGCTTTTCTCGAGGACGGCGCACAGCGGTTAGCCACGCGCAACTTGACGCCGGGCAGAACCGTCTACGGCGAACGCCTCATCCGATTCAAAAAAATAGAGTACCGCGTGTGGGACGCTTTCAGAAGCAAGCTGGCAGCCGCCATAATCAAAGGCGTCCAAACCGTACCCATAATGCTGGGCAGCAAAGTGCTTTATTTGGGCGCCGCGTCTGGAACCACGCCAAGCCACGTTTCAGACATAATCGGCGAAGAAGGCCACGTTTATTGCGTGGAATTTGCTTCTCGTTCGCTAAGAGACCTTGTCAACAACGTCGCCGCGTACAGGCTCAACATGTCGCCGTTCCTTGAAGACGCGCGGTTCCCCGAGAAGTACGCCATGTTCATCCCCGAAAAAGTAGACTGCATCTACTGCGACGTAGCACAACCCGAACAAGCCAAACTCCTAGCAGACAACGCCGACGTACTACTCAAACCCGAAGGCTGGGCAATGCTAGCCGTAAAAGCCCAAAGCATAGACGTAACCAAAGACCCCCTCGCCGTCTACAAACAAGAAGCCAAAGTCCTCAAAAAACGCGGCTTCAAAATCAAAGAAATCGTGCGCTTAGAACCCTACGACAAAGCACACGCCATGATAGTCGCCCAAAAATAATTCCCAATTTCCTTTATATGCTTCCTTTAAATAAGGGAGGCTATAGGCTTCCCACACACGTCAGTTGCAGCGTAAACGACGTTTTCACTCTTTTTCACGGGTTTCCTCATATACCCCACACTATAAAAGATATACACGGAGTAACCACCCTTGCACCTGAAACCCGCAGCAAAATGGCTTGCCATCTTAACTTTAATAGTGGTCACTCTCTCCGCTTTGGTGTTGGCTTCCACCCAAGCCTCACTCCAAAAAACACCCGCAGAGGAGAAAACCGAAGCCTTGTTTTCCCTTTTCCAAAACGCGAACGCAACAGTCCAACAAGTTTTCCGCCAGCTTGAATCAGACGGCGAAACCGTGCCGCAAGCAAGCCTAAACGCGTACAATCAGGCTCAAGCTCTCGTAGCAGAATCCGAAAGCCTCATGCAAGCAGGCAACTACTCCGAAGCAGACGGCAAAATCGTTGAAGCCTTCCAAAAACTGAAAGACGCCGTAAGAATAGTTGACGAAACCGTTCCTGAGCAGCAAACTGAAACCGAAATCAATCTTGAACGAACCTTCCAGTTAAAAAGCTCCATAAGCAGGTACACCGAGCAGCTGCAGCGTATAGAAAACCTAACACGGTTTGCTGCTTCAGTGGGATACAACACCACCACCTTGGAAGACAAAATCAGCACAATCAAAGACCTGCTGGAAACCGCGTCAAAAAACATAGAGCAACAGCGTTTTGAAGCGGCTCAAGAAAACCTCGCCGAAGCAAAAAACCTCAGCGACAGAATACTGAACACCATTAACAGTTTTGCCGCTGACCTCAAAATCACAAGAATAGCAACTTACATAAACCAAACACAACAGCGTCTTGACGCCATAAGAGAAACCGCGAAAGCAGCCTCAAACGAAGCGTCGCTCGCCGCTGTGGACAACGCTGAAACCAGCCTCAACAACGCCAAAACGTACTTGGAGGAACAGCGAATAAACGAAACCCTCAGCGAACTAGCAAACTCCAAAGCCAGCGAAGACGCCGCAGTGGAATACCTAAGACCCACAGCATCCGCAGTTGACGCAACAGCAAACACGGCTCCAACCGCAGCTGTTTCCCCCTAAAAACTCAAATCCGCAAAACACCATCATAATCCACAAAAACAAAATCAGTTTAAAGACACTAAAACATGGGCGTTTGCAGAAAAAATGGCTTGGTGCAGGAAAAGCGCAAGAGCAATTTTGGGAGCACTGCTCTTGCTTGCAGCTTCACAGCTTTCCCCCATAGCCTTGGCAAGCAACCCCGTAACCTCAGAAACGTTAACGCTCACCGTGTACCTTGACGGATTTGTCTTAGTCAACCACGAATTAACAGTCAACCAAACTTTCCCATCAATCAACGCCACCTTGCTAGGCGAAACACAAGAAGAAATGCTTGTGATTGACGAACAAAACCTACCCTTAGACTACACACTGAAAGACAACAAAGCAGTCATCAACAGCTTAGGCGCAAGCAACATCAAAATCTCCTATTTCACCCCAGACTTAACCTCAAAAACAGCCAAATATTGGACACTCCACACAGAAGTCTCCACAAACACCCCGTCACCCTGCCAGAAGCCGCTTCAATCATAAGCCTCAACAACGTACCCGAATACATAGAAACCGCCAACAACCAAGTCTCCTTAGCCATGCCCGCAGGAACCATAGAAATCTCATACATCTCCGAACACACCTTCCAACAGCAAAACCAAACCTTGGAAACATGGCAACTCATAGCAGCAATATCCTTCCCAACAATCGCCGCAGCAGCTTTAGCCACATGGCTCCTGAAACGCAAAAGAACCCCACCGCAAAAACCAAAATCACAAACGCCCTCAGACGAAGTGGACATTGACAAACTGTTCGAACGCGAAAAACATCTGCGACCAGAAGAAGTGCAAGTGATCCAGTTTCTCGCCGAAAAACACGGAACCTCGTTTGAAGCGGAACTCTACGAAAAACTGAACCTGCCAAGAACCACAACTTGGCGACTCCTGAAACGGCTCGAAAAAATGGAAATAGTTGACATACACAAGTCCAGACGGCAAAACATAGTTTCAATCAGAAAGAAATACCTCAAAAAGTAGCCAGAGGCCAGAAGCCGTTTAAAGCTTAAATTGGGGCTATTTTCACTTTTTTTCACTTTTTTTCACGGGTTTCCTAAAGTACCGCAACGCCAACAGTGTTGTGAGGAACAAAAAGTGCAGAAAAAAATAAAAATCTCAATGGCTGCAATCGCCGCGTTAATGCTCGCGGTTCTAGCAGTGAACATCGTCATGGGCGCAGCATCAACCGCAAACACACTCACCACTAAAACCAGCAACCTCGAAGCCGTACAGTTGCAATCCGACGACACCATCGTAATTTCGCCTGAGCAGGCAGAAAACACGGAGCAACTGCGACAGCTAGCACCTGAAACGCTGGAAGAAGCAGAAAACAGCATACGCCCTACAAGACACCGATTCATACTGTGGACAAGCGACGGCGTGCACGTGATGTGGGGAGTTTACGGCAACGGCAGATTCGTAGGTACCGACAACTTGGGCAAGCGTTGCTGGGGCATTTACGGTAAAGGCGTGTTCGCTGGCTTCTACGATGGCGACTTCTTCTGGGGCAAATACGACAACGGCTCGTGGAAAGCTGAATACCTGTTCGGCTTGGACAGTTGCAGAGGCGAATTTGTGGTTTTTCCGTCATCTGCCATAACAACTGATGCAGCACCATAAAGGGAACAATAATCCCTTTTTTCCTCTTTTTCTTTGTTTTCAGCCGTTTTGGCGGGGTTTTTTGAGTTAACTTTTTCTGTATAATGGAGCGTTGAGAGCATGGTTTATATTTTTCATTTCGGTGGTATTAGGCAGTGACGGCTGATGAACCACTGGGAAATGGAGAACGTGGTCCACCTTGGGGTAGCGTTGCACGAAGCGGGTTTTCAGGTTTCCCAGATTTGCTGTTCACGTTCCAGCTGTTTTGATTTTGCGGCGAAGAGAAATGACACTGCTGTTTTGGTGAAGGTTACTTCTGATGTGGATGCTTTTTCTCCTCACAGCGCTCGAGAGTTGAAGGTTATTGCTGACAGGGTTTCTGCGGCTTCAGTGCTGATTAGTCAACAAGCTCATGGTAAGCCGTTGGAAGATGACACGGTTTATTCGCGGAGCTCGATTTTTGTTGTGACTGAGAAGACTATCAGGAACATTGCGTTGAGGACGGCGAATCCGCTCGTTTATGCTGGTCCAGGAGGTTACTCTGTTGAGGTTGATGGGGCGCTTGTTGAACGGCGGAGAAAAGAGTTGGGGTTGTCTATTGGCAAGCTGGCTGTTATGATTGGGGTTTCCCGCAGGACTCTGTATGGTTATGAGCGTGGTATGGCTAAGGCTTCGGTGAAGTCGGCTTACAAGTTGGCTGAGACTTTGGGGGTTCCGGTGGCTAAGCCTATTAATGTTCTTGAGAAAACTCGGAAACATCGTCAGTGTCTTCTGATGAAAGCGCATCACGCGTTTATCCGTAAGGTGCTTCTTCAGAGGGTTTTGAAAAAGTTTGCTTTCTGCGATATTTCTCCTGTTTACAGGGCGCCTTTTGACTTTGTCATGAATGTTCCGGAGGATAAGCGTGTGATTGTGGGTAGTGTTGCAGCGAGAGATGAACGGTGTCTGGAGAAGCGGGTTGAGGAAATCGTAAGCGTGTCCAATGTGATTGGTGCACGTCCAGTTTTGATTACCGAGAAGCCAAGGTTCAGTAGTAGCGACTTGTCTTGTATCTGTTTGGATGATTTATCTGCGATGCGCAGTCCAGAAGAATTGGTTGCTGTGGCTTAGGCGAGTTTTTTCTGCAGGGTGCCTTTTTCGTTTTTAACTTGTTTGGCGGTTTTCCAAGATTGCCTCACGCAGCATGGGTATTCGTCGTGTGTTTGTATCCACTGCTTCAGAAACCGCAGGGTTTTCTGGTCGGTTAGGTATCCGCTGCCGAAGTCGCCGTAAGCTTCTCTTAGCGCGGCGATTTCTCTGTCGCGTTCCACTTTTGCTATGATGGATGCTGCGGAAACCACAGAGTAGATTCGGTCGGCTTTGTGTTTTGATGTGATTTTTGTTTTGACGGTTAAGCCTTCTTGGATGTGGTGTTTGAAGCGTTCTTCAAGCACGTCTGCGGCGTCAACGTAAGCTTCGTCTGGCTTCAACACGTTGATTATCTGCGTCATGGTTTGCGCTTCTAGCCTGTTCAGCTTGTGCAGTTTTCTGTTGCTTTCTACGGCTTGGTCGATTTCGTTTGGCAAAAGCTTCACGACATGGTGGCTTTCCGCTATCTGGGTGATTTTTGCGTAGAGGGTTTCACGTTTTTTCGGCGAAAGAAGTTTCGAGTCTTTCACGCCTAGCTGAGCTAGAATATGCATGTTCGCTTCTTTAATCATGAAGCCTGCGACAACTAATGGTCCGATTACGCAACCACGTCCTGCTTCATCAACGCCAGCAACCAGCATGTGCAGTGCCCTCGAAAGTGAGGTATGTGGGGTGTTTGCTAATAAAAGTTTAGAGTGGCTTGTGTTGTGGGGGGTGTTTTGTTTGTTGAGGTGTTAGTTTTTTAGTGCGGCTACTGCGGTTTTGATTTTTATGATGGAGTTTTCGAAGCGTTTTTTGGATTCTGGGGTGAGTTTGAGGTCTATGATTTTTTCTACGCCGTTTTTTCCTAGCACCACTGGGACTCCGATTGAGTAGTCTGAGCATCCGTATTCTCCGCTTGGGCATGTGGATACGCTTAGTACTCGGTTTCTGCCTTGGACGACTGCGTCTGCCATTAATGCGATTACTGCGGCTGGAGCGTATATTGTGGCGCCTTTAAGTTTGATTACGTCTGCGCCTGAATTGATGGTTTTTTGGACGACTTTGTCTATTTGCTCTTTCGTCATGAGGGTGGTGATGGGGATTCCTGTGACGCTTGCGTATTCTACTAGTGGAACCATGCTGTCGCCGTGTTCGCCGATTACGAGTGCGTTTACATCTTGGCGTGAGACGTTAAGTTCTTGTGCGATGTAGCTGCGGAATCTCAGCGTATCAAGGATGTTGCCCATGCCGAATACGCGGTGTCCTGGGAAGCCTGATTCTTTGCGGGCTATGTAGGTCATGATGTCAACTGGGTTTGTGACTATCATCAGCTTGCTGTCTGGCGCGTGTTTTGCGACTTCTTTGACTATGCTGCGGATGATTCGGGCGTTGTTGTTCATGAGGTCGATGCGTGTCATGCCTGGTTTTCGTCCTTGACCTGCGATAACGATGACGAGTTCGCTTCCTTTCATCTCGGCGTAGTTGTTGGTTCCGCGGATTTTCCCGTCGAACTCGATGGCTGGAGCAGCTTGCATCATGTCCAATGCTTCGCCTTTCGCCAAATCCTCAGCAATGTCAATTAGGGTTACGTCGCTGATTCGGTACCTTAAAATCTCGAAGGCTGCAGAAGCACCTACTTTTCCAGCACCAATAATACTTATCATAACAACCAATAGAATATGCGATTGCTTAATGATAAAACTAGCGTGTACTCAAGCGCTTGGAAACGACTATAGCTCCCTATAAATACTAAACTGCATGGAAATCCACAACGCTGATTTTCAACATGCTATTGACGCTGAAAGACGTGGAACAGAAAACGATTTACCTGTGCAGTGTATTTCACATGTACGATGCCACATGATTGTCCAGAGCATCTTGGATTTAATCGGTAACACGCCTATGGTGCGGGTGAATAAGCTGAACAAGAACCCGAACCTTGAGTTGTACGTGAAGATGGAGAAGTTCAACGTCGGCGGCTCCGTCAAAGACCGCATAGCCAAGTACATGATTGAGCAAGCCGAGAAATCGGGGCAGCTAACCAAAGACAAAACCGTTATAGAAGCCACCAGCGGCAACACGGGCATAGGCTTAGCCATGGTGTGTAGAGTGAAAGGCTACGACCTGTTCCTCGTCATGCCCGAAAACATGACGTTGGAGAGAAGGCAAATCCTTAACGCGATAGGCGCAAAAATCATCCTTAGCGAAGCCGCCAAAGGCATGGACGGCGCCGAAGACCTAGCACGCAGCATAGCCAGCCAAAGCCCAGACAAGTACTTCATGCCCAACCAGTTCGCGAACCAAGCCAACGTGCTTGCGCACTACGAGACCACTGCCGAAGAAATCCTCCGCGACACAAACGGAAAAGTCACCCACTTCGTCGCGGGCATCGGCACCACGGGCACGCTCATGGGCGTATCCAAACGGCTTAAAGAACACACCCCCGACATCCAAATAATCGCCGTGGAACCCGCAAAAGGCACAGTCATACAAGGCTTAAAAAACCTTGAAACCCAGTACGTCCCAGCCATCTGGAAGAAAACCAGCGTAGACGAAATCCACAAGGTACGTCCCCCAGAAGCAGAAGAAGCCGCACGGCTACTCGCGCTGCAAGAAGGCATTTTTGTGGGACAAAGCTCAGGCGCCATATTCCACACTGCACTAAAGAAGGCAGAAGAAATAGACAAAGGCGTCATGGTGGCAATCGCGCCTGACGGCGGAGAAAAATACCTGTCCACCACCCTGTGCGACCCCAACCTCTGCCTGAAATGCGCTAGAAAATACGGCATACGCTGCAGCTACATAGACGGAAGCCCCATATCAAAACCACCCTCTAAATAGCCTAAACGGTGAAGCCACCACAAAATTAGGCGGCACTTTTCAAAATTATGGGGTATATTTCTTTGTTTACGTATTCTAAGTACTTGGTTTTGTCTGCTGTGTTGAATATGGTTACTGATGCGTCTCTGGTTACGCCTACCACGTAGCCGGTTTCTTTTGACCGTGCAACAACGTACCATAAATCGCCGTGTTTCGTGTAGTCCTCGAAGAGCTGCGCGTTTATCAGGTCTGGACCGTAAAGCGACAGCTTGTTCACGTTAGGTATGTCTACGTTGTCGAAGAACGTTATTTTGGTGTCTTCAGGGTTTTTAAGGTGGAAGTCCCTTAGGGTTTCAGGCGGAATCCGCGCTTCAACTATGCTGCCTACCCTTTCGAAGAGTATTTCGCTGAGCTTGTTCGCTACGAAGTTTGCGACGCTCTTCTTCTCCACAACCGTGAGGAACGTTGAGTCTTCTACCTGTGCGAAGCTGAAAAGAGCCTCCACGGTGCGCGGCAAAGGCGCGGTTTTGCCTCGGTGGAACACGTGCATGACGTAGTCGTGTGAGTAGATGCCTGTGACCATGTTTTCTTTGGGCAGAAGCCCTGCCACTTCTGTTACAAGTGTGAAGTTGTAGTCGCCTTCCTCGTAGGTTTCTTCTGTGTGGTAGCCGTCGAGTTTGGCGGCGACTTCAGCCACGGGCAACTGCTCAGTTAGCTTGAAGATTTTTCCTGCGACAACCATATGTGATACCTCGTTCTCCTGAAATGGTGCCAGTTGCTGCTTATGAAACTTTGCTTGTTGCGTAGCTTGCTTCGGGTAACTTGTGGTTGTTGTTGTAGGGTGCCTACCACACAGTTTTAAAACGTGAATCAGCAATATTAATACTCAATAAACTGTTTGGAGAAAAACAGTATGGGAACAAAAAAACCCTCCTCAACAAGAAAACTACTGAAAGAAGCAGGCTACTCCCAAGAAACCATAAACAGAATACTCCAATACTATACCGCACCATAATCTAGAAAGGAACCGCAAAAACAGTTTCTAACACGAATTTTGCAAAAAACCCGGGGAAAACCAAGTTAAAAAAAGTAGCAGAACGCGGTCAAAAACCATAAATACGATAAGAAACCAACCTGTGACCTCAGTGATTGTTATGCCGTTCGAATTCGACACTGAAACTGGAATTATTAAAGACAAACTAACCGGAGAAAGATGTGTAGTTCTCACGCGAGCCCGTATGCAAGACATTTTTTCAAGGCTCGAAGGGATATTTCAGTCAGGAGCCGCCGTCATAGCTTTCGAAGCGGGAAAAGCAGCAGGCAAACGCTTCGTCGAAGATGCCCCAGCCGAAACAAAAGCAGACAACCCAACATTCTTGAACACAATTACTCAAAGGTTCACAGACGCGGGCTTGGGAAAAATAGAACTCGCAGACTTTAAACCTGAAAAAGCTGAAATCACACTAAGAATCTGGAACAACTTTTTCGCTGAACTCGGCAGTGAAGACATGTACCGCAGCTGCATAGAAGGCTTTGTATGCGCCGTCTACGAGCAAATCATGAGCATAACCCCTAAAATCAAAAAAACAAAATGCATAACAGACGGAGACCCCTACTGCGAGTGGCATATAACCCCGCTGTGACACCAACAGCTTTCCAACACTTGATGAGTTTTAGTTTCAAGCTTGTACTGCTCAGTTAGCTGCATTAGGTAAGATACCTGTTAATGTAGAAGGCTGTTGTCGATGTCTAATCTGATAGAGGCGTTCAAAATATTCGCCATTCTGAGGCATGTCTCCTTCTGTTTCTCAATTTCCAGCCTCAGCCTTTCATTATTACTTTTCGTGACTTCAATTCTCTTGTTCAAAATGAACAGCAAGTTTCCGTGCGAGTCAATTATTTTTTGCTTTTTATCAACGAGAAGCTTCACTTCTTTGTTTAATTTCTTTAAAACCTGCGAAATAGAACCCTGATCGTTCATTAACGTATTCTCAATGTCATCAAGACACAACGTTTGCCCTCACCCAGCAGCCTCACCCCTCGAAAAAATAATAACCTAATTCTCAAAAACGAAATATTACGAAAAACGAGTTAAGGTCGAGACGACGAGCATAAAATTAGCAACAGTAGAAACACACGGCTTCTCCCGCCATTTCTTCCCTTTTTTCTGTGAAATTGAACCGCCGCGAACTATTTGGTTCGCTAATCCAGGTTTATGTTGACGATTTCTGCTAACTGTATTTTTGATAATAACCTTTGATTCACAAGGGCTTTAT
>Ga0307423_1001559_pt1 | contig 13645 bp, 11 predicted proteins | sample SalMarWE160310MG_FD_202154 | JGI IMG/M metagenome (GOLD analysis project Ga0307423, IMG submission 202154) | Salt marsh sediment microbial communities from the Plum Island Ecosystem LTER, Massachusetts, United States - WE1603-10 | ecosystem: Environmental > Aquatic > Marine > Intertidal zone >...
GTCTGATCATGGCCATCAAGGCCCGCGAAGTGGAACGTTTCAAGGCCCGGTTCCGTGAAAGCGTGGACGTCCTGCTCCTGGAGGACATCCATTTCTTCAAAGACAAGCCGAGGATTCAGGACGAGCTTTTAAACACCCTGAAGGCCTTGCGCGGTCGGGGATGCAAGCTGGTCTTCACCAGCTCCTTTCTGCCCAAGGAGCTCCTTGGCATGGACAGCCAACTGCATTCCCGCTTCTGCTCGGGCTTTCTGACCATTATTGAAAAACCGGACCTGGAAACCAGAAAACGCATCGTGCGCCGCAAGGCCGCCGTGCATCAGGTCCTTTTGCCCGAGGCGGTTTCGGACCTTCTGGCCGAGCACTTGCGTACCGACATCCGGCAGCTTGAAAGCTGCATCCAGAATTTGGCGTTAAAGGCCAAGCTGCTCAATCAGACCATTTCCATCGACATGGCCTGGCAGATGCTTGGCAATTACAAAATTGAGAACCCCACGATGGGGATGGATGACATCGTGGAGTATGTGTGCGATGTCTACGGCCTCTCCACCGACCTGCTGTGCTCGAAATCGCGCAAACGCCAACACGTCCTTGCCAGAAATACCGCATTTTTTCTCGCCCGCAAACACACCGAACTTTCCCTTGCAGATATCGGCCGTCGGTTCAACCGCCGCCATTCCACCGTGATCAAGGGCATCACTTCTCTGGAGCGCCACGTGAGCCTGCAAACGCCCCTGGGCAGAGAACTCGAACAAACGGTAAGCCGCCTTTCTTCATAAGAAAGTCCTCCAGCGGCTCCGAAAGGCCCTCCGCTCAGTGGGAGCGGGGGGTCTTTCGTTTGCGCGCGCCTCTCCGCCTGTTGGAAAAGTCCAAAACCGTATTTTAGCCCACGCTCACTCCAATGCCACGATCTCAAGCTCCCCCCAGGCGGCCACGGTCTCCCCCCATTGGGCGAATACGCCGAGTATCCCGTGTTTTTTCAGCTTTTTTGCCGCAGCCAGCATGGAGTCAAGGTCCTCTTGCGCCCGGACCATGTTGGCCAGGGCCGTGGCCGCAGCATCGGCCATGGCGCCGTCTCGGCCGAGGACCGTGACCAGATCCGCCCGGCCCATGCTCAGGGAATGCCCGATCGTCCCGGAAGAGGCGCATACGGCCAGCGGGAAGCGGGAAGCAGGGAGGGAAAGACCGAGGCGGACGCCCTCGATCGGCTTGGCCAAAAGGCCGATCACCCGGTCGCGAGTGGAATGCATGAAGATGTCGCCCCCGTTTTCCACCAGGAGATTCGGGCTTTCCCCGGCGAAACGCTCGGCTACGGATTGGGCCATCGCCCCGGCCACGGCGGCCATGGGGCCGACGCCGGCGGCTTTGGCCGCCCGGGCCATCCTCACGGCGATTTCCGGCGCCCCGGGCGAAACCGCCACCGGCGTCAGGCTTTCGGCGAATTCAGGATGGAGCAGGATATAATTCTTGAGCCTGCCCCGGACAGCCTCCACGTGGCGTATGATCTGGGAGCTTAACTCCTTCTCCGCCACGATCCACAGATCGGTCTGTTCCACCACCGCCTGGAAGGCGGTTTCTTTAGGTTTGGGGGCAAGGCGTCCCCGGTAGCTCCGGGTTGGGTCGGTATGCATGGGCGTCCTCGGGGTTGGCGTCACACGCCGGACAATGGCGTCAGGACCGTCCGGGGTCAAGGCCCGATGCGAATCGGTTTTCATGGATGTGGACGTTGCCCGGCGCGGCGCTCTGTATTAAGGTCCGATCATTGCGGGAAAAGGGCGGCCCGCGCGGAGAAGAGGACGGCATGTTTGTTTCGGTGGTCATTCCTACATACAACCGGGCCGCATTCATCGGGGAGGCCGTGGTCTCGGTCCTGTCCCAGACCCATGCGGACCTGGAATGCATCGTGGTGGACGACGGCTCGCTGGACGCCACCCCGCGCATCCTCTCCGCCGTCAAGGACCCGCGCCTCACGGTCTTGCGGCGGGAGAACGGCGGCGTTTCGGCTGCCCGGAACGCAGGAATCGCGGCCGCTTCGGCCGATATGATCGCCCTGCTTGATTCCGACGACCTGTGGCTGCCGCAAAAGCTTGCCCGGCAGCTCGAATTCATGTCCAAAGAAGGGCTTGAGATCTGCCAGACCCAGGAAATCTGGATGCGCGGCGGCCGCAGGGTCAATCCTGGAAAGGCGCACGCCAAGTGCGACGGAGATTTTTTTGAGGAAGCCTTGAAGCTGTGCCTGGTCAGTCCCTCCTGCGTTCTTTTCAGCCGCAAGGTTTGGGAGCGGGCAGGGCCTTTCGACGAGAGCCTGCCCGCTTGCGAGGATTATGACCTGTGGCTGCGGGTTTTGCTTCATGATCGGATCGGGCTTCTTGGCGAGAGCCTGGTCGTGCGGCGGGGAGGGCGGCCGGATCAGCTTTCCGGACAAATCATCGGTCTTGATCTTTTCCGCATCAGGTCGTTGGTCAAACTGCTCGGCCGGGAGGATGTCAGCCCATGGCGCCGGGATTGCATAAGGAAGGAATTGGATAGAAAAGCCGGGGTTTACGTTCGCGGCTGTCTGAAGCGGGGGAAGCCTGTGGAGGCGGAGCGGGTGACCCGGTTGGTTCGTCTGGCCAGTGATGCGGCATGCGGACCGGCTTGAACGGGTATCGGACACGACAAAAGACCCGGCCGCCCCAATGGGCGGACGCGGCCAAAGGGATGCTGCGCGGCGGGCTAGGCCAGGATTTCCTTTTTGGCGATGGCCTCGGCTTTGATCCTGGTCAGGGTCTTGGTCAGGGCGGAAAGAACGTTTTCCCTGATGTCGCCGGCGACGATGATGAAGAGCAGATCGTCGCCAGGGACAAAGGTCCCGCCCCTAGCCTCGGTGAGGATTTCAAAGACGCCCGGCTCCTTGAGACAATCCAGCCGAATGGACTCGACTTTGTCCTGATCCGGCGTGACGATCAGCTTGGAGACCTTGGCGCCGCTCCTGGATGTGGCGCGGACCACGCCGTTGTGGACGAGGACCATGCCGACGTTTTCCTGAAATCCGGGCCGCGTTTTCAATTGAGCTATGGTTTGCGATATATCCATGGCAAAAATACTAAGAATTATCGGAGAGTTTGTCCATGCTTCACTTTTCCCAGGTTCTGGAGAAAGCGCCGCAGATAGAACAGTCCAAGATGGTGCAGTCCGGCATCGGGATCTGGGTGGCCTGGAGCGGGAAGCTCGACCCCACCTTTAATCAGACCTTGTCGGATTACGGCGGCCTCTTGATCGCCGACGACCTCAGCCAATCCCTGTGGTTTTTTTTCGGCGAGGAAGCCTGGTACGCCCTGGCCAGGCTCAACAACTGGGGACGAGTCAACGAACTGCCCATGCTCCTGGAGGCGATCCCGGCCTCGCTTCTGGTAAGCCGACAACTGGAAAAATCCATTTCCGTATCCGGCGACCTGTCCCGCCAGATCGTCACAGCCCCGGATAACATCGAAATATGGGTGCACCCCAACCTGAAGAATCAACTCTCCGGCCTCCCCGGCATGTCCTCGGCGCCGGCCCCGCCCGCGTCGGGCATGAGCGGCGCGGCCTGGGAGCGCTTCAAGGCCGATCCCGATCTGGCCTACGAATCCCGCCTGACCTGGAATTTCATCATCAAACCCCTGGGCGACCCCCTGGACAAGAACACCTCGGAGGGCTGGCGCAATATCGCCTCGGCGTTTACGGGCCTGCTCGAACAGTACGGCCTGAAATATCTTACCCATGACGGCTACATCATCTTCAGCATCGATGGGCTGCGTTTTTTTCAGAAATGGTGCAAAGCCTCCCTGACTTTGGTCAACGCCCTTAAGCGCGCCGGGGAGGAGGGCGGGGCGACGAAGTATTGGCCCAGCGTCATGGTGGCCGTCAGCGCGAAAAACTACAATCTGGGCAAGGATCTGCCGAAAAAGATCAATCTGGACTGGAACAACCTTTCCCCGGATTATCCCCACATGAGCTATCGCGCGGCTTTTCTGCTGGGCGGGGATTTTATCCTCAACGTGGCCCGCTACGCCGGGCGCGGGGCTTCGGCCGAGGACTGGTGCGCCGTTTCTCTGGCCGCCACCGGCGAAGAGGAGCAGGAGGGGGTCATCGCCCTGACCTATCCCTCCAATCTGTTTTCCGACGAGGCGAACAATTGCTTCTATTGCGGCATGACCAACCACGGACCAAAAGATTGCCCAAGTAAAGCGATCAGGGAGCTCGATTCGGGCGTTTGGGACATCCTGGCCAGTAAGGATGTTGAGAAGATCGACGAACAGCTCCAGATCCTGGACAATGCCTTGGGGGACGATCCGCTTCCCGCCATAGCGTCAATGCTTGACGCCAACCCCAAAAAACACTGGCTGCTGCGGGCGATTTTCGAAGTGGGCTCCCCGTCCCAGCTTAGAACCCTGGACGCCGTCTGGCGCAGCCGGGGCAAGGATTTCCCCGGGGGGCTCAATCAGCTGGGCGTGGTCGAGGGGGAGTATATTTGGGAGGCGATGGAGGCCCTGCGCGCTCGAGACGGGGAACATTTCGAGAAGCTTATCGGCCAGGCCCTCCTGCGCTATTCACGCGGGTACCAGCCCAGGGTTCTTCAGGGGTTTTGGGCCATGGAAAGCGGTGATTGGACCAAGGCCGTCTATTACTGGCAGGAAGCCATGCGCCTGTCCTATTCAGCCATGCAGCGCAGCTACTGTCTGTTTCTCCAGGCCAGAGCCATGGAGGTTCAGGGAGACTCGCACAAGGCGGTTTCCCTGTACAAGCAATGCCTGACCGAATCGCCCCGATGGGCGGAGCCTGTCTACCGTCAGGGCGTGTGTCTGGTGAAGATGGGTTTCACGGATCAGGGGATGAGCGTGTTTGTGGACATCCTGCGGCAGCATCCGAAGTATTTTAATCACATTCTCGTCGATCCGGAGATGGAGCGCGGCAGGCTGGCCGTTCTTTCCGCCCTGTGGAAGCCCTGGAACGAGGCTGGCCAGGAAGCGCAGGAATACATCGCCGCCTTGCCTGAGCTTTCGGTGAACATCCACAAGCATTTTCTCGAAGACAACGCATTTTTGCAGGAGGCGGACAGGAATGTCCAAGAGCTGGGACGCATCGGGAGCATTCAAAACTATGTGGCTTTCAAGCGTCTGGTTCAGGAGTTTAAGATCCTCCAGGACAACCTGAAAGCGAATGTTGATCGTGAAATAAAGGAGATGCATTCCAAGCAGTTGCGCCAATTTGAGGAATTGAAAGCCATACAGCGCGAAGCCGCTTGGTTCCCGTTTCCCAAGCTGCTGCGCGAGTTCAACAAGGATTTCAATTTCTGCGCCCTCAAGCTCAACTGGATGCGCACCTCGTCCATGCAGGTGGCGGACAATTTCCGCAAGGCCCAGGATTATATGCCGCAGGTGGACGAGCGCATCCGGGCTTTGAAAAATCGGCTCATCACCTTGCGTATCATTCGCGATGCTACGTTTTTCGTCATGCTCCTGGGGAGAAACTTTGTCTGGATGGAGGTGCTGGGGCTGGGGCTTTCCCTGATTTTCGTGCCGATCTTCGTCTACATCTTCCAACAGACCGGCCAGACTTGGGTGGCGGACATGATGGAGCGCCAGAAATGGCAGTTGCAGAAAGGGCTGATCATCGTCTTAAGCATTGCGGCCATGGCCTTGGCGGCCATCAAGACGGCCCTGTCCTTTGACTCCAAGAAGCGGAAGTTTTTGGATTTGGCGGCTGCAAGCAAGCTGCCTCAGAAAAAGAAAAAGAAGACGTCACCCAAGAAAGCCCCGGTCAAAGGGAAAACCAAGGCCAAATGATAGCCCGCAATTTATGAGGGACGGGGCGTTCACCCCGGAATCGATCGGCGCCGCGAGATGCGCGTTCGCCGATCGGACAGCCTATCTGTTCATGAGATCCAGAAATTCCCGGTTGCTTTTGGAGCCGCGCATCTTGCCGAGCAGAAACTCCATGCTGTCGATGGGACTCATGGGCGCCAGGAGCTTGCGCAGAATCCAGACCCGGTTCAGGACGTCTTCCGGCAGGAGCAGTTCTTCCTTGCGGGTGCCGGAGCGATTGATGTCGATGGCCGGGAAGATGCGCTTTTCCGACAGGTGGCGATCGAGATAGATATCGGAGTTGCCGGTTCCCTTGAACTCCTCGAAAATGACCTCGTCCATGCGCGAACCGGTGTCGATGAGCGCGGTGGCGATGATGGTCAGGCTGCCGCCGTGCTCGATATTTCTGGCGGCGCCGAAAAAACGCTTGGGACGCTGCAGGGCGTTGGCGTCAAGGCCGCCGGAGAGGACGCGGCCGGATGAGGGGGTCACGGCGTTGTAGGCCCGGCCCAGGCGGGTGATGCTGTCGAGCAGGATGACCACGTCCTTCTTGCGTTCCACCAGACGCTTGGCCTTTTCACTGACCATCTCGGCCACCTGAACATGGCGCTGGGGCGGTTCGTCAAAGGTGGAGCTGACCACCTCGGCTTTGACCGTGCGCTCCATGTCGGTCACTTCCTCGGGGCGCTCGTCGATCAGGAGGACGATAAGGTAGGCGTCGGGGTCGTTGGCGCTTATGGAGTTGGCGATGGTTTGCAGGAGCATGGTCTTGCCGGTGCGGGGCGGGGCGACGATCAGGGCGCGCTGGCCGCGGCCGATGGGAGCCAGAAGGTCGATGACCCGGGAGGAATACTTGTCCGCGCCGTTTTCCAGAACAAACCGTTCCTCGGGATAGAGCGGGGTGAGGTTGTCAAAAAGGACCAGGTTTCGCGAGGCCTCCGGGGGGGCGAAGCCAATTTCGCCGACCCGAAGCAGGGCGAAATACCGCTCCCCCTCTTTGGGCGGGCGAATCTGGCCGGAGACCACATCGCCCTTGCGCAGGCCGAAGCGCCTGATCTGGGAGGGGGAAACGTAGATGTCGTCCGGACCGGGCATGTAGCTGTACATGGGGGAACGCAGAAAGCCGAAGCCGTCGGGAAGGATTTCCAGGACGCCTTCGCCGTAGATCGAGCCGTTTTGCGAAGCGCAGCTTTGCAGGATGGCGAAAATGAGCTCCTGCTTGCGCATGCCGCTGGGGTTTTCGACGTTGTACTGAATGGCCAGCTCCATAAGCTCGACCATACTCTGCGTTTTTAGTTCAGATAGATTCATCACATGCTCCGTAACGTGATCATTCTTGTTTTCATAGGCAAGGAAGGTTTGCGCCACAGCGCCATTCCGCAGTATTCAGCCCGGCTGGAAGCCGCGTCACAGATCGCTCGGTAATAGAAAACCGGCGCTGGCATGCTCCGAGTTGTCGCGGAAATATGCTATGGAAGATTCAATGCTTAGCAGAAAGTATTCACTAAACAACCGATATTGTGTTTTCGGAAGCGTTGCTCGTAAAATGTGCTTGGAACCTGACCTTGCGGGGGGCGAAAAGAAACGCCTGAAAAGCTTCTTATACTATTTCCACCAACTGTCAAGCGCAAGCGGTTTGCGATGGCCTTTTTTTCTGGGTTCAGGATTGTTCCGGTTCTTTCACGGGGATGACGTCCGCAAAAAGTTCGTTGATGGTCTCTTTCACGTCATCCTGGCTTTTGTCGAGGGCTAGGGCCAATTCCAAGGTCAACAGATTGGTGGCCTGTTCCAGCAGGCGGCGTTCGCCAAAGGATAGTTCCTTGTTTTGGCCTATGAGCAGAAGCTCCTTGAGGACGTAGGCCACATCCGCCAGATCGCCGCTTTTGAGCTTCTCCGAGTATTCCCGGTAGCGCCTGTTCCAGTTTTGTCCGGTATAGCCGGTAAAGTCGGAGCGGTCTTCCAGGGACTCGAGGATGGTCTCTCCCTCTTCCCTTGTGCACAGACGGCGAAGCCCGACGTTCGCGGCGTTTTTGATGGGTACAAGCAGCGTGACGTTGTTGCTCAGGATGCGGACGATGAAAAACTCGGCCTTTGCCCCGCCAATTTCCTGGGTTTCAATGCGCTCGACCTTGCCCACGCCCTGGGCCGGGTATACGACCAACTCGTCCACGGAAAACACCAGTGAAAACTCCTTTGCGCAATTGTGTCCTCGGACGGCCTTCAAGATCCAAACGACCTGTATGGCCTTATGAAAGACAAATTCGCTACAGTGCAAACTACCTCAACGAAAGAAAATAGTCCACGTCTGAATGCGAGACAATTCAAGGACGGGGAGCGGGGGCTGGTTTCGCAGCGTCAAAGCCGTTGAGGAGGCGCATGGACGCTTCAAGCCCTTCGGTAAAAAGCGTCGCCAGCCCAAGCATGGCCTGACGCGCCACCTGGGAGGCCAGATCTTTTTCCGAAAGCGTGAACTTTTCCAGGACAAAGCCTTTGACATCCCGGCCAGGCAGGGGGCGGCCGATGCCCATGCGGACACGGCGGAAATTGTTCGTCCCGAGTTGCGCGCTGATGGACTCCAGACCGCGATGGCCCGCGTTGCCGCCGCCGCTCTTGATCTTGAGACGTCCCAGGGGCAGGTCGATCTCGTCGTGCAAGACGACCACGTTTTCAGGAGGGAGCTTGAAGAAGGAGCAGACAGGCGCCACGGCCTCGCCGCTCAGATTCATGTAGGTCAAGGGCTTGGCGGCCAGATATTCGCCGGGGACCCTGCCTTTGGGGCCAAAGAGCGGGACGGCCCAGAGCTCCATGTTCTTGCGCGGGGCCGACAGGCGTTTTGCGGGCAGGTTGCGCCTGTCGGCTTCCTCCAAAAGGAAGTCCAGGGCCAGGAAGCCGAAATTATGCCGGGTGTCGTCATACTTGGGGCCGGGATTGCCCAGACCGACGAGAAGGGCCGAGAATGCCATGCGCGCCGCCAAAAAATGTCAGGTTTAGGAAAAATTCAGGACAGGGGCGTCCAGCGCGGCAAGTCGGGAGAAAAAAAGGCATGAAGCGGGCCGTTCCCCGGGGCTTCCCGCAAGACGAAAACGCCTTTCCGGGCCGCGAGGCGGCCCGGAAAGGCGCGGGAGAAAACGTTCAGCCGCAAGCGGCTCGCCTAGGCTTCGGCCTCGGCGCCTTCGCCTTCGCCTTCGCTCTCGGTTTCTTCCTCGGCCAGCGTGACCACGCCGACCACGGCGTAGTTGTTTTCGTAGATGGCCTTGACGCCATCGGGAAAGGCCACGTCGGCGATGTGGATATTGCTATTCAGGTCGAGATCGGTGACGTCGATGACCACTTTGTCGGGGATGGCGGCGGGCAGACACTGGATTTCAAGCTGCTCGGTGAAAATCTCGAGACGGCCGCCCAAGACAATGCCCTTGGCCTTGCCCGTGAATTCAACCGGGATGTGGACCTTGATCTGCTTGTCCATGTCCACGCCGTAGAAATCCACATGGGTGAGCTTGCTTTTATAGGGGTGGCGCTGGAGCTTCCAGATCAGGGAAGGCTTTTTATCCTGGGCGGAATCGTCTTCGATGTTGAGCTCGAAAACGTGAGAGGATCCGGCGGCCTTGATCAGTTTCAGAAGCGGCATCTCATTGACCATGACGGGGATGTTGGCGCCCTTTGCATCATAATAGATTCCGGGCACGAGGTCCTTGGCCCGAAGTTTGCGGTTGGCGCCCTTGCCGAAGGCGGACCGGGTCTTGACGGTCAAGGACAGTTGCTCTTTCATTTCGTGTTTCTCCTTTGCAATTTGCCGCGAAAAGGCTTGTTTTCGTGTCCCACGGGCGCGTCTAGGTGAAAAGGACGCTGACCGAGGATTCGGTATGGATGTTGTGAATCGATTTGGCCAAAAGCCCGGCGATGGAAAGCACCTTGATTTTGGAACAGGCTTTGGCGTTCTCGCGCAGGGGAATGGTGTTGGTGGTGATGATCTGGGTGAAAAGCGAATTTTCCAGACGCTCGATGGCCGGGCCGGAAAGCACGGGGTGGCTGGCGCAGGCCATGACCTCGCGGGCGCCGTTCTCCATGAGCACCCCGGCGGCTGCAACAATGGTTCCGGCGGTGTCGATCATGTCGTCCAGGACCACGCAGACCTTGTCCGTGACGTCGCCGATGACGTGCATGGCCTGGGCCTGGTTGGGAGCGTCCCGGCGCTTGTCGATGATGGCCAGACCGCCGTTCAGACGCTTGGCGAAGGCTCGAGCGCGTTCCACGCCGCCGGCGTCAGGGGAGACCACGATCAGGTCGTCGCCGCCGATGTCCCGGAAGTAGTCGGCCATGATCGGGGCGGCGTAGAGGTTGTCCACCGGCAGATTGAAAAATCCCTGGATCTGCCCGGCGTGCAGATCGATGGTCAGGAGGCGGTTCATTCCGGCCACGGTTAGAAAGTCGGCGACAAGCTTGGCGCTGATGGGCGCTCTGGGCGCGACCTTGCGGTCCTGGCGGGCGTAGCCGTAATAGGGGACCACGGCGGTCACCCGGCTTGCGCTGGCGCGTTTCAGCGCGTCCAGCATCAGGCTCAGCTCCATGAGATTGAAATTGACGGGATTGCAGGTGGACTGCACCACGAAGATGTCGGACCCGCGGACGTTGGCCCCGATCTCAATGCGGATTTCGCCGTCGCTGAATTTGCCCACCTTGGCCGGAAGCAAGGTGCAGCCGAGATGGTCGCAAATGGCCTCGGCCAACGAGGGGTTGGACGAGCCGCTCAAGATTTTCAGATCGCCATGCGCCATGGGGTACGCCTCGCAAAGCCGCGTCCGCTTGACCCGGCGTTTCAGGCGGCATAGCCGCCGGTAGGTGAGCCTTCCCGGAGGAAGGCTTGGAAAAATGGCTGGGGCGGGAGGATTTGAACCCCCGAATGCGGGGACCAAAACCCCGTGCCTTGCCAACTTGGCGACGCCCCAGCGTGAAACGGCGCCGGAAAGCGGGCTCGGGAATAATCCCTTTGCCCGACGCCGCGCTAGAGTCGGGAAAGATACGTGCGCACGTGTTTCTTTCCCAGCGCGGCCGATGCGCCGAAAGCCTTGTCATAGTCCCGATAGAGACCGAAAATCGCCGATCCGCTTCCGCTCATGGCCGCCGCCGCGGCGCCCGCGGCGTACAGCGTTTCCTTCAGTCTGCGAAGTTCGGGACGGGTCGCGAATACGACGCGTTCAAAACTGTTGAAAAGCGGCGCGATGGTCACGCAAACGCACCTTGTATTTTTCCCTATTCCCCTTGTCAAGGATTCGTTGGCGGTTTCCGCCCCTTTTTTCATCCGCCGGTCATAGTCCCGGTAGGCCTCGGCCGTGGAGACCCGGATATTCGGGCAGGCGATGCACAGTGTGAGCCCGGAAAGATTTACGGCCTCGGGAATGAGTATCTCGCCGATCCCGGCGGCGCGGGCCGGAACCGCGCGCAGAAAAAAAGCCACGTCCGCCCCGAGGGAAGCGGCGAGTTCGGTGAGGGATTCCGGCGAAAGGGCCTTTTCCCCCGCCTGGGCGTTCAGCCGGATGAGCAGGGCGGCCGCGTCGGAGCTGGCCCCGCCAAGTCCCGAACCATAGGGGATGTTCTTGAGCAGGCGCACGGATATGTCCGGGGCGAAGGCGCTCGCCTCGGCGAAACGCCGGTAGGCTTTGACCACGAGGTTGTCGCTGTTTTCAAGGGCCGGGTCGTCGCAGGAAAAGGACAGGCCCGAACCGCGCGCCCCAGGGCCGAATTCCAAAACGTCCGAGGGATTGCCCACAGGATAGAAAAGGGTGTCCAACTCGTGGTAGCCGTCTGGCCGCACGCCCGTAATGGCCAGGTTCAGGTTTATCTTGCAGGGCGCCTTCACGATCGCGGTTTCAGGAACTGTAGCGCGGGTATCGGGCATGGCCCCTCCTTCAGGGCGTTCGGGGGCGGGCGTGGAGTTCTTGAACATTATGGCCATGTTTTTCAAGAAGGAGAGTATATTTTACCGGAGCAACCTCAAAAAACATAGGATGTCTTGTAAGGGCTCGACGCTGAACTGCAAAGGCGGGCGGGAGCCGAAGCGCCCGCCCGCCGGAAACCTGTGGGGGGAACGCGCCGCCTATTCCTTGTCCAGGGGGATGGTCCGGAAGAGGTTTTGCCCCTGCCTTTTGAGCAACAGCATGATCACGCCCTTGCGTTTGCCTTCCGTTTCCACGAGCTTTTTGAACTCGCCCGGCGTTTTCACCGGCCGCTGGTTGACTTCAAGAATGACGTCGCCGGGCCGGACGTCCGATTCCTCGGCGGCGGCCCCTTCCTTGACCTCGGAGATGAGCAGGCCTTCGACCTTGGTCAACCCCAAAGCCTTGGCCTCGTCCTTGCCGAGCGGGGCCACGGTCAGGCCGAGGACGGCCTCCTCGGGCGCGGCCTTCGGCTCCTCGCCGGGCGCCATGGCCGTCTTGGCGGCGTCCCGCTGGCCGAGCTTCACCGAAACGGTCATGTCCTCGCCCTTGCGCATGATGGTCAGTTCCGCCGATTCGCCGGGGCGGATGGCTGCGATCTTGCGCAACAGCCCGTTGGAATCCTCGACCTTTTCGCCGTTGACCTCCACGATCACGTCGCCGGTCTTGACGCCTGCCTTGTCGGCCGGGTCGCCCTCTATGACCGAGGAAATCAGCGAACCTTCGACGCTTTCAAGCCCCAGGGCCTTGGCGGTGTTCTCGTCGATGTCCTGGATGGTCACGCCCAGCCAGCCGCGCTTGACGCTTTTGTTCTCCCGCAGTTGGGAGATGATGTCCTTGGCCATGTTGGACGGGATGGCGAAGCCGATGCCCTGGCCCGCGGCCACGATGGCGGTGTTGACGCCGATGACCCGCCCTTCCAGGTCAAGCAGCGGCCCGCCGCTGTTCCCCGGATTGATGGAGGCGTCGGTCTGGATGAAATTGTCGAAAGGTCCGGCCCCGATGATGCGGCCCATGGCGCTGATGATGCCCACGGTCACGGTATTTTCAAGGCCAAAAGGGTTGCCGATGGCCATGACCCATTGGCCGACCTTGATCTTGGCGGAGTCGCCGAATTCAAGATAGGGCAGGTCATCCCCGTCGTCGATCTTGAGCAGGGCCAAATCCATCTCCGGGTCGCGTCCCACCACCTTGGCCGCCAATGGCTTGTCCGAATCGGGCAGGTTGACCTTGACCTCGTCGGCCTCCTCGATGACATGGTTGTTGGTGACGATGTAGCCGTCCTTGGAAATGATGAAGCCCGACCCCAGGGAACGCTGCTTGAACGCGCGCCCCTTGCCGTTTTTGTCCTTGGGGCCGAGGTATTTGTCGAATTGGTCGAAGAATTGGTCAAACGGCGTGCCCCGGCGATGGTTCTCGAAGAGTTCGCGCAAGCGGTCCTGTTCGTAGACCGTCTTGGTGGTGGAAATGTTCACCACGGCCGGACCGACTTTTTCCACCAGATCGGTGATTTCCGGGAATGAGGCGGCATAAGCCCCGGAAGCGGCGGCCGCTATGACGAACAGGGCGAGAATGTTGCAAAGAAGGGTTTTTCGCATGGCGCGACTCCTCGGGAGAAAACGTTTTCAGGCGCCTTGGCAGGCGGATATTCACAGGATTATTCCTGTCTCGGCATGTGAAGACCGCAACATCGGACGTGCGGCGCGGATACGCGTATACGCCGATTTCGGTCTTTGTAAACACGCGGGACGCGCCGCGGCGCATCCGGAAACTACATATTAGGGACGCGGGTGATTTCGTCAAGCGGGCGCTCCCGGGCGGGACGCTTCAGGGCGCATGTTCCAAAGACGCGGGCGCAAGGGGTGGAAAGTTCCGGGATTGTTCAATCTT
>Ga0307423_1001560_pt1 | contig 13645 bp, 11 predicted proteins | sample SalMarWE160310MG_FD_202154 | JGI IMG/M metagenome (GOLD analysis project Ga0307423, IMG submission 202154) | Salt marsh sediment microbial communities from the Plum Island Ecosystem LTER, Massachusetts, United States - WE1603-10 | ecosystem: Environmental > Aquatic > Marine > Intertidal zone >...
TGTCCTTTGCCATGCCGACTTTCATGGGCTCTGCCACGACTTCTATGCGGTCTTCGGGTATCCCTTCCTCCATCATCAGACGCTTGAATCCCGGCACGCAGGCGGCCGTCTCACTATGCTTCTCAACGAGCTCTTCGATTTCTGCCCCAAGCCCGGGCTCCCTGTTCGCAACATCCCCTAACATGCTGGGAACCGAGGGCTGAACATGAAACAGCGTATATGTCATCTCTTTCGTTGCGGTAGAGATTCTTGCTGCATACGTGACCGCCCCTTTAGAATGGATACAATCGCCCACAGCGATCAATATCTTCCTTTTCATGACAAACCTCCTTGCCAATCATTGGCGCTTATCCCTCTAACCCGATTCGTTTAGCCCACCTCTCCTGTAAACCCGGAATACACCCCTTTGCCCCGGTGTGCCTTCGATTTCTGTGCCTATAATTGACAGAGCAACGGCTGTGCCAAGTAATGGAATGCAAGGAGGGCCAGGCTAACGAGATGAAAATAAAGGATTCTCGGGCGAGCAAAACCGTCGCCCCGGCCCTGAGGCGGCGCAATGATATGTCCGGCTTTTTTACGAAGTGTAAAGGGTTGACCTGAGTTCTGTCCCGACATCCCCTAGTCGCTGTGGACGGAGGTTTCTATTTTTAGTCCGTATTTTTCGATCTTGGCCAGGAGGGTCGGCCGGGAAATCCCCAGCAGTTCCGCTGCCCGGCTCCTGTTCCCGCCCGTCAAATTGAGAGCTTCGGAGATGAGTGTTCCGGCAAACCGGTCCATCATGGCAGAGAATCGATCCTTTTCCGTCCTGGAGGTGAGGGTGTTCCGCATCCATCGGCGAATCGTCTCATCCGCTGTGTGTTCCAGACCCTCCGCGGCCCGCTCGCTGCCGACGGCCCGGGAAATCTCATCTAAGCTGATGGGCCCGCCGCGGCTGAAGATCAAGGCCTTCTGCATGGCGTTGGACAGTTCCCGCACATGCCCTTGCCAGGCATGGTTCTTCAGCATCACTCTTGCCTCCCCCGTTATGCCGGGATTGTCAATGCCCATCTCCCGGGCGAACCGGGCAAGAAAGTAATCGGCGAGCAGCGGAACGTCGTCTGCCCGATCAGACAGCGCTGGAAGCCAAAGCGTGACCACCTTCAGGCGATAATACAGATCTTCCCGGAACCGGCCTTCTGCCAGAGCCGCTTCCAAATCTCGATTGGTTGCCGCGAGGATCCTCACATCCACCGGAATGGCTTCGCCACCCCCAAGGCGCTCAATTCGTTTTTCCTGGAGCAAGCGTAAGATCTTCGCCTGGATGTTGAACGGCATGTCCCCAATTTCATCCAGGAAGATGGTTCCTGCGTGGGCCTGTTGGATCTTTCCGATGCGACGGCTCACGGCACCGGTGAAGGCCCCTTTCTCGTATCCGAACAACTCGCTCTCAAGAAGCGTCTCGGGAATGGCCACACAGTTGATCACAAGAAACGGTTTATCTGCCCGAAGACTGTGCTGATAGATGGCACGAGCCACCAGTTCCTTGCCGGTGCCCGACTCTCCTCGAATAAGCACGGTGGCATCTGTCGGGGCGACCCGGCCGATCGCCTTATAGACCTCCTGCATGGCCCTGCTTCGTCCGACGATGGCCTCGCCGGACGTGGTTTCGGGGGCCACGTCTATCTCGACCCGCCGGCGCATAAACTTGCCCGCATCAATGGCCTGGTCAATCAAAGATAGAATGTCGAGAATCTCAAAAGGCTTGAGTACATATTCATAGGCCCCCAGCTTGGTGGCCTCAATGGCCGTCTCCGTGGTCCCAAAGGCCGTCATAACAATCACGGGGAGCTTCGGCTCGATTCTCCGTATGGCCTGAAATGTCTCCAGCCCGTTCATACCGGGTAAGCGCACGTCCATGACGACCACGTCCGGTACCCACTCACGGACCATTTCAACGGCTTCCTCGCCCGTAGCCGCAGTCCGCACGGTGTGTCCCTCTTCTAACAACAGTTTGTTAAAACTCCGTCGTAACTGCGAATCGTCATCCACGACTAAGATCGTACCCAACGCTGTTCCTCCTCACAGGGCAGTGAAATGATAAAAGTTGCGCCCTGACCTTCTTGCGACATGAGCTCCAGCCGACCCTCATGTTCCCTGACGATCCGCTCTGCAATGCTCAGGCCTAAACCGGTGCCCTCTTCCTTGGTGCTGAAAAAGGGCTGAAACAATTTGTCCTGGATCGCCTCAGGCACTCCGGGGCCGTTGTCACTGACCCGGATCACCACGGTGCGACGCCCCGATTCCATGGTTTTCTCTTCCTCGAAGATCCGAATCCGACCGCCGATCCCCATGGCTTCGCAAGCATTGACGATCAGGTTGACAAATACTTCTTTCAACTGTTCGGGATCTGCCACGATCTCGGGAAGCCGTTGCCGGCGATCCACCTTTACGGCGGCGTCATAGGATTCCAGACGGTGTCTCAAAAGCTGGATGGCCATGTCCACGACATCCGAAGGACTTGTCTTCTGCATCTTGAGTCTCGGGGGTCTCGAAAATTCCAGGAAGTTCTGAACGATATTGTCAATATGACGAATCTCTTCGGAAATCACGTCAAAGTCCTCTTCCTGGGTTGCTGACAGATCGAGGCTTCGGTCCAGGGAGAACAACCGCATCTTGACCGATGTCAGTGGATTCCGAATGCTGTGTGCCACGCCGGCGGCCAGCCTACCCACAAGAGCCATCTTCTCCGACTGCAGCAGGTACTCCTGGCTGCGCTCCAGCTGGGTTTTGGTTTGGTCCACGTCTTCCATTAAGGTATGAACCCGTTCCTTCACGGCCTCAACCTCATCTGAAGACCTCTTCTTATCCGGGCTGCCGTCGCCGGCACCTGCGAGTCCGCGTAAGGGATTAAGAATCTGGGTCACGAGGATAAAAGCCAGAAGCGCGCCGAGCAGGATGGCTGTGCATATGGCACCGAGGGCTACGGCCCTGAGCCTTCCGGCTTCCGCGTGGATCTGCACGCGAGTGAGACTGATTCTCTCATTGTGAGATTCTTTGTAACCTTTACACAGATCCATGATGGTGAAGAAGTGCGCGCGAACCTGACTGTGAAGCTCGACGCCAGCGGCACGGTCTCCGGCCTTATAAAGTGCGATCACACGGTCTTTTTCTTTGATGTATTCGGCATACTGCGCCTCAATCCTATCGACCCTCTCCCGGTTGTCCGCACTCTGCGCGAGTTCCCGAACCCGCCTTAAACTTTCTTTGAAGGCCCGGCGATACTCGTCCAGTTTCTTAAGCCACTCGGGATCGCCGTCGAGAAAGTAATAGGAGACAAATCCTTTTTGGTTGATCAGCGCATTCTCCAGGGCCTCGGCCGCCTGCAGGGCGGCCACATCCCTGTCGATAACGGTCTTGAAAAGCTGATCCATCCGATGGGTGTACCACATCATGACGGATCCGCCGGCGGACGTGATGATGACCAGAAGGGCTAAAATATAAAATAGACGGCTTCGGAGACTGATGCTGTTCCACATCTTCGGGTTCCCCTCCCATGTTGGGCCTAAGATATAACGGCGACCAAGGAACGGTCAAGTTTTACGAAGATAGCGGTGATGGTTGACTCTTAAATGGTTTTGTTGCATTAAGAAGACTCGAAAAGACGTTCAATCCAGGGACACGTCTTCAGGTTGCCAACATTGAAGCGTGTCGCCCCGGCAAGCGACTCGATTTAGCACGGACTCATCAGAAGCAATCCGGAGAAATGGACCGGGAAACGTTCCCATACGTCTATAAGGCGCTTCTGGGAGTATCACTGATAGGCATGGTATGTCTAACGCTTGTCCTTCTCCTGACCCACCGTGCGGACAGGGCCGTTCCAACGCATCTCTTCTGGCTGCAAGGTTTTGTGGTCGTCTTTTTGACCGCGTGTGTGGGTGCCGTGCTCTGGCATGCAGAGAAGCACCGGCGGGCGCTTGAGCAAGCCTTGTCGGAGAAGACGGAAGCCCTTCCCAGTTTCTTGGCCAGCCCCTGTCGGTCCTGTTTTCTGAAGAGGTTGCTTCTCGCCAATTCAGGCTTGTCCAACTGATTTTTCAGTTTGGAAAAAGCTTGCGGGACGAATTCCTGGTGAAAATGGACGAGCATCACACGTGGATAAGCGCTAATTTCATGCCCATCAAAGATGAGCACGAAGGCGTCATTTCGGTTCTGTGTATCGCCCGCGACATCACAGAGCAGAAGAAATTGGAAAACCAGCTGGTCAATACGGAAAAGCTGGCCTCCATGGGAACGCTGGCGGCAGGCGTCGCCCATGAGTTGAACAATCCCCTCGGCGTGATACTCGGGTTCACGGATCTCCTGATCGAAAAAGCTGAAAAAGGAAGCCAGGATTATGAAGATCTTAAAACCATTGAACGACACAGCCTCCATTGCAAACAGGTCGCAGAAAATCTTCTGAGTTTTGCCAGGCAGGGTGAAGGGGAGGCTGAATATTGCGACATCAATGAGGCCATTGATGAGATTGTCCGGGTGGTCAAACACTCCCTCGAGATGAATGATATTGAGCTTCGCATGGACCTGGGTTCAGGACTTCCCAAGGTCAAAGGGGATTTGCGTCAAATGCAGCAGGTATTCCTGAACCTGATTACCAATGCCGCTGCGGCCATGAAAAGAGGAGGCATTCTGGAAGTCAAGACGGGCCTGGATTTGCGGCGGGGCAGGGTCTGCATGACCGTTCGGGATAATGGACACGGCATCAGAGAAGAGCATGTGGAAAAGATTTTCGATCCATTTTTTACGACTAAAAGCGAAGGAGAAGGAACCGGGCTTGGCCTATTCGTGAGTCGCGGCATCATCACAAAGTACGAAGGGAGCATCACCTGTGGAAGGCGCTTAAGCGAAATGGAGGGTATCGGCTAAAACTTGATCTGTTCGGCGGCCTCGTCGTTCTGCTCAAGAATCTGGTCGATGGAGAGCCTCCTCTTGGGCGCGTAGCTTTGCAGAAGCCCATGGATGTCAGGGGGCCCCATAACCACCCCTTCTCTTTGGCCGGCCCGCTTGAAATAAGCATATTGCGGACAGTAAACATAATGGTCTCGCAAAAAGTCGTCACCCCGGTGAAAACCGGGGTCCAGATGGGTTTTAACTTATTTATTTTACTGGATACCGACTGCAGTTTATCCCGCACTTGATGCGGGGCCGGTATGACGGAAAAGTCGATTTTCCGACTTTTTGCGAGTTCATCAAGAAGCCTCTTGGAAAGAATTTTTATCGTCAATCATGATGAAGAGATTACTTCCGGGCACCTGCCCTCTGATTTCCTTTGGCATTTCAGAGAACCGTCCGATGTGACGGACCTGGCACAGATTAGAAAGTCAGCAGAAACCAAGGCAATCCTGGAAGTCTCGTCTCGTGTCGGCGGCGATAGGAACCGGGCTGCCAAGATACTGTGTATCAGCCCCCGGACACTCAGGCACAAACTCAACCAGTATGACATCAAAGTCAATCGCAGAGGCGAGCCACAACCTCGCAAGCCCTCTGCCCACCTGTCGGAAGCCATGCCACTGACGTCCTATTCCCGCTGAAAAATGCCGGAACACCGGTCAGGCACCCCCCTCTTCATATTCTTCGTGACGCAAAGACCCAGAGCGGCTTCTGTCTATAGTGGTTCTCATAAATACGTTCCGATTGGCACAAGCCGCGGGGCGGCAGAGGGATTCGGAACATTATTATGAGAACCACTATAAATCGGCGAGGTATCCCTCTCCCTTTTCAAAAGGGAGAGGGATACTCTCTTGGGAGGGAAGGGGGATGTTTTCGAGCGATCTTCTAGTTCCAGCAGGAACCCGGTCCGTAACCGCCGCCCCGGGGCCCCTGGCCTCTCATGTGCCGCCCGTAGCCTCTGCCGTATCCTCGGGCAAAGCGGCTTTCCGGTGCGATCTTCCGGGCTTTGAGCTCGTAGTCCAATCTCTGTTCAGCCATCTTGGCTTTCAGGTCGCTTTTCTCTTGCTGCAGGGCCTTCGCCTTGCTCGGATCAGGATCAGCTGTGTTCAGAAGAACATCGAGTTCATCTGACTTGTTCCAGATCTGCCGTCTCAGCTCGGCTGTGTTGTTGTAGAACTCCTGATCGAGCTTGCTGAGTTCATTACGCTGGTCTTGGGACAGCTCAACGTCGCCGGGATCGTCCTGCCAGCAGTTGCCAGGCCCCCCCGACCAACGTGATTGCCCGCCATACGGGCCGTGGGCAAAAACGGGAACCGCCAAAACACCAACCAGTACCAGGATTCCGAAAGTTACAATAAGGTTTCTCATGGTCTTGCTCCTCCTTTGCAGGATTTTCATTTCGGCTTTCTTGCCGTTTGTTTGCCCATCAATATCGCAAGGCCTGTGCCAAGCCGTGGATCAATCATTAACTTATTAGTATTATAAGATATTTAAAAGATAAGCCACCGGCTCGGCGTCCTCTTCTCTTGACAGCAGGATTCCATATGGGTATTTTGTTCTCACATTTGCCGCATAAAGGTATCCAGATGGATAAAAAATATACATATGGTTGCCTGAATACCGGTCAGGGAACGGCTCATTATCCGAAGCTGTTCCTTGTCTGGCTGTCGGCTTGGTTGATTGGCCTGTAAATTGCTTTGATCGTTCCTTCGGACGATTCTATTTGAGCTTAACCTGGCTTTTGAAACGGGGCGCGGATTAACCGCCCATCAGAGTCAACAGAAACGACATGGGTAACATACAGAAACGGCACCTCTGGTTTTCCCTTTTTCCCTGGGCTGTCCTGGCGAGCCTCGCCATCCTGGGGCCGATGGCCGTCCTTTTGACGGCGAGGAGTATCAACAGGGATAAGGAAAACATGACCCGCCTGCTGGTTGAAAAGGGAGCCGCCCTCATCCGTTCCTTTGAAGCGGGGGCCAGGACGGGCATGATGGGCATGGGCTGGGGTGCCGCACACGTGGAGCGTCTGCTCATCGAAACGGCTCGGCAGCCGGATATCCTGTATCTCGTGGTCACCGACGATCAAGGCATCGCGGTGGCCCACAGTGATCCGAGCCGAATCGGGAAAAAACATCCCAGCGCAGATCCCGGGACCATGGGTTCTCCAGAGGCACTTCAGGGTGTCCAGTTTCATCAGGTCCCCACGAAAGAAGTCGGCTCCGCTTTCGAAGTATACAAACGATTCCTGCCCGTCCCGACACGGGATAGAAGGGGTGGAGCCCGACACGGCAAGATGATGTCGCAGCCTGTTTTGCCGGAGAACAGGGAAGGCCCCGTCTCTGAGGCCAGGGAGGAGACCCCGGGGGACTGGTGCCGCTTCTACTGGAATCCCAGAGATACCCATACCGGACCGAACCATTACATATTTGTGGGTCTCGACATGAGTGCCCTTGAATCGTCAAGGGTTGAAGCGCGACGCCGTACAATCCTCATGTCGATCGGGATCGTCGTGATCGCCTTTGCGGGCATCGTCTCGCTCTTCATGGCCCAGGGTTACAAGCTGACCAGGCGCTCGTTGGCAAAGGTGCGCGCTTTTTCCGATCAGGTGGTGGAAAAGCTCCCGGTCGGGCTGGTCGCATCAGACGAACATGGCCGGGTTGCAGCCTTTAATGAAACGGCTGAAACCATTCTGGGCATGCCCGGACAGGGGGTTCTGGGGGGCGAGGCAACCGCCATCCTGCCGCCTGAACTTTGGAAACTGACCGGCCGGCTTGATAGACAGGGCACTGTTATCGAAGAAGATCTGGAATGTGAGGCCACCCGCCAAAACCCTCTACCCCTCAGGGTCAGTGCCGCCAGCCTCCGCGGGGAGGACAGCGCCTTTATGGGCTACGTCTTTATTTTTTGGGACTTGACCGAGGTTCGACGTTTGCAGCAGGAGCTGGAACGAAGCAGGCGTTTGGCGGCATTGGGAAGCCTGGCAGCCGGTGTGGCCCACGAAATTCGCAATCCCCTTAGCTCCATTAAGGGATTCGCCACCTATTTTCGCGAAAGGTATGGGGATAAAGGCCAGGATCAGGATACGGCCAACACCATGATTCAGGAGGTTGAACGATTGGACCGGGTCATCGGGCAGCTTCTTGAGTTCGCTCGTCCCAGCGCCCTTAAGATCAGGCCCGTATCGCTCAAGGACCTCATTGAACACTCTTTGAGACTTGTTGAAAGCGACGCCCGGTCCAAGGGTGTGCAGGTCAGGTCCACCCTGCCTCCAGGTCTTCCGCGGATCGCCATGGATCCGGACAGGATGAACCAGGTGCTCCTTAACCTTTATCTGAACGCGATCCATGCCATGGATGCGGGGGGCATCCTAAGTGTTACGAGCGTGCGGGACGAGGGCCGGAAGCAGACCGAGATTACGGTTTCCGACACGGGTCCGGGCATCGATCCGGCGGATCTGGAACGTATCTTTGATCCCTATTTTACGACAAAACCGGGTGGAACCGGTCTGGGCCTTGCTATTGTTCATAAGATCATGGAAGCCCACCGGGGAGAGGTGGTGGTCAAGAGTGAGTCCGGGAAAGGGACTATCGTCTCCTTATTCCTTCCTGACCTGGAAGAGGGGGATTATGCCGGCTGAACCCGGAACATCGGGCACGGTTCTGGTCGTCGATGATGATCGGGCACACCGGACCATGCTCCGAACACTGTTGGGCGGATGGGGCTACTCTGTCAGTGAAGCGGACGACGGGGCCGGGGCCATTCAGCGGGTCCACGAGAGCCCCTACGACCTGGTTCTCATGGATGTCCGCATGATCAAGGTCTCGGGACTGGAGGCCCTGACGGAAATCAAACGGTTCAATCCGGCCATACCGGTCATTATCATGACGGCTTACTCTTCGGTGGAGACCGCGGTGGACGCTTTAAAAAAGGGCGCTTACGACTACCTCACGAAGCCGCTCGATTTTGATGAACTGAAATTCGCTATTGAAAGAGCGATGGATCACAGCCGTCTCAGGGAAGAGAATCGGGCCCTTAAGGATAGCCTGGGAAAAGGTTTTGATGTCGGAGAGATCGTCGGCCGGAGCCCGACCATGGTCCGATTGCTGGAGACCTTGGCCCTGGTGGCACCCAGCGAGGCGACCGTCCTGATCACCGGTGAGTCGGGAACAGGAAAAGAGCTTGTAGCCGGTGCGCTCCATTTGAATAGTCCCCGAAAGACACAGCCCTTTATTAAGGTAAACTGCGCCGCCATTACTGAGACCCTGCTTGAATCAGAGCTTTTCGGCCACGAAAAAGGAGCCTTCACAGGGGCGGATCGCCGCAAGGAGGGAAGATTCCGACTGGCCCACGGCGGGACCATCTTCCTGGATGAGATCAGCGAGATGTCCGTGGCCATGCAAGCGAAGCTGTTGCGCGTCATCCAGGAAAAAGAGGTTCAGCGAGTCGGGGGCGAGGAGCTTCTCCGTGTCGATGTCCGGGTGATCGCGGCCACCAACCGGGATCTGAAAGCGGAAATCGATCGGGGTCGTTTCAGGGAGGACCTCTATTACCGGCTCAATGTGGTGACGTTGTCTGTTCCCGCGCTGAGGGAGCGCCGAGAGGATATTCCCCTGCTCGCCCAGCACTTCCTGGAAATGTTTGCTCAAAAGAACCGTAAAGAAATAAGAGGCTTCACGCCGAACGCCATGGACCGCCTGCTGCGATACGACTGGCCGGGCAATGTTCGTGAACTCATGAACGCCGTAGAACGGGGCGTGATTCTATGTGGGGGCAAATATATATCTGAACTCGATTTTCCCCTTTCCATGCAAGAGGTCCGGTCCGAGGCGGAGGAGACAGACACCGTGCCGTTCGACGTGCCCTTGGAGGCGGTGGAAAAAGCAGCCATTTTGAGGACCCTTGAATCCACGGGCGGCAACAAAAGTGAGGCCGCGCGCAGGCTCGGCATCACGAGACGGACCTTGCACAAGAAACTCAAAAAATACGAGGAGAAGAAAACTTGAAATGGCTTCTGTGGTAGTATCAGGCAAGTTGCCCCGGATGATGGGTGTTCTGCTCTATAGTATAGTAGATGTGAAAAGGATAAGGTGCCATGAAGATTGATATGTTTCGGTTTGATCAGTGTCGGATCCTGGTGATCGGCGATCTGATGCTCGACGAGTATCTGTGGGGCCGGGTTGAACGCATATCGCCGGAAGCCCCGGTCCAAGTCGTGTCCGTAGTTCGTGACAGCATCACCCTCGGAGGGGCGGGGAATGTCGTCAAAAACCTGGTAGACCTTGGCGCCAAGGTCGCCGTTGCGGGGGTCATCGGCGCCGGAAGCAATGGCGACGTGCTTCTCCAGATGCTAAGGGACCAGAAAGTGAATACGGACGGGTTGATCCGGGATTCGGCCAGACCCACCACGAGAAAAACCCGGGTCATAGGCGGACATCAGCACGTCCTGCGCATAGACCGGGAAAACAGCCAGGACATATCTGAAGACCATGCGGCCCGGCTGCTGCATTTTGTCCAGAAGAGGATTCAAGATCATGACCTGGTGTTGATCTCCGACTACGGGAAAGGGCTTTTTCCAGTCGCGCTTCTGAGACAAGTCATCGATGTCGCTCGGCACAGAAAAAAAACGATCATCGTGGATCCCAAAGGGCTCAACTTCGGCAAATATGCGGGGGCGACGGCCATTACCCCGAACAAGCGGGAGGCCTCTCTGGCAGCCGGGATTGAGATCGTCAACGATGACTCGCTCATATCGGCCGGACAGAGATTGCTCCACGAGATTCCGGTGGAGAATTTGCTGATAACCTGCGGGAAGGAGGGCATGGTCCTCTTTGAAAGAGGGGAGGAGCCTTTCCGCATATCTGCTGAGGTCCGCCAGGTCTTTGATGTTTCCGGCGCGGGGGATACGGTTCTTGCGGTGCTGGGCCTGGGCCTTGCCTCAGGCGGCTCTTTTAAGGAGGCGGCGGCCATGGCCAACATTGCTGCCGGCATTGTGGTGGGGAAGGTTGGCACCGCAACGGTTTCCAGGGAGGAGCTTCAGCGTGCCCTCGAGCCCGCCATGGCCGGATTGACAACCAAACAAAAGACCCTCTCGGACCTGGTTCCCATTTTAGAACGACTCCGGGCGCAGGGCAAAACTATTGTGATGACCAACGGGTGCTTCGACCTCCTCCATGTTGGGCACGTCAGGCTCCTTTCTGCGTCGAAGAAGATGGGCGACGTGCTTATTGTGGCCATTGACGACGATCAATCCGTGAGGATGCTCAAGGGGGAGAGTCGGCCCGTGATTGGGGCGCAAGAGCGGCTTCGAATAATCAGCGCCCTGGACGCCGTTGATTACGTTGCCCTGTTTTCCACAACGGAGCTGGAGCGGGTGATTGAGGCCATCCGACCGGACATTCTGACCAAGGGGAGCAATTACACGAACGAAACGGTGGAGGGCCGGGAACTTGTGGAAAAGTTCGGGGGCCGCGTCGAGCTCATCCCGATCACCGAACCTGTCTCTACGAGCCGAATTATCGACCAGATCAAGCAAGGGACATCGGAGTCCAAGTAACTCGGAGGTCGTGGAGCCGTTCCACCCGGAGATTTTTCCAATGGCATGGTTAAGGCAAACCCCGGAAGGGGTGATCTTTAAGGCCCTTATTCAGCCGAGAGGCTCAAAAAATGAGATCGTGGGTCTTCAAGGCGATGCTTTGAAAATACGTTTGACCGCCCCGCCGGTGGAAGGGGCCGCCAACAAGATGTTGATTCAATTTCTGGCAGAATCCTTGAGGATGCGCAAGTCGGATGTGGTAATCGTCCGGGGTCAGAGCAGCAGAACCAAGCACGTGTTCGTCAGGTCAGCAACCCCTCAAGAAATTGAAACCCTCCTTGACGTCTGATCAAGAGCTCCGAGTCATTCTGTATATCTCTTCAGCACCATCACAGCATTGTGACCGCCGAATCCAAAGGAATTGTTCATAACCACGTCCAATTTTGCGGGCGTCGGTCGGGTGATGACGTTCAAATCAACCTCCGGATCGGGCGTTTCATAGTTGACGTTGGGCGGGATGATTTGCCTTTCCAGGGCGAGGGCACAGACGATCGCCTCGATGCCGCCAGCCGCTCCGATGAGGTGGCCGATCATGGACTTCGTGGAGCTGACCGGCACCCTGTAATCCCCAAAGACCGCATTGATGGCGGCAGCTTCCGCCCGATCATTCAGTGGCGTAGACGTGCCATGGGCGTTGATATAGTCAACGTCTCCGGGCTCCAGGCCGGCCATATGCAACGACTCCAGGATGGCTTTTTTGACCATTCTGGCACCTGGATCCGGGGCGGTGATGTGGTAGGCGTCCGTATTGGTGGCATAGCCGACAAGCTCGGCATAAATCCTGGCATTACGTTGGAGAGCGTGCTCCAGGCTTTCGAGCACCAACACGCCGGCCCCTTCGCCAATGACAAACCCATCTCTATCCTTGTCAAAAGGCCGGCAGGCCCGCTTGGGGTTTTCATTGTTTCGAGACAACGCCTTCATGTTGGCAAATGAACTCGCCGCGATCTCGGTAATGATCGCCTCACTTCCTCCGGATACAATGACGTCAAAGTCACCGATGGCAATGTCCTTGCACGCGTATATCAAGGCATAGGAGCCTGTGGCGCAGGCATTGGCCAGGCAGGGGCTGGTCCCGGTCAGCCTGTGCATGATACTGACATGGGCATTGATGGCGTTCGGCATCATCATGGGAATAAGGAACGGGCTGACCCTCGATGGATTCTTGCTTTCCACCAGTTTTCTCTTCTCCTCCTCAAGGGTCATCAGGCCGCCGATCCCTGTGCCGATAATAGTTCCCACCCGATCATTGTATTCGCCCAATTCGAGACCGGCATCCTCAATGGCAAGAGAGGCCGCAGCAACCCCGTACTGGGTGAACAGGTCCATTCGCTTGGCATCTTTGGGCTTAATGCCGTAATCCCCCGGGTCGAAGTTCTTTATCTCGGCCGCTATCCTGGTCTTGAAGTCAGACGTGTCGAATCTCGTCACAAGCCCCACACCCGTTTTGCCTTCCATGAGGGCGTTCCAGAAATTGTCCTTTCCGCAGCCAATCGGGCTTATGGGACCCACGCCTGTAATGACCACTCGCTTCCGTTCCATCAGCTTATCCTCCAGAGGGACACCCTCTCTCTTTTTATTGGCGCCAAAACGTCCAAAAGTTAATGAAGCTCCCCGCCGTCCCGTTAATATGGTATCTTCGACAAGCGGACGGTGTCATAAGGCAATTACCCTTTGTGATCCAGCCAACTAAGCTCGAGACCAAAGACAAAAGGACCTTATCACGAAAACACGAAAGGGCGAAAACACGAAAGTTTTTGTATTTTTTTCGTGCTTTCAATTTTTGCGGCATTCGCCTTGAGAAGAGACGTGTTTTCGTGATTATTTTTTCAAAACTGCTTCCCTAAAAAGCACGCACTGAAGAACACGCTAACCCCGCAGCCCCGCCAAGACGCGATCTTCGATAAGGAGCGGGGTATTGAAAATTTAATAAAAGGAATGGCCTTTGTGTCAACAGAAAAGTGAACTCTAAAGTTGCATAAACAACTTGGCTAAATGCCGCCAATAGCAGGAAAAGCCTGTGTTTGCGGTCTCTTTGAGTGGTTTCTTGGAACTCACGGCAAGTGACATCCAGATAACCGAAAAAAACAGCCAAGTTGTTTACCCTCCGGGAAAGCCGAGGACACCGCATCT
>Ga0307423_1001561_pt1 | contig 13637 bp, 10 predicted proteins | sample SalMarWE160310MG_FD_202154 | JGI IMG/M metagenome (GOLD analysis project Ga0307423, IMG submission 202154) | Salt marsh sediment microbial communities from the Plum Island Ecosystem LTER, Massachusetts, United States - WE1603-10 | ecosystem: Environmental > Aquatic > Marine > Intertidal zone >...
TAATCTGTACCGTAGTAAAGAATATTATTGTTATTCGGATCCATAATAACAGGAGTATCCCAGTTTGTGGGTTCGCTTCCACTAATACCAGTAGTTGCCAATGAAAAATTATTACCACCATTGGTAGATTTGCCAAGATTGCCATACTGTGATTCAGCATAAATAATATTCGGGTTCGTAAAATCGACTAAAACATAAAACCCATCGCCGCCGTAAATATGCTGCCAATTATCAATTCCTCCATCTAAAGTTCGACTGGTACCATTGTCCTGAGCGCCACCATAATAAGCAAGCGAATTGCTGGCATCTAATCCAATCTCATAAAATTGTGTTGCGGGTATTTGTGCCGGATTAGACCAATTTACACCACCATCGGTAGAAATATTAATTCCTCCATCATTACCATTTAAAATAAAAGAAGGGTCTGTAGGATTAAAAGCTAATGCATGGTGATCTACATGAAGTTGATTGGGGCCACCGTAACCATATATAATCGGCCAGGTAGCACCGCCATTAGTTGATCTCATAAACGCAACATCCAGTACACAAACCTGATCAGGATTGGTCGGATGAACTCTCACCTGCCCGAAATACCAACTGAATCCTCCTGTACCATCATCTAGCTCATTATCAGGATCAACATCCGTCCAGCTGTCACCAAAGTCTGTAGATTTAAACAAACTTATGATGTTGTAACCATCGGTGTAGAGTGCATAAACAATATCCGGATTAACCAAACTAAGTGCTAATCCAATTCTTCCAACATTTTGTGAATTAGGGTCTGGCAATCCTGCAGATGGAGGAATTAAATTCCAGTTATTACCGCCGTCAGTTGTTTTATAAATACCGCTTGAAGGACCATAAAGGTGTGAGCTGTTTGTTCTTCTAACTCTTTCCCACATCGTAGCCATCATTTTGTCAGGGCTTGTTGGATCCATTATTATATCAATAGCACCTGTTGAATCTGAAACGAAAAGAGACTTGTTCCAACTCGCTCCTCCGTCAGTAGATTTATATACTCCTCTTTCTTCATTTGGTGCAAAGTATGAACCAACAGCAGCAAGATAAACAATATTAGAGTTCGTAGGATCCACCAATACCCTGCCAATTGAAGTTGTTTCTTCTAACCCAAGGTAATTCCACGTTGATCCGGCATTAGTAGATTTAAAAACACCACCACCCGGAAAATTATTATGCCCTCCGTTCGCTTCACCTGTTCCAATATATACTACGTCTGGATTTTGAGGATCGATTGCTATATCTCCCACTGTTAATACTGCAAGTGAATCAAAAACAGGGAACCAGTTATTTCCCATATCTGTCGATTTAAAGACACCACCGGTTGAAAATCCTGCATAAACAATGTTAGGATCAGATGGATTAAACTCAATATCTACAACCCTGCCACCGACGTTAACAGGACCGGCAAACTCCCAAGCCGTTGTGGTTAATCCCTTGCTTAACCTGTTTTCAACAGTTTGTTTATTTAATTTATGTGCCTGTTCAATGGCATCAAGATATGCCTGTGGATCGGCATTCAGATATGGCCAGGTTTTTTTCAGGTATGACCATTCGTAAGGATACAACTTTGATTCTTTCTCATCATTTTCTTTTGAAGAAATTCTGAAACTTTCATTTATGAAATTCTCGCTAAAAAAAATCATCGATAAGGAAACAGAGACTAATAAAATCAATGTATTAAAATGCTTCATAAAACACCTTTAAGTTTTAGATTAATATTAAGATCATTTTTAAAAAATATTTATAAAGAAAAACCAACTTCAAAATTATTACATTATCGGCTCTGAACTGATATACTCAGTTTTATAGATTTTCCATTTACCATTTTCCTTTTTCAGGATATGAACACCTTTTGAACGCATAGGTTGAAACCGCTGCCCTTTTGCAGCACGTGTTGTTTGCTCATAATATACTTTTGCTTCATCGCCAGTTATTTCTAAAACTTCAACTTTTTCAAGATTATAAGTCATATCAAAATTCTTAAATATATAATCCATTCCTTGTATCGTCGATTTTCTCTGTGGACAATCTTTATGAAGTGTTTTCAGCACTCTTTCTTTGTCCTCTGCCTGTGTTGCAGCGATATTTTCTTTTACTACTGCAATTAATTCCGTGGCTACTTTGGGATCAATTTTTCCTTGCTTTTGAATTGGCTGCTGTGTTTGTTCTGATTGCGGCGGCGGCACATAGTTTTGCATTTCCTGAAGATTTACTTTTTTGTTCTTTTCTTCAGACTTACAAGAAAAAAGTACCGTAACCAAACCTAATAATATTATGATTATCGATTTCATTTCTTACTCATCGACTGATAAAATTTTTTTAAGTTGCTCATCATTAACATTTAATTGTCCAATTGGAACTAATCGCGGTGTTAAAATTTTCCAGTTTCCATTCTTCGAAAACACTTCCTTAAAAATAGGCAAAGCTTCTTCAAGTTTGCCGATATTGACAAGTGAAGTTGCATGCCAGAATTTCATTTCTTCATTGTCGGGAAACATTGCCTCGGCAGTCGAATATTCCTTCATTGCAAGCTGATTATCTCCGTGCTCAACTGCAAGATCTCCTGAATTCATATGATCATAAGCACGATGAACTTTTAAAAGTCGGCTAAGTTCTTCAAGTGGTTGCGGACTGTCTTCAACTCTTAAATCAATCAATCTGTCTTCCCAAACTTTTCCGGACGATCTTCCTTTTACCACCAGCAAACAGGCTGATTGTTTCCCGCGAATATCTCCCCCAGCTTCCTGTGCTGCAAATAATGCTTTAATTAATCTTTCGGCTAAAGGCCCTGTTGATTCTTCAAAAGATTTTGACATAGCAGCCGGTATTTTATCATTAAGCATCAGGTTTGCCTGTACTGAATAATTTTCACCGACAATATTTCCTGCACCGGGAATACAATTCTTACCTGTATAACTTTTTACTTTTCCGTTCACATCAATTATTGCAAGCTGACGGACATCCCTTCCTTCATCCTCTGCAATGAGCTTGTCAACAACTTCAGGCGCAGTCATTCCTGATTTCAACAAATCCAAACCGTTTGGTCCAAATGCAGGGTTAACAAAAGATTGAGTTGCAACAACGCCGACCCCGGCTTCTCCCCAGGAAACAATCGATCCAACAGAGAACCAATGTGATTGGACAGCTACTCCCATCTCACCAGTATCGGGGTCCCGTGCAACAATTGAATAGGTTGAAACTAAAGGATTCTCGCCGTAAAATAATTGAGCAGGTAATTCACTGGTCAAACCAATAACAGTAAGAAATAATATAATGAAACCATATGCTTTCATTTCCAAATCCTCAAAAAAATAATTTATTTAAGACCAAGATAGTTCAAGAAGAAATTTTTAACAATTGATTAATTCAAGTTATGTTTGAAGTTAGGATATATTCAACTGTATTTTTGGACATTCATTTACATTTTATAAGCATTATAAATCAAAGTTATTGGAAATCCTAAGTTTTCAATCCGTAATAATTCTTTTCTTTGTGGGAATCATAGCAGGGTTTCTAAATGTGACTGCTGGTGGTGGTTCAACTTTAACGCTTCCTACATTAATTTTTCTGGGGCTTGAATCCTCTGTCGCCAACGGTACAAACAGAATTGCGATCCTGGTCCAAAATATTTCTGCAGTTTATTCATTTAAAAGAGAAAAATACCAAAATTTAAAAGCTAGTTTTATACTTTCATTGTTTACTCTTCCGGGGGCAATTGCCGGAGCTTTGCTTGCCGTAAAACTTGATGATGAAATTTTCCAGAAAATACTTGGAATAATAATGATTGGAATTATCCTGTCTATGTTTATACCACAGAAACGGATCAACTTAACTGGTAATAGTAAAATATCTTTCCCAGTAATTGTTTCGATGACAGGAATTGGATTCTATGGTGGTTTCATTCAAGTTGGAATCGGATTTATTATCATGGCATCGCTTAAATACCTGATGAAACTAAATCTTGTATTAGTAAATATGCATAAAGTTTTTATTGTGTTGATCTACACGCTTCCGGCATTGGTTATTTTTATTGTTACAGACAATGTAAACTGGTTTTTAGGATTAAGTCTAGCTGCCGGCAATGCTTTGGGAGGATGGTGGGGTGCAAAAATGTCAGTTAAAAAAGGTGAGGGATTTATAAAAAGTATATTAATTATCGCAATACTTATAATGGCTTTGAAGCTATTAAATTTCTTTTAATTAATCTCCAGCTTAAGGAATTTTCCAGTAACACTTTTAGATTTTTTCACTAATTGTTCTGGTGTCCCTTCTGCAATAATTTTACCGCCAAATTCGCCGCCGCCGGGACCTAAATCAATTATCCAGTCAGCCATTTTTATTACATCCAGATTATGTTCAACAACAACTATAGTATTTCCTTTCTCAACAAGCTTATTAAGAACGTCCAGAAGAATTCTTACATCTTCAAAGTGAAGTCCGGTCGTTGGTTCATCCAGAACATAAAAAGTTTTGCCTGTACTCACTTTACTAAGTTCTGTTGCAAGCTTTACCCTTTGTGCTTCACCGCCTGAAAGTGTTGTTGCCTGCTGTCCGAGAGTAATGTAACCAAGTCCGACATCGTGCAAAGCCTTAATCTTTCTTTTTATTCTTGGAAGATCTGCAAAGAAATCGAGTGCTTCATCGACTCTCATACCTAACACATCTGCAATAGATTTTGTTTTGTAAAGAACTTCGAGAGTTTCACGGTTATATCTTTTCCCTTTACAGGAATCACAGTGAACATAAACGTCAGGCAAAAAATTCATTTCAATTTTCTTTAAACCATCTCCACCGCATTCTTCACATCTTCCTCCCGCAACATTAAAACTGAATCTTCCTGTTTTATAACCTCTCATTTTGGCTTCAGGAAGCTGCGCAAAAAGATCACGAATAAAAGTAAACAAACCAGTATAAGTTGCAGGGTTTGATCGGGGGGTTCTTCCGATTGGTGATTGATCAATTTCAATTATCTTATCAATGTTTTCCAATCCCTCAATTTGGGTGTATGGAAGAGGAACAGATTTAGATTTGTAAATCTTATTCATTAAAATTTTTACGAGCGTTTCATTGAGAACGGAAGATTTTCCAGAACCGCTCACCCCTGTAATTAGCGTTAAAGTTCCAAGAGGAATTTTAAGTTTAATACTTTGCAGATTATTTCCCTTCGCACCTGTAAGAGTAATAAATTTTCCGTTCCCCTTTCTTCTCTGTTCGGGAACTTTTATTTTCCCTCTGCTTTTAAGATATGAAAGAGTTAACGAATCGTATCCATTATCAGATTTCACTAGTTTTTCTGTAACTCCTTCTAAAACAACTTTGCCGCCATGCTCACCCGCACCCGGTCCCAAATCTATCATATAATCAGAGCTTTCGATCGTCTCTCTATCGTGCTCAACAACAATTATTGTGTTACCCAGGTCTCTCAGGTTTTTCAATGAATTAATCAGCTTAATATTATCGCTTTGATGCAATCCTATTGAAGGTTCATCGAGAACATATAAAACTCCTGCAAGCTGAGTTCCAATCTGTGTTGCTAATCTTATTCTTTGTGATTCACCACCGGATAAAGTTCTCGCTGAACGCCCAAGTGTCAGATAATCCAATCCAACATTATGCAGAAATTCCAACCTCTCGTTAACTTCTTTCAATATTGGCTTAGCGATTAGAGCTTCATTTCCCTTAAGTTTTACATTCTTAAAGAATTCCATCGCTCTCAAAATTGAAAGGGATGTAATCTCGCTTATATTTCTCCCGCTAAACTTTACCGCTAGAGATTCTTTCTTAAGTCTTCCCCCATCGCAAGTCGAACAATTTATTGTGTTCATATAAGATTCAACCCACTCGCGGATGCTGTTAGAAGATGTTGAATCGTAATAATGTTTAAGATACTTTATTATACCAGAAAAGCGGTGCATATACTGAACGGGTTTCTCACCGCCGTATGTATATGTGAAAGAAATTCTCTCTTTGCTTCCATGAATGACTACATCTTTTTGAGCTGCAGTTAATTTTTTGAGCGGTGTGTCAAAATCAAAATCATAATTTTTTGCTACTGCTTCAAGCTGGGTGAAGAACCAGATCTTTCTTGGTTTTCCCAGCGGTGCAAGTCCTTCCTCGTTAATAGTTTTATTCCAGTCAGGGATAATAAGATTAACATCAAGCTCCTTCTTTTCGCCAAGTCCTTCACAATCCTTACAGGATCCGTAAGGAGAATTAAAAGAAAATGAATTCGGCGCAAGCTCCCGGTAACTGATACCGCAATCAAGACATGCGAGCTGTCGGCTAAAAACATAATCCTCATTTCCCTCATTAACAATAATGCTTCCTTCACCATAATTTAAAGCAACTTCTAACGATTCAGTTATTCTTGAACGTGCTGAACCTTTAACTGTAAATCTGTCAACTACAATTTCAATATTATGGATTTTGTATCGATCAACCTGAAATCCTTTTGTAATTTCAAACACTTCTCCATCGACTCTTATTCTCAAGAATCCATCTGAAAGAATTTCTTCAAATAATTCCCGGTAATGTCCCTTTCTGCCTCTTATTAATGGAGAAAGAACAGATATTTTTTTGTTATTAAAATTGGAAATGACAGAATCTATTATTTGTGCAGAGGATTGTTTCTTTACCGGTTTTCCACAGTTATAACAATGAGGAATTCCAACCCTTGCAAAGAGAAGTCGGAGATAATCATAAATTTCTGTAACAGTACCAACAGTTGATCTTGGATTACCGGTTGTGGATTTTTGTTCGATTGAAATAGCAGGACTTAAGCCTTCGATGAGATCAACATCCGGTTTTTCCAGCATATCGAGAAACTGACGTGCATAAGCAGAAAGCGATTCAATATAACGCCGTTGTCCTTCGGCGTAAATAGTATCAAATGCAAGAGACGATTTTCCGGAGCCGGACAGCCCTGTAATTACAGTAAATGAATCGCGTGGAATCTCAAGATCGATATTCTTGAGATTATGCTCTCTCGCACCTTTGATTATTATAAATTCTTTTTCCAAAAAAAGCTCAAGTAAAATTTTAAATAGCTATATTAGCTATAGAGACTCTGATAATCAATAAAAATCGCTATGCACTTTATTACTTTTCTGTGATGAATCTTCCGTTTCAAATTAAAACAATCGATGAATTTAAGGAAACAACTATAGTTGAAAAGAAATCTACATTTATTGCCCGGGTTTATTCTGCTGAATCTGAGAATAAAGTAAAGGAGCACCTAAATGAAATCAAGAAAAAATATTATGATGCATCACATCATTGCTATGCTTACAGATTTTCCGACGGACATTTTCGTTATTCAGATGCCGGTGAGCCATCCGGAACAGCAGGTGTAAGAATCCTAAACGCTATTGACCATTTTAAACTTACGAATCAGCTTGTAATTATAACCAGATTTTTTGGCGGTGTAAAGCTCGGAGTTGGACTACTCGGTAAAGCATATTATCTTGCTGCTTATAAAGTCTTGAATGAATCAAATATCATTACAAAGCAGCTATTTCAAAAAGTCATCATTACATCTAAGTTTGAACACGTAGACATTGTTCACCGTATTTTATCCAAATATAATTCGATTATTTTAAGTACCGAATACCAGGATGATATAAAGTTTTCTTGTCTGGTCAGATTAAATGAAATGGATTCAATCACTAAGAAACTTGCGAAATTAGCAAAAAACGAAATAATTTTTACTCCTTATAAGGAATTTGTTTACAAATAATAAAAAGGGTGATTTACTAACAATTGATTAAAAAAATTATTGTTGTTACTTGATTCAAATATCAATATTACTGATATTTGATATGAACAATATTTACATCTTCACAAAACATGGGGATACTATGGTAACAAATCAAACTGCGGAAAGACTTGCCAATTTAACCTTCAGTCTTCTGGCAAATTGCCAGGAAAAGGAAGTACGGCTTGCTGAAATTCATCATTTAACACAAGCTGAATTCAGATGTTTAAGATTATTCGGAACTGATGAGAGTGTGAATAACAAACAGATTGCTGAACGGATGAACCTTAGTCCAAGCAGGTTAACAAGAATAATTGATGGTCTGGTAGAGAAACAATATATAAACAGAGAAATTGATCCGAATGACAGAAGAAATATGAGGGTAATGCTTTCAAGAAGAGGACGACAGCTTGTCAATCAGCTAAATAAGGCTTATGTAGAAATTCATAATGAAATTCTTCAAGATATTGAAGAATCTCAGCACGAACCTCTGATCACAGCCATGCAGCATCTTTTAGAAGCATTGGAAAAGTGGCTTAAAAAACCATAGAAGTTAAAGTTTAAGATAACCTTTTCAGGTAATTAACATATTTTTTTATTGCCTCCAAATCAGAAAATAACTGATAGAGGTTATTAAAACTCTGTGTTGTTGGAGTGAGAAACGTTTTCTCGAAATAATCTTTCTCTTTCCCATCATTAGCAGAAATTATCCCCCTTATTTGTTCTATCCCCTTTTTAATATTCTCATTCAAATCTTCTTTAATATGTTCAATACTATTAACCTCAGGAACACCAGTCGAATTTTTAACTATACGTATTAGCCCGCAAACATATTTTGAAGTAAAGATCAATTCTTCAAATTCTTCCTCTTTTCCTTTTTCTGCAACAACTCCAATTAATCTTTCCACATCTTCTTTTAGAAAGAAAGGATTAGCTGTGTATCTTTCTACATTTTCGATAAATTTTTCGTCAGAGAATTTACTATTCATAAATAGGTTAATTAATTTTTCACGCCAATTCCAAGACCATCTCCGATCGGAATAATTGTAGCTTTAAGGTTAGGCTGATTCATAAATAATTTGTTAAACTCCCGAATATGATTAGTTGATTCTTTGTATTGAATTGGAATTCTTCCTGCAGCCGCAAAACCGTGCCAGAGCAGGTTATCTACAATTAATAAACCTCCACGACGCAGAAGAACGAGTGAATAATCAAAAAGTCTTTTGTAGTCTTCTTTATCCGCATCAAGAAAAATTAAATCGTACTTCTTTTTTAGTTGTGGCATAATATTTAAAGCATCACCCTCAAGCAGCTTGATTTTGCCAGCTAACCCTGATTTTGCAATGTATTCTTTAGCAGCAACAATATTATCAGAACTTTTTTCAATTGTGTGAATAGCTGATTTGCCCTTCAGGTTCCTCGCTATCCTAATGGTGGAATATCCTATTGCTGTTCCTAACTCAAGAACTCGTTTGGGATTTTTGATTTGGACTAACTGCTCCAGGAATTCAGCCGATTGCCACGAAAGAATAGGAACATTATGCTCTTGTGCATATTTTTCCATTTCTTCGACCAGACTATCCGGTTTTATCCTGAAGGAAGAGAGATAATTTTGTTGGGCAATATGTATTATTTTATTCATGTGTTTTAACTAAAAGTGAGTGAGGTTCAACAAAATTAATAAAATTCAGGCAAAAGAACAGAAATCGATATGAAATTATCTAAGCAAGATTAAATTTCTGCTGAATTTCTTTCCATTTAAATCAATTAAGAAATAATAAGCGCCACTCGCAACCGGTATTCCACTATCGGTTTTACCATACCAGTCAAATCTATTTTCATCATCTGAGGTAATTGTATTGTAATATCCGACCTGCTGACCCAGAGGATCAATAATTCTTATTGTAAGATTTTCATTTCCCGATGATTTAATTGAAATTGATGTGAAAGTATTTAAAGGAGGATAAAATGGGTTTGGGTAGGGTTCGCTAACAAAATAATCAGTATATGTCATCTGATTTTTGAGGTTAAGATGGATATCCAGCGAGCCATAGAAAAATTTATAATTATCGTTGACTGGTTCTCTAAAATCATTTCCGTTTAGATCAGCGTATGAAAAATAAAATTCGACTAAATCATCATTGAACAGGAATGGCAATTTAAATGTGTTTCGTAAGTTGCCACCATAATCCATTTGCTTAACTATATAATTAACACCATCAGTAGTATAATTAAGATTTACCGTTTGTACATTAATGTTTTCGTTGGTAAGAAATATTTTATTAAGAGTGTAAGTGCCTCCTGTTTTTTGAAGATTAGGAAATTCAATGGCCTTTACTGCGGAAATTAATCCGTATCCTCTATCATTATCTGGTGATAGACTATTGTCTGCCGTTTCAAGAAGTATGTTTCTCACCTGTGTATTTTTTAGATAGGGATGAGCGGATAAAAGTAATGCAGCAATTCCGCTTGCGATCGGTGCTGCCACAGAAGTACCGCTGGCTGTTTGGTAGCCAGTAAAGTCACCAGCTCTGGCACAATAAACACCAACTCCCTGTGTAACAACGTCTGGTTTAATTCTTCCGTCATATGTTGGACCTCTGCTGCTAAAACCTGCAACTTCATTGCTATTGTTTACCGCACCAATCCCGAGTGTATTAAAACCATCTGCAGGCGCAAGTATGTAATGCCAGGGAATATCTCCCTCGTTTCCTGCTGAAGTAACGGTAACTACACCCCTTCTGAAAGCCAGTTCTGCAGCCCGGGTAACTATTGTAGTTTTTCCATCCATATCCTGATAAGTGTAGGAAAATTCAGGGGGATCGAAAAAATTGTATCCCAATGAACTGCTGGTTACATCGACCCCAAAACCTTCCATCCATTCAAGAGCAGCTGCATAATTGTCTTCTTCAATATGTTTTTCGGTTCTAATGTCTTCTGTTTTTGCAAGAATAAAATCAGAACCAAAAGAAGAACCAATTAAAGAACCTTCTTTAAATCCCCCAACAATTGAAAAGACCAATGTCCCATGATTATGCTGGGCAGTGTTGTCAAGAGAATCATTCTCAGTTGATGAATCGTGAAATACAAAATCGTATTCAGCAACAACATTTGCATCTTTAAGTGATTCGTGATTTTTCCAGTCAAAACCTGTATCAAGAAGACCGATCAGTACACCTGCACCTGTTATTTCTTTTGTATGAACTTCCGGGACGTCAGAAAGTTCAAGTTGACCAAATGACGGTCCGTAATCAAACAAATATGAGCCAGAGGATCGTTTAAGGAAAGTTGAGGAAGCTTCTGATTCGGGATCCCTGAAGATAAATTCTTTTACAGGTTCAATTTTATCTACAAAAGGTAATTTTAAAATTTCTGTTTTTTCCGTATCAGTCAAATACGATGTGACTGCATTAAACCATCTTAATTTATTTTCAATTTTAACTCCGAGCTTTTCAACTTGATCAACATAATCTTCATTTATAGGTACGTCCTCGTAAGTAATAAAATCCTCTTGACCCATATTCTTAATTCGTCTTTCAATACTTTTTTCTGAAAGTAGGGCGACTGCGGATTCATAGAGCGGATTGGATTTGAGGAGTTTTTCTGTAGGTTCAACGCCTTTATTCTTAAAGTAGATAAAGTATTTAGATTGCGGAAAGCAACTTGAAATCAAAACGACAGTGATAAATAAAATTACCTTCGTCATAATACTTAATTTGAATATATTTTTATTTAATAAAATTAAATAGTCTGTTGCTTCTGATTGCTGAGAGAAAACCTAAAGGACCAGGCGCAGTCTTGTTTGAATTATATGACCAATAAATAAACATTGCTTTTCCTATAATCATATTATCAGTTATAAATCCGAAGTAACGGCTATCCATACTGACATCCGGGTTGTCTCCAATAACAAAATAATGATCCTGAGTTAAAACGTATTCCGAAATTGCTTTTCCTGCGAGCGTGACAATGGTGCCTTCCGGAATTAATGCTCGTTCACCAAAATCCATTACTACAATGGACTGGACTAGTTCAAAATTCTCCGGAGTAATTTTAATAGTATCACCTTTACCCGGAATAACGATAGGTCCGTAATTATTTTTGTTCCATTTAGTACCCGGTGGATAAATTTTATCATCAATTACCCAACCGCTTCTTTCTTTCTCTTTTGAAATTTTGATTGTTGATGGCAAAACCAGAATTTTTCCATTTACAAAAATTTCCCCATTGACGATTTTTAGTGTGTCGTGTGGACCGGCGATGATTCTTTTAATATACTTTGAATTACTACGCAAAGAATCATTCTCAAAACCACGTGGGAACTGAAAAACTATAACATCTTTCACTTTAGGTTTACCAACATCAATAAGATTTTTATAGGGGATTGGAATATCGAGAATGGGAATCTCATGTGGCGTTGAAAATTCATAAGCAAACTTATTAGCAATTATAAAATCACCGGGAAGAAGTGTATTCTCCATCGAAGCACTGGGAATTTTAAATGCATCAAAAGCAAAAGCTTTTATTATTAAAGCGATAATCGCTACAAGTACTAGTATTTTAAAATATTTGGTAAGCTTATTAAAAAATTTACTCATTGAATAATCCCCCTATTCATCTATTTGTAATACTGCCAGAAAGGCTTCCTGTGGAATTTCAACATTCCCCACCTGTTTCATTCTTTTTTTACCCTCCTTTTGTTTTTCAAGTAATTTTCTTTTTCTTGTAATATCTCCACCATAACACTTCGCAATCACATTTTTTCTTAACGCTTTAACCACTGCTTTCGAAATTATTTTTGATCCAATAGCAGCCTGTATTGAAACTTCAAACATTTGCCGTGGAATTAAGTCTTTTAATTTACTACAAACTTTTCTTCCCCAATCATACGCCTTTTCCCTGTGAACTATGATTGAGAGAGCATCTACAGGATCACCATTCAACAAAATATCAAGCTTAACAAGGTCGGATTCATGATAACCAATATATTCATAATCAAACGAAGCATATCCGCGAGTAGTTGATTTTAGCTTATCGTAAAAATCGAAAATTATTTCCGAAAGTGGAAATTCATACTCAAGGTCCGCTCTTGTTGGATCAATATATGTGGTATTCTTATATGTCCCTCTCTTATCCATTGCAAGCTTCATTATGTTTCCCACATATTCGCTTGGAGTAACTATTTGAGCTTTAATATAAGGTTCTTCAATCCTTTCAATTTCTCCAAATGGAGGCATTTCTGCAGGGTTATCAACAACCACTCTTTCATTTTTTTTATTGAATACAAAATACTCAACGTTTGGCAGAGTTGTAATAATAGTTTGATCGTATTCCCGGTGAAGTCTTTCCTGTACTATTTCCATATGGAGAAGTCCGAGAAAACCACACCTGAATCCAAAACCAAGCGCAGCAGATGTTTCGGGCTGATAGATTAATGCGGAATCATTCAATCTGAATTTTTCAAGCGCATCTCGCAAATCCTCATAATCATCGGAGTCAGTCGGATATAAACCGCTGTAAACCATTGGCTTAACTTCCTTATATCCGGGAAGCGGTTTTTTAGCTCCATTTTTTGCATGCGTTACAGTATCTCCAACCTTTGCATATTTAACATCTTTTATCCCAGCAATAAGATAGCCAACGTTGCCGGCAGAGAGTTCATCAACCTTTACTTTTTTTAATCCAAGCACACCGATTTCCTCAGCCTCCATAATTTTGTCTTCAGCAAAAAATTTGATTTTATCATTGGTTTTAATTGTTCCGTTAAAAATTCTGATGTAAGCGACAGCTCCACGATAAGAATCAAAAATAGAATCAAATATTAAAGCTTGAAGTGGAGCATTCGGATCTCCCTTTGGCGGAG
>Ga0307423_1001563_pt1 | contig 13628 bp, 10 predicted proteins | sample SalMarWE160310MG_FD_202154 | JGI IMG/M metagenome (GOLD analysis project Ga0307423, IMG submission 202154) | Salt marsh sediment microbial communities from the Plum Island Ecosystem LTER, Massachusetts, United States - WE1603-10 | ecosystem: Environmental > Aquatic > Marine > Intertidal zone >...
ATTAAAAATTTTTTCATACTAGGTTAGAATTGTCAGTTCTCTTTATCTTCTTTAAAAATAGTCTTAATAAAGTTGAATTCTTCTTCATTCAAAGGTTTATCAATTCCACTTAAATTTGATTTAACCTGATCAAGATTTCTGAAACCTGGAATTACGGCTCCAACTTGTTTATAATATAATAGATATTGTAAGGCCGCTCTTGATAACTCCTGATTAGAAGAACCAAATTTATTTTTTAATTTTTCAATTTTTGGTTCTAATTTTGCAAGGCTTTCAGGTTTAAATCTATCGGCATTGGCACGATGATCACCTGCTTCAAATTTCGGAGGATTACTTTGATGATATTTACCAAGTAATAATCCTTGCGCAATAGGTCCAAAAGCAATGAATGAGATATTGTACTCATCTAGCATCCTACGCGTTGGAGAATTATCTTGAATAAAGCGATCATCCAAAGCGCTTGCAAAACTTTGGATAACATCCGGTTTAACTTTTGGAATGAGTTTTACAAAATCCTCATGCTTATAAGCGGACTGCCCAATTATTCTTATCTTACCTTCATCGCGAAGTTTATAAACCACTTCGATGGCATCATCAAGATAATTGTCGTTTTCACCAAAATCCCCGTGATGAAAATAATAAATATCTATGTAGTCTCTACTTAGATTTATTAAGGACTGCTCACATTGATGTCTAATATGTGCTGGTTCATATGCGTGTTCTGCAGTTCCTGGAAACCAACCAATTTTTGTTGCAATTATAAAGTTGTTTGTTCGTTTACCTAAAATCCGAGCAAGCATTCTTTCAGCTTTGCCGTTACCATAAACATCAGCATTATCTAAATGATTTACACCATGATCAATACCATAATCTATTGCTTTAGCAATATCTTTCTCATCAACATTGGCCCAGCCATTAGGAACACCATTTACCCAGTTAAGTCCGCCCATAGTCCAGCAGCCAAGACTTATTTCTGAAACAGAAATTTCCGATTTGCCAAGTTTTCTGTATTGCATTTCAAATCCAATCTATTAATTAAAATTTTATGTATAAAAATATAAAAGTTAAGAGGTAATAAACAGTTAGAACAAAATTCTTTTACTGCTATTACTTAATATTATGATAATATTCAGGAAATGTTGATTGATGATTTTTACCTTGAACAAGTAGGGGAAAGTAATGAACAATTCAGCTATTTATTTAGCCAGAGTAATAATTTATTTGATAGTTATAATTTTTAATTTTATTAGATATTAGACTATCTCAAAAAGTGAAAAAGAGTAAATGAAAAAACGGCAAGTCATTTTAATCCAAACTTGCCGTTAAAAATCTAAAATCATTTAATCCCCATCATTAAAGATCTACTAAATACTCTGTGTGACTCAATTTGTGAAAGCTGTAATATAAATTTTTGCAAACCTGGCTTACCTTCTCATTATCATCAAATTTTGCAATACCTCTTAAACGATAAATACCAATTGGATTTCCAAGTTTATAAAGAGCAACTGCAGCAGCTATTCTTTCACAATCTGTTTTTCCTTTCTCCAGCATTATTAACAAAGGGATCATAGCTTTTGAAGCATCTCCGCTTTTCAAGTATTCATCTGTAATAAGATCACTTAGTACATTTGCTGAACCGGTGCGAAGACCACAGTTATCAGAGACGATTCCAACTGTTAGATTATCAACAACTGCAGATTTTTGTTTTTCCGGCGGATCACCTGCTTTTACAGATGTGAGAGGAATAATAACAATTGCTAAAAACACAATTATTAGAGTTTTCATGACCTGCTCCTTTTTTAGATGTGAATAATTTTAATCTCGGTATGAATTTAAGATATAAAAGCAGTCCTGTCTATTAACTTGGTATGAAAGGTAATTCTGGGATGCAAAGAGTAATTTTTAAGGAAGAGATGTGCAGGGAAAAATTTTCTTCAAATGAAAAAAAACTTTCCCCATAAAAATCAAAATATTGATTGATGAAATTATTAAAAGATTATTTATTCGCTGATTTTATCCAAATTGCCATCCCAAAGATATTTTTTTGTTTCGCTAACTATTATTCCACTTAAAAGAAGTAAAGAAACCAAATTTGGTAAGGCCATCAATGCATTAGTGATATCTGCAAAAGTCCAAACAATATTTAACGATAAAATAGAACCGATCATCACGAAAATTACCCACAGATAACGATAAGGTTTAATTATCCTTGATCCCCATAGATATTCAGCTGCTTTTTCACCATAATAAGACCATCCCAGAATTGTTGAAAACACAAAAGTTAATAAACCTAAAGTAAGAATTATCGGCCCAACGTATGGGATATCCGTGAATGCTTGTTTAGTGAGGGCAGCTCCGGAAAATCCTTGTGTCCATTCGTGAGAATTAACAACAACAAGCCCCGTCATTGCACAAACCACAACAGTATCCCAAAAAGTTCCTGTTGATGAGACTAATGCTTGTCTTATTGGATTTTTAGTTTGAGCTGCCGCAGCAACAATTGGAGCACTTCCTAAACCTGATTCATTAGAAAAAAGTCCACGGGCAATTCCAAATCGGATTGCCTCTTTTGCTCCCGCACCCATAAAACCACCTAAAACGGCATGACCTGAGAAAGCACTTTCAAATATTAAAACAGCAGTAGAAGGAACAGTTGCGTAATTAAGTATCAAAATAATTAAACATCCTAAAAAATATGTTATTGCCATAAAGGGGACTAATCGTTCACACACACCTGCGATTGACTTTATACCTCCGATAATAACAATTGCCGTAAGTATTGTAAGCAGAAGACCTGTTACCCAGGTAGGTATCTGAAAAGTTTCATTAACCATAGTTGAAATTGAATTAGCTTGAACCATGTTGCCAATTCCAAAAGCTGTGACGGATGTGAATGCAGCAAATAAAATTGCAAGCCATTTCATATTTAGACCACGTTCCAAAACATACATAGGACCACCAGCCATCAAACCATCTTTAGTTGTGATTCTATATTTTACAGATAATAATGCTTCGCTATACTTTGTCGCAATCCCAAATACACCTGTTAACCACATCCATAGCACGGCACCAGGCCCACCCGCAGCTACGGCAGTTGAAACGCCAACAATATTTCCGGTTCCTATAGTTGCTGCAAGAGCTGTTGTTAATGCACCAAACTGACTTATATCACCACTTCCCTCTTTATCCCTCATCAATGAAATTTTAATGGCCTTACCGATATACCTTTGAATAAATCTTAATCTAATTGTTAAAAAGATATGCGTACCGAAAAGGAGAATTATTAGCGGATATCCCCAAAGGAAATCACTTATTATGGTTAAAATTGATTCAAAACTTTCCATAAATTTCCTTTTGAAAATTTAACGATAAGGATTTAAACGTGGAATTTAATTTAATGAAATAATGCGAAGTTAAATAAATAAAATGAAAAAGAGTTTTGAAATTAAAGACATTCTTAAATTATTTGAATAACCAAAATTACTAATTTAGAAAAGTGTATAGTTTACAAAAGGGGTTAATTTTATTTCTTCTTTAATATCAACCCTCCGCCGTATGTTGCGATCCAAATTCTCCCAATGTTATCATTAACAACACCTCTTACATCATTCATATTCAAACCAGTTGATTCTTTATTGTAAGTTTTAATATCTGCTTCAGTTGTAAACTCAACTAGTCCTGCGTCAGTTCCAACCCATTTTACATTATTATTATCCACATAAATAGAATTCGTATTATTGTTACTTTGTAAAACATATTTGGACTGGAATGTACCGTTATAATATGAAATACCCGTCCCAGCCGCTATTCCAGATTTAAAACCAATCCAAACACCGCCAATGGGATCTGCAGTAATGGCACTTACTTTATTTCCTAAAATATTTGAATTAGAAGTATTTAATAATTGCGAGCCTCCTATAATCATTCCGGAAAGAGATGTTCCTGTATACAAAGTTCCGTTCTTATCAATTGCAGCGGAAGTAAAATAATCATTTGGAAGTCCATATTGATTTCTGGTTTTTATTACCCAGAATCGATACCCATAATAATCTATAGCTGAGTAAACTGTAGTAATATTAGTTGCTATATAAACTAAACTATCATTAAAAGTCGCAATTGCTTTAACATCTGAATCAGTTAACGGATGGTTAAAAGGATCGTTATATTTTCTTGAGAAATTATCCCCTAATAGAAATAATCCGTATTTATTACCAACCCAAAGCACACCGTCAGAATCAAAACTGAATGAACTTACTCTAACATCCTGAAGGAGTGAATTACCCGGTGTGAAGGTGACCCAGGTATTTCCATCAAATTTTAATAACCCTTTATCTTCCGTACCTATCCACAAAACTCCATTTTTGTCTTTTATGATGCAGGTGAGATAATTAGTAGGAATAGAAGATGTTTGTATAGAAAAGTTTGCCCAGACCGTCGTATCCACTAGTGTAGTTTTTGCTTCTACAGTATAGCTGCTTCTTACTACAACTGTTACTGAATCATCTCTATAATTATTTTGTTCAAATCTTATTGTATAATACCCGGGGAGCAAATCGGTCAAGATAGATGGTGTTACTTTTCCTGTCGGCTGACCATTAATAAATATTGAAGAGCCATAAGGCTTGGCATTACAGTTAATTTTTCCCCTCATAAGAGGGTTTTTAGTATAGTCAACAAAATATTCCGATTTCTCTCCCTCTACCACACTAGTCGTGATACTTGTATCACGATACAGATCTAATTTTAAAGCAACAGAATAATTATTTGTTTCTAACCATGTTAAGCTATCAGGAGTAATTCTTCTTCTGTCTTTACCATCTAAATAAATATGAGCTCCTCTAGGATTAGAATCAATAAATAAGGTTCCATTTGGCGGTGGCTCATCAGGAGGGCTGACGGAAACTTGTTCCGTACAAGAATTGATAAGGGCTGTAATAATAAAAGTAAAAATAATAATACTGAAAAAACTCAATATTCTAATTCTGTATAAAATGTTCTTCATCTAATTCAATATCCTAAAGACGATAAATATGATGGAACAAATTTTAATTCATATGACGTTTTTATATACGAACCAAACACGCCAAAACCACCCTTAATATTGCTGTAATCCGGATTATCAAGTTTAACTGTAAAACCATCAATGCCTTGCCTAACTGAAGAATAATATTTTGAAAGATATTCATCAAATACAATTAGTTCTAACGTAATACTAATAATAGAATAATCTTTTTTTGAAAAACCTTCGGTTGGGAATTCATTTAAGAATTTGTTAATAGTTTCAACCTCAATGTACAAATAAGGATTAGTCGTTGGACTTGGATAAAAAGGTGTACTATTCCCGTTTTCTAAGTAATACATCATTGGGACTTCTATCTTATGAAGAGCTGAATCACCCTTTATGTAGTAATTAAGGTTTAATTTAGCCGAATACAAAATATTTGGAATATTTTTCCAAAAGATTGAAATTCTAGATCCGAAAGAAGGGGGAATTAATTTATCACTACTGTAATCAAAGAATCCAAATTTGGGAATGTCTGGTGTATTGCTAACGGACTGAAGTAATAATCCATTTGGTAAATAGGCATCAATTTCAATTACCTTATTTGGTCCCGGCTTCAAATCGGAATTATAATAATATTTAATAGGGCTTTTGTATCTAGAAGTATCAAACCTTGCAATTGATGTATCTCGCATATGATATAATTTATTATCATAATAAATATTTACTTCAGCACCTTGTATAGATGGGTCTTCAGTATACGTCAAAGGATCATTTTCATTAGGTTGATAACTATGTGAAAGTGTAATTATCTGATAGGAAGTGTCGCTCCTCATTATTCCATTTAGACTATATCTTTCTCTGAATGTTGCATTAGGATTTATAGAATCATCACAAGAAATATTTAGTAATGATATCATTATCAAAGTTGTAAAGAAAAAATATTTTTTCATATCTCAATACTAACTGTGGCTGTGGGTAAAAACGGCAGCATATTAATTCTTCTACCAGTATTTCTATCAAAATAAAAAATATTCGCTCTGTCATATAAATTTATTATGCTACCCTCAAGATCAAATTTAAATCCAAAAAAGTAAAAACTTTTCGAAAGACTTAAATCCAAACGATGATATTGAGGCAATCTCCCTAAATTTTTGTCTGAAAGGATTGAAAATGGCTTGAAATTTTCAAGCAATGAGCCAGCTGTGTATAAATCATCAAAGTATAATTTATCATAATAACCCAAAGATTGTGTAAAAGGACGCCCAGTATTATAAATCCACATTATACTAAACTGCCATCCTGCACCAAGATTTATGGCTCCCAATATGTCCACTGTATTTCTTGTGTCATATCTGGGATAATAAGTCCATCCATTTAGATGTTTGTATGACCAACCTAGTGAATACGAGGTAGTTAGGCTGAACGGTTCTTCATTAAAAATAAGAAGGAACTCCCAACCATAAGATTCACCACTGGCCGGTAGTAAGTCAGAATCTGAAGAAACAATTTTATTGTCATTAATTGTAGGTATGTTTTTAAGTATTTTATAATATCCTTGAATATCAATTGAGAAATTATTCGTTATTTCAGCCTTTGTTCCTATTGTATAATGAATTGCACTGGAGGCTGGTATATATCGCGGTGTTATTATCCAGGGTTCAAACACTGATATGACCTCATTCTCATCAGATAAAGTTGTGATTTCCTGCGAGTAAATTCCCCAAGCACCTTTTAACGCTAACCAGGGAAATAATCTATAGGTAAGGCTTAATCGTGGTTCAAAAAATAGTTTGTTATTTTCAGATTGTGATAGAGTGGAAATATTAAGCCTTGAACCAAAATCTGCACCAAAATTTTCTGTTTCTAAGAATTTGTATTTTCCAAAAATACTTATACTGGTCCCATGTGTGCCAATATCTGACACTGCACCAAGTGAATTTTGTAAAAATAATTTAGTATCAATGTCTGATAGATCAAGTCCGAATTCAAGTTCATTTTTTGACTCAAAAATATAACTAAAGTGCATATTCATTGAAAGATCATCAACTTTATTTGATTTTGGTTTTACATAACTAAGATTGGGTACAACATTACCTTCAAAATTGCTCCAGGATAATCCGATTTCATAAAATAATGGTATGTCAGTAACCTGAAACCACCTGAGTCCAAACATCTTATTGGACCAATTAATATCTTGCTGAAGTGAATTATTATTGTTCAGTTTATCTTGGCTCGAAAAACCATGAATTACAAACTTGCCACCTTTAACAAACTTTGGACTGGAATAATTTAATTTAAATCCTAAATCATAAAAATTAATTGGGACATTTTTTTCATCAAGAAACTTTTTATAGACATTTGATGATTTATAACTTTTTCTCCCAGTTACTATAAACGATCCATCAGGAATTGGACCTTCAATCAAGGCTTTTCCAGTTATGAAACTGGAACTGATTTTTGTACTATAATCCTTTTTGTTCCCGTCCTTGGTAATTACATTCAACACTGAAGAAAGTCTTCCACCATATTCTGCAGTAAACCCACCTTTATAAAATTCAACATTGTTAATCATATCAGGATCTATTACACTGAAAAGACCAAGTGCATGAAAAGGATTATATAATGTTACTCCGTTTAAAATAACAAGATTTTCATTGCTGGAGCCTCCTCTCACATAATATCGAGCTGAAACATCTCCAGTTGATTGAACTCCAGGTAAGTATTGAATAGACCTGAAAATATCCATCTCCACACCTTTAGGCATCAGTTTAAGATCTTTAATTGATATTCTTTGCAACCCGATATCAGTTGCATTTTTCTCTACCATTCTTTCACCGATTTTTTCAACAGGTTTAAATTGAATTGCTTTTGGACTTAATTCAATATTTATATCTGTAATTTTATCAGGAGCTATATAAACCGAAATTTCCTTCGTCTCATATCCTACATATGATACAATCAACGTATAAGTTTTATTTGAGGTAATAGAAGGTATTCTAAAATATCCACGAGAATCAGTTGACGCACCAATGTTTAATTCTTTGATAAGCACATTTCCAAATGCAAGGGCTTCCCCATTGGTTGAATCTACAACTGATCCCCTGATTGCTCCATTGCCTGTATTATCAATTAAATTATTGAAACTTTCCCTTATAGAAATCAACTCAGTTGGAGTTATAGCAAAGCACTTATGGTTTGTGTAACTGTAACTAATGCCCGGTTCAGGTTTTTGGCTTGCATTCAAAATATTTTGATAAAGGCAAATGTATAATATGAACACTAAAATTTGTTGAAGCTTCAGTACTCTATAGGATTTAACCATAAAATGAATTGATATGAAATTATAAAATCATTTATTTTTTGCGGGTCACCATGAGATCAATCTATCGATTAAACAAAAAATTAATCAATATTTTAAATTTAGTGTATTTATTATTTAATTATGTAATAAATTACTTAATAAATTAAAGTATTGAATTAAAATGGAATGCTTAATTTGTAAGATAAGTGTGAGTGTTAAACAAAGAGGATATTTCATTGACAAAACAAACAAAAAGATTATTTGTATTTTTCACCAGACATTAATTGCAAATTATTTAGTTACAAGGTCTTATCTTTTTGAGCTGGTGAATGGATTCGAGCCCGCGACCAATAGATAAAGTTTACAAATTCATCACACCCTTATCAAAGAATGAGGGAAAGATTTTAATAATCAAAAAAAAATTACTTAGTTTCTTTCTTATCCCTATATCCAGGTCCTTTTAATGCTTTCCCAGGGGATTTATTTGTATGTTCACCATTTTTTATAACTTGAACCCCATTTACAAATACGGATAATATACCCACTGCTAACTGATGCGGTTTATCAAAAGTAGCCTTATCGATTATTTTGTTTGGATCAAATACCACTACATCTGCAAAATATCCAGGTCGTAGTTTCCCTCTTTTCTTGAGCTTCAAGTTTTCAGCAGGAAATGATGTAAGTCTTCTTATCGCTTCTTCGAGAGAAATAATTTTTTCTTCTCTAACATACTTCCCCAATAATCTGGGGATATTTCCATATGCCCTAGGATGTGGATTAGATTTTAGAAAAACTCCTTCAGGCGCAAGGGATCCTTCATCGGATCCAAAACTTATCCAAGGTTTAGCTATTTTTTTTCTGATGTTCTCTTCATTCATTGAAAAATAGATACATCCCACTCTGCTTTCATCATCAATCACCAAATCCATTGCTGTTTCTTCTGGAGCTTTGCCCCGTAATTTAGCTACTTCCGAAAGCGTTTTCCCAGTTAAATATTTAAGCGAGTCATTTCTGAAACTGACAAGTAAAATTCTGTCAGGAGATCCAGCACCTAAATATGAGTTCTCCCATTTGGTTGTAGGAGTTTTCATTTCCTCAATTACACGCTTTCTTATCTTAGGGTCCTGAAGTCTTTTCTTCCATTCTTTCAGCCCACCCTCCTGTACCCACGGAGGCATTGATGCATCTAATCCAGTGGCACTTGCGTTATAAGTATACATATCGGCACTTATTTTTAGTCCCTCTTTTTGTGCATTTTCAATTATTGCAAAAACTGAGTCAAGTTTATTCCAATTAGATTTACCTGCAGCTTTTATATGATAAATTTCGGCCGGTAGTTTTGCTTCTTTCGAGATCCTAATCAATTCATTTAACGCATTATAAATATCATCACCCTCACTCCTGATATGAGAAATATACATACCTCCATATTGTGAAACTACTTTGCAAAGCTCTATTAGTTCATCAGTCTTAGCATAAAAAAGAGGGGCATAAATAAGTGATGAACCAACACCAAGGGCTCCCTCTTCCATCGCTTGCTTTACAAGATCCTTCATCTGTTCAAGTTCCTCTTTATTCGGGGCTCTGTCTTCATATCCCAAAACATAAATCCTAACTGTTCCGGAGCCAACAAAAGACGCAACGTTACAAGAAATACCTTTCTTCTCCATAAAGTCTAAATATTCTCTTAATGATGTCCAATTAATTTTATATTTTATATCACCCTGTTCTTCTACTTGTTCCTTTTTCATTTTATCATTAAGCGGACCCATCGACCAACCCTCGCCCATAATTTCTGTAGTAACGCCTTGCATTAAATCACTCAAAGATCTTCCATCCTCAATAAGGGATTCATTAGCCCAACTTAACATATTTATAAACCCAGGAGATACAGCTAATCCATTAGCATCAACCTCTGTCTTTCCAGTAAATTTTGATAGATCTCCTATAGCCGCGATAGTATCGCCAGAAATTGCCAAATCTGCTTTGTAAGATTTTGCTCCGCTTCCATCATAAATATTTCCGTTACGGATTATTAAATCATATTCTGGGGGTTTTTGGCAACTGATAACAAGTAACATAACCAAAGCGATAAAAGCTAATTTCATATTGACCTCAATTTTGATGAATTACGGATTTGATAAAAGTGAATCTACTAAATGGGAAAACTGATTGCAAAAAAATTTTTATTTGAATCAAATAGATACTGAATAGTCGACTTTTTGACGCGCTGACTGTAAATAAGCTGTTTCAATTTATAAAACATTAACTTAATGATTAGTGACAACTCAAATGAATACCCACTAATATTTTTAATATTTTCTTCCCAAGTAAAAAAGGCACGAATAATTTACTTACCAAACTAAATTATTCATTATTTTATCCAAAATGCAACCATCAAATTATATATTTAAAAAATTCATATTGCATTCAACGGTGCTTTATGTGATTCACCATATTGAGAATTCCAAGTAATTCCACCGAGAGCATAACTACTAAGCAAATCTCAAATTTTGGCAGCTACATTCTTTGTTTGATCTGAATCTTTATTATCTCCGATGTCTACTGTGTTCCCCATTTTACTCTTACCTTCAAATTTAGCACCTGATTCCACTACTAATATTTTGGTAAAAATATCTCCATTAAGATCTGCTTTAGCATCAAGGATCAATTTCTCCTTGGCTCTTACAGTTCCAGATACTTTTCCTCCAATAGTTATAGCCTCTGCATTTATTTGACCATTTACTTTTCCATTTTCTCCAACAGATACACTACTTTGGGATATAATATCTCCCTGCACTTCTCCGTCGACTCTTATATTTCCACTGCTTGTAATCTTTCCTTCTATTTTAACTCCATTACTTATTATAGTAATCTCGTCTGGCTTGATACCCTCAGATGAATAATTCTTTATCATAATACGTTTCTCCTTAGAATTCTGTCATAATGTTAATTCATACTATAAAAAAAGCCGCACAAATTGGGCGGCTTTTTATAAAATTAGGCACTAAACTAGTTGTGATGATATCCATCGTGATGTTTATCGCATTGCCCATCGTGATCATCATCTTCAAAAGCACTTCTGAATGATCTTGAAATGTTTTTATCAATTAAATAAGCATTAGTTGAGTCAGTAGGGTCAAGTTCTGTTTGCCCATCCATAAACCAAATAGTCGGATCAACACTTATGGTCAAATTAGTTATTGAATTTTCTTGTACTACTAGTAACGTATCAAGCATAATTTTTTGAGAAGCTGATTTTCTTGATTTATAAACAAAAGGTATAGAGTTGTATTTACCTTTTACGATAACTGAATAACGTAAGGAATTATCATTACCCTCCTTAAATTCAGGATCAGGTGGTACTTCAGAGGCTTGTATCTGATGAATTTTGAATTTGATTTCATTATATGATCCTGCAGGAATGTTATTGACTGCAAAATCGGTTGTAATTCCGTTAAGATTAAGATAAACAACAAACGGGCCTACTTTAATATCTTCTGATCTGTAATTGAAACTTGTATCCGAATGCATTCCCCAATGTGACTCATAGTCTGATGAATCAGATTCATTTTCTAATTTTATATCACGAATCAATATCTTTATTGTATCTAATTCTATCGCAACAAGATTTGATTTGTTAAGGCCCTGGTTTGTTGCAAAGCTAAGTGATAATGATGTAGAGCTCGGATTGTTTATATTATTTGTATTACAACCCTGTATTTGAAATGCAATAAAAACAGCAAATACAATCGCAACACTTCTAGTAATGAAATTTCTTTTAGATACCATATATACTCCTTTTATTTGTTTAATAATCATAGCCAATAATTAGCAAATATTATACCCTTAAATTTTACTCTATTTCAATAATTTTTTTTATAACAAGAAATTTTTGGAATGCTAAGAGAAATATTTCCAGTAAATTTAGAATAAAAAAATAACCAAATTTGTCGTCTAACTTGATTAAGTCGAATAACACTTTGAATTAATTATTTTTTTTGTAGATGCATTATTCGTTTTCCAGTTCCGGTCTACCTTTTATATACGTAAAAAGCTGGTCGATCAAAAATGTTTTATCTTCAAGAGCAGCATTTACTATATCGCCTATCGAAACTAAACCAACCAACTCTCCCTTATCCATAACAGGTATGTGTCTAATTCTCTTTTGTATCATAATTGCCTGAGTATTTGTAATAGTCTGATCAATATCAATACAGATAACTTCCGAAGACATAATTTCTTTCACCGGAACTTCTTTTGAGAATTTACCTTTGAGAACTATTTCCCTAGCATAATCTCTCTCACTCATTATTCCGTATAATTTTTTCCCTTCAAGAACGATAACGGCACCGATATTTTTGTCAGCCATTAGTTTCAGGGCATCGTAAACAGTAGTATCAGGGGAAACTGAATAGATCTGATTTCCTTTCTTTTCTAATATCTGACGGATTTTTTCCATATTCTCTCCTTATTTAACGATATAATAATGAATAAAACAATTCGATTCAATGAAAATATATACTTGTTTTATTCTTTTTAGATGAAAGAATCATTTGGCAATTGATAAACTTGCTATTGTATTCTAATATGAGTTAAAATCTGAATAAAGACTTAATAGTGATTGTTTTTATACCATTACTTACCATTCATCAGATAAAATATGAGGTTCAAATACTTTTTTTGGTTTGAACCCTAAAATTTTATTAGTTTGGAATGTAAAACATCATAAAAGGAGAGTCAGATATGGTTACAAAGAAAATACTTTTAATTCTAATTGCTTCTCTTCTGTGCATATCCAAAATTTCTTTTTCTCAAGACAAAGCTGAAAAAATTGATGATCTTCTAAAGCGATATAATGAATATGGGCTTTTCAACGGCAGTGCATTGGTTACCGAGAATGGGAAAGTAATATTCAAAAAAGGGTATGGGTATGCTAATATGGAATGGAAGGTTCCAAACACTCCTGATACAAAATTCAGAATAGGTTCTATATCAAAACAGTTTACTGCGACTATTATAATGCAACTTGTTGAAGAAGGCAAAATAAAACTTAATGGCAAGCTGACCGATTATCTTCCAAATTATAGAAAAGATACTGGAGATAAAGTTACAATTCACGAACTACTTAATCATACTTCAGGAATATTGCCCTACACTAGTATGCCTAATGTTTGGTCTGATTCTTTAAGAAATCACTATGATCAGGATTATATGATTAAACATTTTCATAGTGGCGATCTTCAATTTGAACCAGGGACTCAATTTGCATACAACAATACAGGCTACTATTTATTGGGAGCTATAGCTGAAAAAGTTACT
>Ga0307423_1001564_pt1 | contig 13627 bp, 6 predicted proteins | sample SalMarWE160310MG_FD_202154 | JGI IMG/M metagenome (GOLD analysis project Ga0307423, IMG submission 202154) | Salt marsh sediment microbial communities from the Plum Island Ecosystem LTER, Massachusetts, United States - WE1603-10 | ecosystem: Environmental > Aquatic > Marine > Intertidal zone >...
GCAAACTATGTCGATGCGGCTGACGGCACCGACACCTCGTCGACCACCACGCGGGTCGACCCCTTTGGCCTGGTGTTAGACAGCACCACCGGCCAGCTTGTGGACGGCGCGCAGATCACGCTGATCGACAATGCAAGCGGTCTGCCGGCCATGATCTATGGCGATGACGGCGTCAGCACGTTTCCGTCCACCATTTCCAGTGGCGGCAACACCACGGACAGCGGCGGAACGGTCTACAACTTCGGCCAGGGCGAATACCGCTTCCCGTTCGTCGCGCCGGGAACCTATCGCCTGCAGGTTGCAGCACCCGCCGGCTACAACGCACCCAGTACCGTGCCGATGCCGGTCCTGCAGGCCCTGCCGGGCGCACCGTTCGCCATCGATGACCAGGCATCGCGCGGCCTGCCGTTCGATGTCGCCGTCGGTCCGGCCATCCAGGTCGATCTGCCGCTGGATCCCGACACACCGGGCTTCTTCCTGGTGAAGCAGGCCGACAAGCGGGTGGCGGCCGTCGGCGACTTCCTGCAATACCGGATTGACCTGACCAACGGCGCGGGTGTGGTTGCGGCGGGAACCACGGTCGTCGACACCCTGCCGCCGGGTATGCGTTACCAGCGCGGTTCCACGACGGTCGACGGCAACCCGGCCGCGGATCCGGCGATCAGTCCGGTCGGGCGCACCCTGACCTTCGACCTGAACGACATTGCCGACGGCGCGGCCAGCACCGTGCGCTATGTGGTCGAAGTGGCCGCCGGTGCGCGCACCGGCGATGCCGTCAACCGCGCCAGCGCCAGCGCCAACGGCGGCTCGCTCGTCTCTAACCAGGGTACGGCGGTGGTGCGCATCAAGCAGGATTTCGTGCGCAACCACAACATCCTGACGGGACGGGTCATCGCGGATGAATGCGCCACACCGGACAGTGACACGGCCCGGGGCATTGCCGGCGTACGCATCTACCTGGAAAACGGCACCTACGTGGTTACCGATGAACAGGGTATGTTCCATATCGAAGGTGTGCGTCCGGGCAGCCATGTCGTGCAGATGGACCTGGATACCCTGGCACCGCAGTATGAGCCGGTGGTCTGTGACGAGCAGACCCGCTTTGCCGGGCGCGCCTTTTCCCGCTTTGTGGATTTGCAGGGCGGCACCCTGTGGCGTACCGATTTCCATGTAAAGCTGCTGCCACCGCCAACGGCGCAGCTCGAACTGGCGCTCGACAGCAGTGTGGATGATCACTTCACGACCTGGCACCTCGCCATGGGCGGCGGCGACATGCCGCTGGACAACATGCGCCTGATGGTCAATCTGCCGGACACCGTACATTACCTGCCCGGCAGCAGCGTCATGGACAACAGGGCCATCGCGGATCCCGAGGTGCGTGGCACGGTGCTGGTGTACGACCTCGGCAAGGCGACGGGACCCTGGAACAGGCAGCTTAATTTCCTCGCCGAGGCGGAGGTAAAAGGCGAAACCGCCCTGCTGCCCGGCAAGGCCTTCCTGTTGTTCGACAGCCCGGACAGGAAAAACCAGCGCACGCCGGTGGTCGAGACCGTGATGAAGCGGGTACGCCGCGAGCAGCATTTCGGCGCAGACGACAGTACGTATTTTGATTCTTTCATTGCGACGCCGAGCAGAGCGGACAGGCAGGCGCTCGGGCGCATCGCCGATCGGCTGCGCAGCCACGGGGTATTGCGCATCGAGGCAACCGGCCATACCGACAACATGCCGATCAGCGAACGCTCGCGGGAGCAATTCGCCGACAACCTTGCGCTGTCGGTTGCACGCGCCAGCAGCGTCGCTGAATACCTGGCTGGACAGCTGGAGCTGCCGGATTCCGCATTGGTCATTCACGGCCTGGGTGCGACCCGGCCGATCGCCCCGAATCATACCGATGCGGGCCGTGCCAGGAACCGCCGCGTCGAGCTGCGCATCGTCACCGAAACCATGCTGGACGCCGCGCAATTGCGCGACATCACCCCCGTGGGCAATATCGCGATAGAAGTCACGGGCGCATGGCAAAACCCGCCACCCGCGGACAGAAAGACCTCGACCGAGGACGTCCGGCTGGTCGCCATGCCCGACTATGACAGGGCCTGGACCGAGACGGCGGAACCCGGGACGCAATTGCTCTGGCCGCATAAAGGCTATAACCCGCCGATCCCGAGCATCAGGATCGCGATCAAGCATGACCCGGCCCATCAGGTGACACTGTTGCTCAATGACAGACCCGTCAGTGCGCTCAACTTCGACAGGCGAGTCACCAATACGGCCGGCACGGTGGCGGTCAGCCAGTGGGCCGGGGTGGATATCGAAAAGGGCAGCAATACCCTGGTCGTGGAAGTGCGCGATGCCGGCGACAATCTGCTTGCCCGCATCCAGCGTGATGTGAGCATGTCTTCCCTGCCCGTGCGTGCGGAACTGGTCGAGGACCAGTCGCGCCTGGTCGCGGACGGCAAGCAAACCCCGGTGATTGCCCTGCGCCTGTACGACAGGGACGACCGGCCCGTGCGCGAAGGACTGATTGGCGAATTCATCGTCGCGCCGCCGCATGTTGCGCAACTGGATATCGATGACCTGCAGCGCCAGCCGCTGGCCGGCCTGGATCGCGGCAACCCGCGCTATCGCGTCGGCAAGGACGGCATCGCCCTGATCGAACTCAAGCCGACCACCCGGACCGGTGAGGCCACGCTGGTCATTCCCCTGCAACAGCGCGATGCAGTATTGCGTCCCTGGTTGCAGGCAGCGCCACGTGACTGGATCCTGGTGGGTCTCGCGGAGGGTAGCGTCGCCCACAATACCGTCAGTGGCAATCTGGCATCGCTCTCGGTGGCAGACCTGGAAAGCGATACCTGGACCGATGGCAAGGTGTCGTTTTTCGCCAGGGGCAGCATCAAGGGCGAATGGTTGCTCACCCTGGCCTATGACTCCGACAAGACCGGGGAGGAACGCGGCACCCTGTTCCAGGAAATCGATCCGGACAGCTACTTCCCGGTTTACGGCGACAGGTCCGCGCAGGATTATGATGCGGCAAGCCGCGAAAAACTCTATGTCCGGCTTGAACGCCGGCAATTCTATGCCCTGTTCGGGGATTACCAGACCGGCCTGACCGTCACCGAGCTGGCCCGTTATGATCGCTCCCTGACCGGTTACAAGACCGAGCTGCGCAGCAAGCATCTCAAGCTGAACATGTTCGCCAGCGACAGTGGCCAGAATTTTATCAAGGACGAAATTCGTGGCGACGGCACCTCGGGCCTGTATCGCCTGCGCTTCCCTGACCTGGTATTCAACAGCGACAAGGTCAGGATCGAAACCCGCGACCGTTTCCGCCCGCAGATCGTGTTGTCCACCCGGCCGCTGACGCGCAACATCGACTACAACATCGACTACGATGCCGGCACCCTGTTCTTCAGGCAGCCGGTCCCGAGCAAGGATGCGAGCCTGAACCCGGTTTACATCGTCGTCGATTATGAAATCCGTGACACGAACGCGGAGGCATGGAGTTACGGCGGTCGCGGTGCGGTGCAGTTGCCGGGTGACAGGGCCGAACTCGGCGTAACCTATATCAACCAGGGCAGTGGCGACGATACCCTGATGGGGCTCGACGCCAGCGTCGAGTTGAGCGCCGGCACACAGCTGAAACTGGAATACGCCACCAGCGAGGCAGGCAGTGCCGGGAGCAAGGACGCCAGGCTCGCGGAACTGCAGCATAACTCCGGCAAAATGGACGGCAGTGTCTATTACCGCGAACAGGAATCCGGTTTTGGCCTGGGCCAGCAAAGCAGCATCGGCACGGGCACCCGCATCTACGGGCTCGACGGTCGTTATCACCAGACCGACAGGCTCGATTACACGGCACAGGCATACCGCCAGACCGACCTGCAAACCGATGCGGATCGGGACGTGGTCGAGGCAGGGGTGGTGTATGAGGCCCCCGGCCATGGCGCCTCCGCCGGTGCGCTCGTGGCCAGGGACCGCTTTACGAGTGGTGCGGAAAATACCTCGAGCCAGGTGACGCTGGGTGCGCACAAGACCTTCCTCGAGAAGCGACTTGACCTGCGCATGGATCACCATCAGTCCCTGTCGGATAACGCCAATCCCGACTATCCCACACGAACGGTCCTGGGCGCCGATTACCTGCTGAATCCCTCCACCTCGCTATTCGTGGAACAGGAACTGACCTTCGGTGACACCGAAGATACCCGCGGTACCCGGGTTGGCATGAGCACCCGGCCATGGAGCGGCGCGACCCTGAACACCTCGCTTGAACAGCGCGGCAGTGAATACGGTCCGCGCCTGTTTGCCAATGCCGGGCTGCAGCAGACCTGGCAGGTCACCGACCGGTGGAGCGTGGATACCAGCCTGGACAGCAGTACCACGATCAGGCACCCGGGCAATGTACCGTTCGGCGTCACGCTGCCAGCGGCATCCGGCACTACGGAGGATTTCACCGCCGTTGCGCTGGGGGCCACCTGGCAGAACGATACCTGGTCCTGGACCTCGCGCATCGAGCACCGTACGGCCGAGACACAGGACAAGTGGGGGCTGTACAGCGGCGCGGCGGGTGAACCGCGCCAGGGCCTGGGCCTGTCCGCACGGTTGCAGTTGTTTGAAACGCAATCGACCGGTGGTATCGAGGACACGCAGGCGGATCTGCGGCTCGGACTGGTGCATCGTCCGTTCGGGCGTCGCTGGACGCTGCTGAACCGCACCGACCTTGCCATCGATAACCAGTCCGGCGGCAGCAGCGATTTCGACAACTGGAAGGTCGTAAACAACCTGCTGGCGAACTACCGACGCAAGACCCGCCAGGTCAGCACGTACTATGGCGCCAGATATTCGCGCGATACCCTCGGGAACGCCGTCTATTCCGGCTACACCGACTCGCTCGGCATCGAGTTGCGCCAGGATGTCGGCAAGCACTGGGACCTGGGGGCGCGCGCCAGCACGCTGCACGGCTGGAACAGTGATCAAAACGATTATTCCTACGGCCTGTCCGTCGGCTTCACACCTGCTACCAATCTCTGGGTCAGTGCCGGTTATAACTGGGCCGGGTATGAAGACGAAGATTTCAACCTGGCCGGACATACCGCCGAAGGACCCTACGTAAAACTGCGCTTCAAGTTTGACCAGCAATCGGTGCGCGATACCGTCAGCTGGTTCAACCGGCAATAGGGGCACACAGGTCACATGCGCACCGGAGAACTTGCAATATGGATCCAGGACTGCACCGTCGGGGGAGTGAACGTGTCATGCTGACGAACCGGCGTCGAATGCAACATCCAGCCCTGCACCTGGCCGTGTTGCTGTGGATGCTGGCCATTGTCCTGTACATGCCCTGGCAGCCGGTCACAGCGGGTGTGCCGGTGACGCTCTACCGGACTTTTGCCGGCGACATGAACTACACGGCGACCGGCGGCACACTGCGTACCCAGCCCAACACCGGCAACGCCTGCGCGGTCACCAACAGCGGCAGTGCAACCCTCGGCGGCCTGCCTGCCGGTTCGACCATCACCGCGGCCTACCTGTACTGGGCAGGCTCCGGCTCGACGCCTGATTACAACGTGACACTGGACGGTTTACCGATCAGTGCGGACCGCACCTTCACCGAGACCTTCAACTCCGGCGGTACCAGCTACGATTTCTTCAGCGGCTTCGAGGATGTCACCGCCCAGGTCGCGGCCAAGGGCAACGGGACCTATACCTTTGCCAACCTGGCCGTCAACAACGGTGCCCCGCACTGTAATGTCTCTGCGGTACTGTCCGGCTGGAGCCTGCTGGTCATCTATGAAAACAGCAGCGAACCGTTGCGCGTCATCAATGTCTTTGACGGCTTCCAGTATTTCCGTGGCGGCGCCCTTACCCTGACCGCGAACAACTTTGTCATACCCGGTTCGGGGATCGACGGCAGACACGGCGTCCTGACATGGGAAGGCGATTTCGAGAACTCGACGAGCCTCAATGGTTTCAGCGAAGCACTGACCTTCAACGGGGGCGCGCTGAACGACAGCCTCAACCCCGCCAACAACCAGTTCAACTCGACCGTCAATATTCTCGGCAGCAATACCACCTACGGGGTGGACCTTGACAGTTACGATGTCACCGGTCTGCTCAATCCCGGCGCCACCACGGCGACCTCGGTTTACAGCTCGGGCGCCGACCTGGTGTTGCTGAGCATGGAGGTCCTGAGCGTGACCAATACGCCGGTTGCCGACCTGGCCATCGGCACAGCCCACAGCGGCAACTTCACGGTGGGGCAGAACGGCAGCTATACCCTCAGCGTGAACAATAACGGGCCCTCGCCCGAGAACGGCACCGTGACAGTGACCGATACCCTGCCCGCCGGGTTGAGTTTCGGCTCTGCAAGCGGCACGGGCTGGACCTGTGGCGCGGCAGGCCAGGATGTCACCTGCACCCACGCCGGACCGTTGGCCAGCGGCGGCAGCCTGCCCGACATCACCCTGACGGTGGGCGTGGGGACCGCCGCCGCACCGGGCGTGACCAACACGGCAACCGTCTCCGGCGCGGCGTTCGACAACCTGCCGGGCAATGACAGCAGCAGCGATCCGACCGTGGTACAGCAAACGGACCTGTCCACCTCCACCAAGACGGTCGTGGACCTCAACGGCGGGGACGCCAACCCCGGTGACACGCTGCGCTACACCATTACACTGGTCGAAACCGGTGGTGCTCCCGCGGGCAATATCAGTGTCACTGACAATCTGCCGGCGCACACCACGAACCTGACCGTGGTGTCATACCCGGCCGGTGCTACCGACAATTCAAGCGGCGTGTTGCTGGATATTGCAAATATCACACTGCCGGCAGGCGGCACCGACACCATCGTGTTCGACGTCACCGTGAGCGCCGGCGCAAACCCCGGTGATGCCATCGACAATACCGCGACCATCAGCTATCCCGGCGGACCCGGCGTCACCCCGGCCGCGCCGACCGTTACCGTCTCTGCGTCACAGACGGCCGCCAGCGGCAACAAGCCACTCTACCTGTGGACCAACACCCTGTCGCGCAATGTGCCTGCGGCCCTGGCTGATGTCGCGATCGACGAAGGCGCGACAGCAAACTGGACCCTCAACCCTGCGCTGGCGAGCGCACTGACCGTCGATGGCAGCGGCGGCGCGGTCCCGGTCACGCTGGTGCTCGGTGAAACAGGACGAGGGCAGCAGCGCAGCTACACGATCTCACTGTCTTCTTCGGCCATCGGGACATTTGCCTCCCTGTCACTGACCAACGTGGACCTGAATCCCGCCATCACGGCGACCTACAACCTGAATCTCACCACCCCCGGAGACAAGGTCCTGCCCGCCGGCTCTGCCATCACCCTGACGATCGTCAATAACACCACCGGCAACGGCAACAGGAGGATCATGGTGACGCCCAACGGCTCATTCGTGAACCTGCCCTCCAGAACAGTGATCAATGTCGACAGCGTGCGGTTTTTTGATGCGGCCTATCCTGCCGGCTCGCCCGTTACCGCGACGGCGCCAGGCGCAACGATTTATGTCAGGTCTGTCGTCAGTGATCCCTTCGGCAGTTTCGACATCACCTCGGCGAACGTGACGCTGTTCGATCCGCTCGGCACACCGTTGGTCAGCGGCGGCGCCATGACCGGGGTGGCGGATTCGGGTGCCGCCACCAGGACCTATGAATATGCCTACACCCTGCCCGTGTCCGGGCCCGGCGGCAGCTGGACCGTCCGGGTGCTCGCGAACGAGGGCAGCGAGGGGACGATCACGCATCAACGCAACGCGGCCATCCTGGTCAGTACCGCGACACTCACCGTCCTCAAGTCGGTACAGACCTACTCGGATCCCCTGCATGGTACGACCGGTCCCTATAACATCCCGGGAGCGCGCCTGCTCTACACCATCCAGGTGACCAATAGCGGAATCGGCGCGACCGATCCCGACACGGTGACAATCCTGGATGCGATTCCTGCCAACACGGCTTTGCAGGTCACGGATCTCGGCGGCGCGGGCTCGGGACCGGTGCTGTTTATCGACGGCAGCCCGGCCAGCGGCCTGACCTATACCTTTGCCTCCCCGGGCAGCCCGACGGATGACCTGGAGTTCTCGACCGACGGCCTGGTCTGGTCCTATGCGCCGACGCCCGATGCCAACGGCGTCGACAGCAACGTCAGGTACATCAGGGTGAATCCCGGGAACGCCATGCAGGGGAATACCGGTGGCGGGGATCCGGGCTTCGAGGTCCGTTTCATGGTCATTGTGCAGTAGTCCCGGTCGCCGGTCTGGGACCGGGCAGTCCTGCCAGGCTCAACCTGAAACGGCTTGGATGGCATATGCCCGTAAACGGAGGTCCCTGAAAATGGTACTACCTGAACGACATGTCCGCTTGTTCCGCAACGGGCGCAACCAGGCACCGCGTATTCCATGAGGTTATTGACTTGAGGGGATGAGGCGATCCTGCGCAAGGGGGGCGACCGCCTGAACCTGGAGCCGGTCACATTGGCCGACTGCTTGCTTTGCTGCGAACACTTGAACGATTGGACTTCCACCGAACAGATCATCACCAGGCCGCGCCAGATCGAGGTACTGGTGAATAATGCCCAAACACACTCGCTTCTGCGGTCTCCGGACTCTCGCCCGGAGACCGCTCCGTGCATCAATCATCCCACCTTCCGACACCTGGAATCACCACCTGATGCTCGTTGTAGATACCGGCATCGGCATTACGATGGCAGGCCTGGCAATTACTGAAGCTTCCTACCTCACCATTATCCCGAACCAGTCTCGCGGGGATTTCATAATGCTCGCGCCGGAAATAGCTGGTATTCGTGATTCGAGGAAGCATGTCACCGGCATTCGAACCCGCGGAGAAAGCGCGTGCACGTGACTGGCTTGCCCGGTCAGCGGCATTTGCAAGCAAATAGCCGCGGATTTCAGTCGCCTCTGTCTCATCGAGCGATGCATCGTCACCGTAGTGGTCGTCTAATGTGACCATGATACGTTCCCAGTCATGTTGTGGCAGCAAACCTGGCTGATAGGCAAAGTGGCATCCGCCACACTCGCTCCGGTAAGTTTCGTTCTCAACCGGACGCACATCCATTCTTGATTCCAGCCAGGCACCCTTGAGGGTCCCGTTTTCGTGACCTTCCGACTCGTATTGTCTTTTGAATCGCGCTTCATTTTCACGCTCGCCCCACTCCGAGGAACTCATTACAGTGCTTATGGAAGCAATGGATAGAATTCCAATAACGATGATGATGACAGTATTTTTCATGGCATTTCTCCTTTCTGCAGTTGCTCACTGGCTGAGCATGAATTGGATAAAGTCTCCCTTCTCCTGGGACGAACATTCACGCCCCAGGGTCCAGCGACAGTTTCGGCGAAACCATTTCTCGACCTTTTTCGAATCGGTCAGCCGTGCAGAATTTACAGAAAGGGCCATTGGTTCGATGGGCTTTCCTGTTTCAATGTGCCTGCCGGGCAGGGTGAGGTCCGCTCCGTGGCAGCTGGAACAACTCCTCGTGTCCCCTCCACTGGAAGACGGGTGCTGCTGTGTCCATGCGGATCTCCCTGCACTTTGAGAAAATGGTCCTGCACCGGCGTTCCGGTAGTCATCAAACAGGCTTACAGCAGATCCATACACCAGGCTGGTAGCCACCAATCCCGCAATAGCCAATGTAATCTTCGTTTTCATTCTGTTTCGCTCCGTTTCAGTCCGGTAATCATGGATCTAACCAGGTTCTCGCGATGCTCCAGGCTGGCAAACGCCACACCCGCCAGATGCAATAAAACGAGTAGCAGCGTCAGGTTGGCCAATACTTCGTGGATGTCCTCCATAAGATGTGCCCAACCCTCCGAGAGGCCGCCCAGCATCGGTGCCAAGGGCCCCGACAGTTCCTGAGCTCCGTATACAGCGAGCCCGGAGAGACCCGTTGCAGCAAGGCTCACCAGGAGCGCGATCACCATGGCTCCACCCGCAGGGTTGTGGCCGAGGTAACGGGATGCCCTGAACCGCATGGCATCTTTCAAATAAGCGATGATTTCCCGTGGCTCCTTGATAAAGTCCGACCACCGTGCGTGACGTGGCCCGACAAAGCCCCAGACCAGTCGAACCAGAATGAGGCCCAGAATGATGTATCCTGCCCATACGTGCACGACCAGCAGGTCGTCTTCGGTCAGGAATGCGATCATGAAACTGGCTGCCAGGCTCCAGTGGAATAGCCGCACTAGCGGGTCCCATACATGCACCATCTTTGGCCCCGGCGACAGGGTGGACTCGCGAGATAACAGTGTCGTTTCGTTCATGTGTACGCTCTTGGTAGTTGTTTGTCCGGAATAGCCATCAACATTTACAATCCGAATACTTGCTGCGCAGCGATCTGCTGGTTCGGCAACCCCTGATACCGCTCACTCCGTAGCGGAAATTGTGGTTACCCGTCAGCGCACACGTCGCAGCGGCACTGAGGGTGCAGGCAGACAGGCATAAAAAGAGGTCTGGTTTCATGATGCATACTCCATTGTCGGATGGCTTTGTGATCGACCAGTGGAACAGTTCCGTGCCCCACGGATAGCAATCTAACGAAACGCCGCTGACCAGACTCTGAATGGCATTGTCAGCTGTTTGTCAGGTAGAAGTGCCTCATAATCAGAACCATGAAACATGTATTCATATGGTCTCTAGTAATGACGGGATTCGCCCTGATGCTGACGACCGGGAGTAATATCGCCTTGTCCAGCGACCATGAGCGCGAGTGGGAGGATGACGATCATGCGTATGACCGTGCGCGACGGGCGGTCGACCGCGGTGAGGCGCTCCCGATAGCGGACCTGCTTGAGCGACTGAAAACCCGGGTTCCCGGCGAGGTAGTCGGGGTCGAGTTCGATCGCGAACACGGAAAATGGATATATGAATTCAAGATCATAGACAGCAGGGGCCATTTGCTCGAAGTCTATGTCGACGCCCTGACCGGTGCAGTTCTCACCATGGAGAAGGACTGATGCGGATTCTCCTGGTAGAGGACGATGAAAAGACAGCCGATGCCATAAGCGCTTCTCTCACCGCTGCCGGCTACGTAGTCGATCATGTAAGTGACGGAGAAGCGGCCTGGTTCAAGGGAGATACCGAGCCCTACGCGGCAGTCGTTCTCGATCTCGGTCTGCCGGGTATGGACGGCCTGTCGGTTCTCAGAAAATGGCGTCAGGCCGGACAGACCTTTCCGGTTCTGATTCTCACCGCACGGGGCAACTGGAATGAACGTGTCGAGGGAATCGATGCAGGGGCAGATGACTATTTGCCAAAACCGTTTCAAATGCTGGAGTTGATAGCCCGCATACGGGCGATCGTACGACGGTCCACGGGCCAGGCGGCACCGGTAATCACAATCAGCTCTTTGTCACTCGATACTCGACAGATGCGTGTCACCGTGGACGGCGTGCCGATCCATTTATCTCCCCAGGAATATCGTCTGGTGAGCTATCTCATGCATCACGCAGGACGCGTGGTATCGCAGCTTGAATTGACTGAGCAACTTTATGCGCAGGATTTTGAGCGTGATTCCAATGCCATTGAAGTACTGGTCGGGCGCGTTCGCAAGAAACTTGGCGTCGACCTGATCCAGACCCGACGGGGATTTGGTTACATCATCGAGCCCCCTGAATCGTGACCCGGCGTTCGCTGCGTTTCCGCTTGCTGGCTGCTGCTGTCGTAGCGGTTTCAGCGGCGCTGGTAATCGCCGGCATGAGCCTGATGGTGATGTTCGAGCGTCATGCCGAGCGGCGCATCGGTTCGGAACTTGAAACCTATCTAAACCAGATTGCCGCGACCGTCAGTGTCACAACCAATGGACGAATCACCTATATCCATAGCCTGGCAGATCCCCGTTTCAATCAACCCCTCAGTGGACTCTACTGGCAGATTCAGGATGAAGAGCACCCGACGCTACTCCGCTCCCGGTCGCTCTGGGATACCGTTATCGAACTACCAGAGGATAAGCTCACAACCGGCGCCGTGCATGAGCACCGTCTGCCAGGACCTGCCGGAGAGACACTGATCGTTCGTGAGCGCCGGATCTTCATTCCGGCCAATACCGAGGAACGCCGGATACGAATCGCCGTAGCCGTGAATGAGCAGACGCTTGTTCAAGCGCGCAACGCCTTTGCTGCCGATATGCTGCCCTATCTTGCTGTGATGGCTTCAGTGCTGCTCGCAGCAGCCTGGATACAGGTCCGGACCGGACTTGCGCCGCTTGATTCTGTGCGTCGTGGTGTAACGGAAATCCGTTCTGGGGCAAAACATCGCCTCGAACGCGTATACCCGGATGAAGTTATGCCCCTGGTTGATGAGATAAACGGATTGCTTGAAGCGCAGGAACAGACGGTCGAGCGAGCACGGACATGGACGGCAGACCTTGCGCATGGTCTCAAGACCCCGTTAATGGTGCTTACGGCCGATTCGCAACGGTTAAGGGAGGAAGGACACACATCAATCGCCGACGATCTGGACCAGCTGGCCGAAACCATGCGCAGGCGCGTGGACCGGGAATTGATACGCGCCCGTGTTCGATCCGGTATTGAAAAAAGGCGAATGCACGCTGATGCCGGCGACGCCGTCGACGGCATTGTCCGAACGTTGAAACGCTCTCCCCGCGGGGCCGACCTCAACTGGTTACTGGAGGTGCCTGACGGGGCTGATGCGGCGATGCTGCCCGAGGATCTGACTGAACTCCTGGGCAACATCCTGGAAAATGCGACCAAGTGGGCCAACGCAGCGATTTCTGTATCAGTGCGCAAGGGACAGACCATCATCATCAGGGTCGAGGACGATGGGCCAGGTGTGCCGGAGGGGCAACTGAACACCCTGGGTCAGCGCGGCGTACGTCTCGATGAGCAAAAGCAAGGCTCGGGCCTGGGTCTCGCTATTGCACAGGATGTAGCCGAGGCCTATCAGGGAAAGTTATCTTTCCATCGATCTCCCATGGGCGGACTGGCAGTGACGGTTCAAATTCCAGCATCCCGATGAACTGAGCATGAGTCGTGTTTTGATTTTTTACTGGCATGGTCACACCACCCAGCTGAACACCAGCTCTCCTGAACGGCGTACATCGCGAATAAGGTGTAGTAGTGCAGGTGAAACGCATCACCTGTTCGGGGGGTAATCTGGAGAACACCTGCGAGACTCAACTCCCGTAAAACGCCCGAGGGGAACTTTGGCGCGACCTGAAAACACATGTAACCAATTGAATTAATGGTGACTACGGGTGGACCTGAAACACCGACCCCAGCATTATGAGTGGCGGTGTTTGCTTCTATCTAGCTGTTTTACAAGCGATAAAATGCGGCGTCCGTTACCTCGATTGCATAACAGTGCATAACCGTGCAGGACCGTGCCCCGTAAAAGTCCCGAAGCGATTTCCTGCTGATCTCCGACCGGATGGGGCGAAATCCGGCTGGCTTGACATTTCTGGTTCGTCAACCATCCTCAGGCCAGGCAAAACATCAAGATCAGCTCGAAGGTCGACGAGGCCACCTGGAACGAACTCAAGGCACTCGCCGCCGAGACGCACCAGAATGTATCCGGACTGCTCACGGAAGCCATCCAGGAATACGTCACACGCAAGCGCGTGCGGCCGGTGGTCCTGAATCATCTT
>Ga0307423_1001565_pt1 | contig 13624 bp, 11 predicted proteins | sample SalMarWE160310MG_FD_202154 | JGI IMG/M metagenome (GOLD analysis project Ga0307423, IMG submission 202154) | Salt marsh sediment microbial communities from the Plum Island Ecosystem LTER, Massachusetts, United States - WE1603-10 | ecosystem: Environmental > Aquatic > Marine > Intertidal zone >...
CAGCCCTGGACCCCGCCGCCTTGGGTTCCGAGGTGCACAAATTGCTGGAATCATGCGATCTTTCCGCAGGCCCCTCCGGCCTGGAGCCCGCCCTGGCCGCGCTCGACCCCGATCTCGCCGCCGCCGCGCGCCCCCTGGCCGCGGGCGTCTGGGACACGGACCTTGTCCATCTCGTGCAGGGCCTGCCCGCATCCCATTTCCTCCGCGAGCAACCCTTCCGCCTCTGGCTGCCGCCCGCGATGGGCACCCCCGGCGTGGAGGTGATCGGCGAGCTGGATCTCTTGATCGTCCGCCCCGCGCCGGAAAAGCCGGTGATCGTGGACTACAAGGTCACCCCCCATATCGACCCGGCGCACTACCGCGACCAGCTGGCCCTCTACGCCCTGGCCTTGTGGAGCGCCGACCCCGCCAGCCCGCCGCCGCGCACCTGCCTCTGCTATCTGCGCGAGGCCGGGGCCAAGCTGGTGGAGCTCAAATTCAGCGCCGAAGACTTGAGCGACTTGCGCCGGCGCATCATTCAGGCGGCCTCCCAAATGGCCTCCCTGGCGCCGGATGTCAAGCCGACCGATCTGCCGCGCGGCGAAGGCTGCGCCGAGTGCGCGTTGGTGGGGCATGGACTATGCACTGACGTAGACCAAGAGCTGGGCCTGAAATCGGGGACCTGGAGGCGGCTTGATGGCTGATGCCGCCCAGACCACCTTGAGCGGGCGGGTGCTGCGCATCACCTTTCAGAACCCGGAGAACGGCTACACCGTGGCCAAGCTGCGGCCCGAGGGCGGCGGCGGGGAAATCGCCGTGGTGGGCAAACTCCCCGGCGTGGTGGAGGGCCAGGAGCTTTCCGTGACCGGCCGCCAGGTCTTGCATCCCAAGTTCGGGGTGCAGATCGAGGTGGAGTCCTACGAGGTGCGCCAGCCCTCGGACGACGAGGGCGTGCGGCGCTATCTGGCTTCCGGCCTCATCAAGGGCGTGGGTCCCAAGCTGGCCCAGGCCCTGGTGGAGAGCCTGGGCGGTGACGCCATCGAGATCATCCTGGACCAGCCCCAGCGCCTGGCCCAGGTGCCCGGCATCGGGAAGAAGCGGGCCAAGCTCATCTCCGAGGCGGTGCGCTCCCATGGCGAGCTGCGCGAGCTAATGGTTTTTTTGCAGGGCCACGGCATCGCAGCCTCCACGGCGCTCCGCATCCACCGGCGCTACGGCGCGGGCGCCATGGGCGTGGTGAGCGAGAACCCCCACCAGTTGGCCGCCGACATCCAGGGCATCGGTTTCGCCACCGCCGACGCCATCGCCGCCAAGCTGGGCATCGCCCACGACCATCCGGGCCGCCTCAAGGCCGGGCTGGAATACCTGCTGGGCACGGCGCGCGACGAGGGCCACGTGTATCTGCCCTATGACGAGCTCATGGAGGGCGCGGCCGAGCTGCTAAGCGTGGACCGGGGGCTCCTGGGCCCGGCCTTCGCCCGTTTGCACACCGAGCAACGCATCACCCTGGAAGAAGACGGCGACCTCAAGGCGGTCTACCTCACCCCCATGTTCATCCTGGAGCGCCGCGCCGCCTTCGGCTTCAGCCGCATTGCCAAGCAGCCCGGCATCCTCACCCCGGACCGCGCGGCCAAGGCGGCCCAGTGGGTGGCCGGGCAATTGGCGGTGGCGCCGTCGGCGGCCCAGGCCAAGGCCTTGGAGATCCTTCTCACCAGCGGCCTGGCGGTGTTGACCGGCGGGCCCGGCACCGGAAAAACCACTCTGGTGCGGGCGCTCATCACCATCGCCCGCCGCATGGGGCTTTCCGTGGCCCTGGCCGCGCCCACCGGCCGGGCGGCCAAGCGCCTCTCCGAATCCACCGGGCTCCCGGCCGCCACCCTGCACCGGCTCCTGGAATACGCGCCCAAGGAGAACGCCTTCCAGCGCCACGAGGGCAGGCCCCTGGAGGCCGATTTGGTGGTGGTGGATGAATGCTCCATGGTGGACACTTGGCTGGCCGCCCATCTGGCCGAGTCGGTGGGGCCGGATTCCCGGCTCATCCTGGTGGGCGATGCGGACCAGTTGCCGTCGGTGGGCGCGGGCCTGGTTTTAAGACAAGTGATCGACTCCGGCAAGGCGCCCGTGGCCGCCTTAAAGGAGATATTCCGCCAGGATTCCGCTGGCTTGATCGTGCAGAACGCCCACCGCATCCTGGGCGGGCAAATGCCGATACTTCCCCAAACCGGCCAGGAGGCGGATTTCTTCTTTATTGAAGAGCCCGACCCCGCCAAAGCCGCGGACATGGTGAAGCGCCTGGTCTGCGAGCGTTTGCCCGCCCGCTTCGGCCTGGACCCGGAGCGCGATGTGCAGGTCTTGGCCCCCATGCACCGGGGCAGCCTGGGCTGCCAGAACCTGAACCAGCTCCTCCGGGCCGAGCTGAATCCCCGGGCTGGCAACTCCCCCAGCCTGGCCGGCGGCGACAAGGTCATGCAAATACGCAACAATTACGACTTGGATGCCTTTAACGGCGATCTGGGCATGGTGTCGTCCACCAACGACGACGGCGCTATTGTCACCATGGGCGAGCGCACGGTGGCCTACAGCCTGCCGGACATGGACGACCTGACCCTGGCCTACGCAGTCACCATCCACAAGTCCCAGGGCTCGGAATACCCGGCCGTGGTGATCGCCCTCGGCATGGAGCATTACATCATGCTCAACCGGCCGCTACTCTATACCGCCGTAACCAGGGGACAAAAGGTGGTGGTTATCGTGGGCCACGGGGGGGCGTTGAGGCGCGCGGTGGAGCGCAACGAACCGACGAAGAGATATGCCAGGTTGGATAAGAGGATGAAGGGGTAGGGGGGAAACAAATTGGCAGTTGGTTTCTTAGTCAGAGCTCCTTCATGGCGACGCCTGTCCAGATATCGACTGTTCTTTTCTGATCATCAATTAAAATGTCTGTGCCATGCCCCCAAATTGCTAAATATCTCGTCGAGAATAACCCCATAGATATCATTATAAATTTAATCGAAACTATTAGCAGCTTTTCTCTTTCACTTTTATCGGATGCATCTTGTATTTGGATAATAGAACGAAAAGATGAATGAGCGTAGCCGCACAAGTAGGGATACATTTGTTGCCGATACATTTCACTAATGCCTGCTTCTTTTGCGATTTCACCCCATGTTGGCTTCCATTTATTTAGTTTAAGTAGTTCCTTTTGCCTTGGAGTGTTTAATCCGCAATAGATATCATTTTTAGTAATTATATCCTCTGCATCATGAATTTCTTTAACGACCATCGGTACCAGTTTTGCCGCCTCCGATGACCTCGCTGCGTCATTTCTCCATTCAAGTAAGCTATTTCTTTTCCATAACCAATATCTTAATTCTTCATCGGATGTATCCTTGGCGGCAACATAGACGTAGTTAAAGACTAGAAATGCTTCGTATGCGGCTCTCGCGATTATATTTATAGCCGAAACAGGGTGATAATAATCTGCAACATCATAACATTTAACGTTATTCTTAAATAAATTTAATGCAGTACAGCTCAAATCAAAAACCTTGAATAAAAGTCCTTCTGCAGCGCTAAATTTGTTATCATCGCCTGTAGGCCTTCCTTTTATCTCTTCTCCAACTACAAGAAGTGCCTTTAGTAGGCTTCGGTACTCTTCTTCCCAATTCCATTTTTGTTCGCTATTCATGATGGATCCTATGATCAGGGATAATTGAATTTAAGATGACCAATCACCGGTCTTATTGGGCTATATCAATCTACTGCGAAACTCTAGGCTTCGGCAAGCAGGTTTTTTTCCGGGGGGGACCCCCTTCTTTTTCGGAAAAGAAGGGGTTGCCCCCCCCGGTCCCCCCCTCCTCAAGAAAAGCCATTCTGTTTGGAGCGGGAAATATTTTTGGATTCACTGCCTGCGATCCGATTTGTTTCATCCATTCAAGCAGACCACCCCACTTGCGATGATCCCGAGGCGTCTGGATACCCCGAGCAAAGTCGCCATGCGGGACATGCAGAACCAGGCACTTTATCGAATTTTCGCAACGGACTAGCTGAATAAGGCTAATAAACTAATGGCCCAATCCATTAGTTATTTTTCTTTGGATGGGGGGGCTGGGGGGAAACCTTTCTTTTTTACAAGAAGAAAGGTAAACCCCCCAGAAAAAAAACTGCTTCATAAAACATTATTCAATCAATAAAAACTCGTTCTTATCTGCTGCCTATTGTGGGTGCTGCAACCGTTTCCTGTGTCCAATCACATACAAAATCAGCGACCCCGGCGCGGCCAGCGCGGCGGGCACGAAAAAGACCATAAATAAAAAGATTTGATTCCGCTTGGCATAGTTGCTCCACTCAACACTCATGATATGGGCCATCCAAGCTAGCAGGCCAGCGGTGTTGAGCAATGCTATAAGGCAATAAACCAGGGTCCTGGCCTTTGAGTCGAGGAACCTGTTGGGGATGAGCCAGATCAAGCCGGCGACCAGGATGTAAACGCCCATGAGCCGCGAATCCCAGGCATCCCTTGCCATCCAAATGGCGAATATCTTGTTGGTCCCCGCCAGGACGCAGACAACGCCCAATACCGAGGCGATCACCTTGAAAAGGTGGGCATACATCAGGTAGAGCTTGTAGGACATATGGCGCTCCCATGGGCGCTGGGCGTAGGCTATCTCTTCTTAACGGCGTATGCTCTTGTGCTGATAACCGACTGTAAAGCTATCAAAGTCTATCAGCTGCGCCCCAGTAACCTCATAGCCAGCGTTTTGGAGGCACGGGGGGATGGTATATATAATGCCGAACTGATCCGGGACCACATCTCCCTCGATGCTGTTGGAAGCAAACCAGGGGTACTGCTGATAACAGGGAATCTCGGTTGATTCGGTGTGTTCCAATGCCTGCGCCTGGGGCACATTAGCATTACCCAGGAAAATCAACGCGGCGGCCGCGAACCCGGCCGCAAACAACATCACGCCTTTGGCTACTATCCTAAACATTCCCATCCTCCAGCGTATCGGGCTTTGAATCCGCATGGCTAGTAGACGATCTTTTCATAGGCTACGCAAAAGTACTGCTGGTCAATAGACCACGCATTAACCGCTCGATACTCGCCAATACTTAGGCATGGGGGTATGTCATAATCAACGGCAAAACGATTTGGAAGTTCGTCTTCTACGCCATGGCTTCTCCGGTATATGGGGGGGGAATAGGTGCAACTTAATTCAATGTCAGCTTCCTGTACCCGCATTTGGGCCTGAGCCTGGGGGAAATCAGCTTTGTTTAGAAAGAGCAGCGTGCCTGCCGCGAAACCAGCCGCAAACAGCATTACGCCTATGACCTTGCGTATCATGCCGAACCTCCCTATTTGATTTGGATGGAAACATGGTACTTAAGTTGAGTTCAAGCGGTCAATGCATATTATTGGGAGGAGCGTGCGGTTTTTTGAATAATTAAAACTGGATCGGCAAGTTAAGTGGTTAATATCAGTTTACTTGGATATTGCTGACAAAAAAGCCCCCACGCGTTGCATTGCGCGCAGGGGCCATATTGCCAGGCCTGGTTAGGGGCGCGGGCTTTTTAGCCGCCTGGGTGAGGAGGCGTGGGCCTTTTCAAGTAGGTGACTCGAAAAGCGTGGTTATCCTTTTTGTTGACATCCACAATAATATAATTGCGTTGCTGCAGGCATAGAGGGGGTTGGTATGTTACTTGGATCGAGTTATCGCCAATGCTTCCATTTTTGCTTTGGAAGGTGGCGTTTTGCGTTACGCAGCCGCTGGCCTCCGCCCGGGGCACCGCGGAATTACCCCAAAAGAGCAGCGCTGCCGCCGCGAAACCCGCCGCAAACAATATCGTGCTTTTGAATATTCTGATCATGCCGATCCTTCCGTTTAGAAGTAGAACTACATGATACTTGCGCAGTACTCCGGCGGTCAATTGATTGCTGCAACCACGCTAGGGCAGGCAGGTATCTTCTGGCTTTTCTTCCTTTGTCAACGGCTCATCCAAAAAACACCTGAGCGGCGCGAACATCCAGCTTGAAAAGCAGGTATTGCAGGATTTGCAGGTCGCCTTGGCCCGGTCGCCGTCCTTCCAGCGCCCCACCAACCCGGGCTCGCGGATGAGCGGGCGGCACAGGGAAACCAAATCCGCCGCCCCGTCCTGCACCACCTTTTCCATGACCTCGGGCGAGCGCAGGCCGCCCACCAGCATCACCGGCACGTCCACCCGGTCTTTCAGCGCCTTGGCAATGGGCAGGAAATAGGCTTCCTGGTCCGGGCGCTTGATGTTCTTCATTGAGATGCGGCCCGGCGTCTCGGATAGGGTCCCGCCGGACACCTCGATGCAATCGATGCCGGAATCCGCCATGATTGCGGCCATCTCCACCGCCTCGTCCGGGTTCAGCCCGCCTTCCACGAAATCGCTGAAACTGAGCTTGATTATTAGCGGAAAGTCCGGCCCCACCAGTTCCCGCGTGCGCTTCACCACCTCAACCACGAACCGCGCCCGGTTCTCCACGCTGCCGCCGTACTCGTCCTGGCGGCGGTTGGTGAAGGGCGACATGAAGTTGGTGACCAGGTTGCCGTGGGCGCCGTGGATCTGGGCCGCGTCAAAGCCTGCCTGCTTGATGCGGCCACAGGCCTGGGCGAATTTCTCCACCAGGTCCATGATATCGGCCTGGGTCATGGCTTGGGGCGTGACGCCGGTGGCCTCGATGGGCACCGCCGAAGGCGCCAGCGGGGTCGATCCGCGCAACTGGGGTATGTCCTGGCGGCCCAAGTGGCCGAACTGCATAGCTATTTTTGCGCCGCGAGCGTGCACGGCCTCGATTATCTTCGGCCAGTCCGCGATAAACCTGTCGTCATGCATGGCCAGCCCGGCGCGTATGCCCAGTGTTTCCGGCAGGTTTGGCCAAGCCTCGATGGTCGCGCCCGAGGTGATGATTAGCCCCACCTCGCCCTCGGCCAAGGCGCAGTAAAGCTCCTTTAGCTGCGGGGTGGGGCGGCCGTCCGTCGTGGCCATGGCCTCGGCCGTGGCCGAACGCACCAGACGGTTTTTCAACTCCAGGCCCGCGATATTAACCGGATCGAACAGAATGGATGACATATATATACCCCCCCAGCCCCGCGCGTGTCGCTGAGCTATCAGACTGATATTATAAGCTTTCTACAGGGTCCACCACTTGGTGAAATAGGTCTCGCGCACCTCTCCCGCCTTGGACTCGGCCCACTTCTCCAGGCCCATTTTCTTGATGAGGCACAGGTTGAACACCTTGGTATTGTGGGGCACCTGGGCCGCGCGGTCGGCGTAGGGATGCAGGGAATCGCAGGGGAAGTCATCGCAATCGCAGCAGAAGTCGATGCCCTTTTCCTGGGTGCAGGTATAGCAGTGGCAGGGCTCAGTCTTGCCCATGCCATACTTGAGGGTTTCAGGCAAACCTTCCTCGCCCCGGCAGCCCTTGCAGAGCATCACATCGATAGGTATGCCCATGAGGCGGTTGTAGGATTCCAGCACCTTCATGGAATCCGGGTGGTCCTTGGCCAGGTAAAAATGGCAGTTGAAGCAATCCAAGCCGCAGGGGGCGGTCATCTGGCGGTAATCCATGATAACTCCTTAATTATCTTTATCATATGCCAAGAGCAGTTCCGGTTTAACCATGGTGGAACTCAGTATGCCCATGGCAGTGAGCATCCTTTTATAGCCCAACTTGGCGTAAAATCCCTCACGTCCGGGCACGGCGTAAAGGATCACGTTTTTCACCGGCAGCATGTCCCGCAGCCGGCGCATGATCTCCTTGCCCACGCCTTGGCCCTGGTATTCCGGCAAGAGCACCACGTCATAAATGGCGGCCTGGTACTGGCCGTCGCATAGCGCCCGGGCCAGGCCGATCAGCTTGCCATCGTCCCGGACCACGATGGCGGCATAGCTGGCCTCGAACGCCTGGCGCAGCTCAATGGGGTCGCGCTTGCCCAGGGGAGCTTTTTCGACCACCTGGGCCGCCTCCTGCCAGTCAATGCCGTCTAACTTGCTGGAATAGATTATCATTGCATTCTTGGTCACTTTCCGTGGGTTTGGGCGATCTTCTCGAACATGTGCAGCATGCCGGTCCCCAGGGTGAAGATGGACTCCACCGGCAGGTTTTGGGGCGCGGTCTCGTCGAAGAAGAGGTTCATTTGCGAGCCCATTTCGCCGTCGTCCTTCCAATAGCATATCAGCAGGGGAAGCTTGGGCAGGGGCCGCAGCACCACCGCGATGTCCGCGTCGAACTCCTGGGCCGGTTCGGCGGCGAAGATCTGGATCATGTCCTCGAAAAGCTCGGTGTAGTCGTCGGCCACCTTTTTCAAGGGCTTTTCGCAGCGTTGGTTGAAGAAGCGCGCCCATTCGGCACCGTCCTTGCCCAGGTCCCGCATGGCCACCCAATTCCCGCTGGGCTCGGCGCCTTGGCAGGCCAGGGCGTAGTCCAAAATGGGCCGCTGCACCCACAGGTTCATGTGGCACTGCGAGGTCATCATCCCCTTGGCATCAATGACGAAATCCTTGCCAAGAATAGAGATGGCCAGCTTGTCGCCTTGCCTGCGCGCGCCCAAGCGCTCCGCCCGCTCCAGAAGATCGATCTTGGCCACCTTGGCGCGCTGCTGGTTCAGCTTGAGCAGGAAATCCTCCGCGCCCTGGTCCACCTGATCCGCCTTCACTTCGAACTGCCCCAGCACATCATCACTCAAATGCGGGCACTGGCTAAGCTGCTTATGGCCTTGCTTCACGGCCACCGCAAAGGCCAGGCAGGTGGCCGCGTCGCATTCCCGGCAGTTGGTCTTGGGCAGTATCTTCATAATTTCCAAATGATTATTTAGCTGAGCCATCTTGAAAGGCCCTCCCTGGGGTTATCTGTTTATATGATAACCTACCACGCCCCAAATCCGAGAAAATCACCCCAACGGGCCATAATCAAGATTCCAGCCTTGCGATCACGCAACCCGCAAAGGCCATAGGATTCACGGTTTTCCGTGAACGCCCTTTCCTGGTTTCCCGGAATATACAAGCTTGCGAAATTGTGGTTTATTTGGGACCAGAGGCTGTAGGTGCCAACTGGTCGTTCAATGTTTATGAAAGTTAAATCATGACTGTTCAAATTGCCTTCCATCCAATCCGCTCTATAAGCGCAATCGCGTTGCTGAGCGCTTTCTTGATCGCCATCCTGGCCAGCCCAAGCCCAGCCGCGGACCGGACCTGGACCGGAGCCGGGGCCAGCCTTAACTGGAGCGACGACGGTTCCGGCGGCGGAGCGGGCAACTGGGGCGGCGTGGGCATTCTGCCGGCCAGCGGGGACCGGATTCTCTATGACGCCGGCAGCGCCAATACCACGCTTGGCTGGAATAACCTAGCCGGGCTCAGCAACATGATGATAGGGTCGACAAACCCTGCCGCCGGTGTGTTGGTTAATGGTGCGCAGATCGGCGTGGCCGACGGTGCCTCTCAAGCCATCAGCAATAGTTCAGGCCAAGTCTTGGCCATAGACGCGCAAATTATTTTAAACAGCGACGCCACTTTCGCGCGTAGCGGCGCAGGGGATCTTTGGCTGCGCAGCGTTATTAATTTGAACGGCCAGAACTTGACGCTGCAAGGCGATATGCAGGTGCAGGACGTGATCCAGGGCTCGGGCAATGTCAACTACAATGGAACGATTACCATAAATCCCGATGCGCAAACCTATAGCGGTCGCACCATAGTACTCAACGGAGCACACCTTATCGGCGGCCGGTATTTGCCAACCGATACTGCCCTGGAACTGCGGGGAACCAACTATGTAAGTTTCACGGCAAATAGGACCATCGGCTCCCTGTCCGACGACGGCAGCGGAAACGGCGAGGTCGGCATAAACGGCGGCGTTACCTTGACCGCTGGCGGAGACAACTCCAGCACCAGCTATGCGGGGTGGATAACCGGCGGCGGAACATTCAATAAGGACGGCACCGGCACCATGACCCTCACCGGAACGGTTCAAGACGCCCTTAGATTAAACAACGGAACCTTGGTTATAAACGGAACCGCCCAAAACTCCGTGTCCATAGACGGCGGCACCCTCATGGGAACCGGCACCTGTAACGGGCTCCTCTACAATGCCATGGGAAATCTTGCGCCGGGCAACAGCATCGGCATCATCAACGCCGCCGGCGGGCTTACCATGGACGCCACCGGCACTTATGTGGTTGAGGTGAGCGGAGCGGCGGGGGACCAGACCAACGTGACCGGCGCGGTGACCCTGAACACACCCATGTTGAACGTAACCGGCACCCCCACCCAAGGCGCTAGCTTCATCATCATAAACAACGACGGCGGCGACGCGGTGGCGGGTATCTTCAACGGCTTGATAGAGGGCGCCACTTTCATGAGCGGCGGCTATCAATATCAGATCACCTATGCCGGAGGCGACGGCAACGAGGTAGTATTGACCGCTCTCACCGGCTCTGGCGGCGGCGGCGGCGGATCCACGCCGGAGCCGGAGCCAGAGCCCACCCCCGAAGCGCCGCCGGCTCCAACCATCACCCAGGGCACCAGCCCCAGCCCAACCGGCTCGCTGGGCGGCCCCACGCTCTCCTGGCCCCATGTGGACGGCTCCAACTTCTACCGCATCTACCGGGCTGAATGCCCGCTTTGCCCACGGGTCCAGGTGGGCCGGGTGCCGGTGACCTGGTTCGACGATGTAAACGCCATACCGGGTCAACCCTATTATTATTGGGTGCGCACCGAAAACGGCGGCGGGCTCTCGGATTATTCCAATTGGATGGTGGCCTGGCGCTATGAGCAGAATCCGGGCAGGGCAGGGGACTTCAACGGCGACGGCATCATGGACCTGCTTTGGTGGGATCCGGCAACGGGCGAGCTCACCATTTGGTTCATGAACGGTGGGGAAGTGCAGTCGGTTAGCGGACCGGGCCAGGGATTGGATATAAGCCAGTGGCTTTTGGTGGGCACCGGCGACTTCAACGGCGACGGAGTGTGGGACCTTCTGTGGTGGAATCCGGAGAGCGGAGAGGTCCTGGTCTGGTATCTGGAAAACACCCAGGCCACGGCCAGCGGAGCGGGTCAGTGGCTGGTGAAAAGCGCATCTGCCCTGGATAACATGCTCGGAAACGCGGCAATCGCCTATCCCGGCGATCTGAACGGCGACGGCAGGATCGATATCCTCTGGCGCGACTACGCCACCGGCCAAGTCACGGTATGGCTAATGGGCCAGGACGGCAAGCCGCAGCTAAACGGACCGCCCACGCCGGCGGCTGAAGGCATAACCCAGGGCGACCGGCCGGGCCTAAGCGGCACCCTGAGCTGGCAGGTGGCGGGTTTGGTCGATGCCGGAGGCGACGGCAAGGCCGACGCCATCTGGAAAAACGCGCTCAACAATCATCTGGCCACCTGGACCATGGACGGCTCCATCATTTCTGATTTGATCCCAGAGGACCGGGGCCGCGATGTCATTTGGCGCTTGTCCGGCCTGGGCGATCTCAATGCCGATCAAAATGCCGACATCGTCTGGCGGCACGACCAGAGCGGCGAGGTGCAAGCCTGGCTCATGCTGAATGGAGTTTTCAACCAAGAGCGCACCATCCTGGCGGGCTCGGAGACGGCCGCTCTTTGGCAGGTGAAGGCGGTGGGCGATTTCTGCACCCACGGCTGCGACGACCTGTATTGTAAAAACTCCGATAATGGCGTGGCCCGCATCGTGACCCTGGCTGGCCAGGAGTACACGCCTGCGGTGGAATAGGGCGCGAAGAGTGAAAATGCCTGAGCCCGCCCTCTTTAGCCAAGGCGGGCTCAGGCATTCGTTGCTTAGCCAATCGCGGTGGGTTAATATGCCCGAGCTGCATCGCTAGCGCTCTCCTCATTCTTTTCCCGGAGATGAAATGAAACCCAGGCGGTTTTTCGGTTGGCTTGCCGTTTTCTGCGTGGCGTTGCTGGCTTGCTGCGCCGCACCGCCATCTGCCGGGGCCGCCACCAGCGAAAGCCGGGCGGTCGCCGTTCAAGAGGCGGGGAAAAAAGCCCTGCTCAGCTACCCCGGCGTCAAGGCCGTCAAGGGCAACGCCGTGATTTTCGCCGATGGGACCTCGTTGCCTTACGATGACGGGAAAGCGAAAAGCTTGGCCGAGAAGCTCACCGGCGCGGACATAGAGGACCACTTCGCGCAGGCCTATCCCGCCTTCGCGCCCATAGGCCCGCCCGCCTTGAATTACGACCCCGGCCGCTATCGCAACGACCCGCTCTTGAGAAAACTGTATGGCGGCACTAAAATCGAGGTGGAAGCCAACCTGGTGCAAGTGGATTGGCTGCCAGCCCATGGCGGCAAAAAGCTTTTGTTCAACAAAAGACAAAACGCCGCGGCCCAGCTGCAAAAAGTCTCCGACGAGTTGGACAAGCTGCCCGCCAGGTTCATGAAGTACCTGGCGCGCATCGACAGCACCTTTCAGTACCGGCCCATCCAGGGCACTAAGCGCCTCAGCCCCCACAGCTACGGCATCGCCATCGACCTGGAGACCAAGTACACCTGCTACTGGCTGTGGGACAAAACCTACCACTACCGGAATCAGATTCCGCCGGAGATCGTGCGGATCTTTGAAAAGCACGGCTTTATATGGGGCGGCCGCTGGTATCACTACGACACCATGCACTTCGAATACCGGCCGGAAATGTTTGCGCGGGTGCAATAGGCAATATCGGGTGCGGAAAGCCGGGGCTATATTGAATAGGTCTTCTAATCAGCTTTCCTGAAATAGGGCCCCAGGGTTTCTATGCGGTCGGTGATAACGCCGTTGAGGGGGACGCCGGCGAGATCCTTGGCAGCTTCAACATTGTTCACATAGACGTAGAACCGCATATTTGCCGCATACACCTTGTCCAGAAAACGGTTGGGCCATCCCCAGACGTATTTGAGATATTTGAAGGGCAGGCCCAGGCCTTGCCCCTGGTATTGTTTGGGCATGCCGCCGAAGCCCAAACCCAGAAGATAGGGAATAAGTATGTCCTTGTGCTCCTGGCGGGGCAGCAGCAGTCTCTTGGCCAAGGGAGCTTGCTTCTTGATATGGGCGAACGCCTGGTCGGCGCACCAAAGATATAAGCGCTTTTGCTGCGCCTCCGGCAAATGCGAGAGGGCTTCCACTATGAGTTGCGCGGTTTGCAGGTTGTTGCCGTTCTTGTTGTCTATGAGGAATTTCTTATCCGGGAATCTGCCCAATATCTCGGTCAGGGTTTTTATCTTGCCCGCGCCCTTGCCCCGGAAAGGATAGGTCTTGCCGTCGTGGGTGTAGCCGTAGCCGATGTCCAGGGTCTTTAAATAACCAACCGTGTGATCGCTGACCTTGCCCCTGCCGTTGGTGCGGCATTCCAGCATCCAATCATGAAACACCACCAGCTGATCGTCCTTGGTGGGGCGGATGTCCAGCTCCACCATGGTGGCGCCGTAATCAAAAGCGGCTTGGATGGATTCAACCGTATTTTCCAAATAAGGATGGGTGGGCTTATAAATACGGCTGGCGGTGCATTCGCTCAGGTAAGCCTTGCCAATGCGCACGCCTTTGACCGAGCCTTCGTAATCCTGATGCACTCCCCGGTGGGCGATTATCTCAAAATTTGCTGGTTTGGGCGGAGCCGGCGCCAGGCGGCT
>Ga0307423_1001566_pt1 | contig 13620 bp, 7 predicted proteins | sample SalMarWE160310MG_FD_202154 | JGI IMG/M metagenome (GOLD analysis project Ga0307423, IMG submission 202154) | Salt marsh sediment microbial communities from the Plum Island Ecosystem LTER, Massachusetts, United States - WE1603-10 | ecosystem: Environmental > Aquatic > Marine > Intertidal zone >...
TGGCGCGGCGGGGTATACAGAGAGAGGGACCCCACCGCGCCACAAGGGAGAAGAATATGTCTCTATGTACTCATGAGGGCCAAGTATCTTGGCCACCGTTTATCGCTACGTTTTCGCCTGCCGAAAGGCGCACAATTCGTAGTTGATTTATATTACCTCAAGCAGCAGCCGCTTTCATCTGTTTACGTTCCTGAATGGGCAGAGTCAGGGTGGGGTTGGCCTTGATGCGGATCTTTTGCATCAAGTAGACCACCCCCCACAGCCCCATAGCCCCCAAGTCCACGATGATGTCGGGGAAACTAACCCAGGAGGTGACCAAATGGGGGAAGAACAAGAGCGCGGTGGCCACCGCGAAGATGCCCCACTCCACCAGGTTGGTGGGGCAGAGAAAATAGCCCATGGTGAGACTGCCGAAGGCTATGGTGCCCAAGATGATGGTGCCCCAGGCTATGATCATCTGCCACCAGGGTACGATGTGCTCAGGTCCGCCCAGGAGGAACGAGGGGGAGAAGGCAAAGAGAAAAGGCCCGATATAGAGCATCTTGGCGAACTTGAAGCTGGTCCAGCCCGTCTTCCAGGGGTCGGAGCCGGCGATGGCAGCTCCGGCATAGGCTGCCACGCAGACCGGTGGGGTGATGTTGGAGTCCTGACTGAACCAATACACCAGCATATGGGAGGCTATGAGCGCCCATGAAACCTTGCCCAATATCAGGGCCCGTTGGGGATCACCGGGCAAGAGTTCGCCCAGGGGAAGCTGCAGATCCTGGAAGCTTATCCCCCACATGGATTGCGAGATCATGTTCGAAACCGCACCCACCGCCAGCACCGCGGTTATGAGATAGGCCGCCGTCACCGGCACTCCCATGCCCAGGACCAAGGACGCCAAGCCGATCAAGATGATGGCCAGGGGCAGGTAGCCGAAGGAGAGGTCGATGATGATCTGGGAGAACTTGAGCCCAATGCCGGTTAGCTGGATGGTGCCCACGATGATGCCGATCACACCCACCGTGGCGCCGATTATCAGGGTGTTTTTGGCTCCCTCGATCATGGGGGCGGTCAGTTCCTGGAAGCGCTTGCCCTTGTCCCTTGCCGCCAGGCTGACCAAGGCATAGGCCACAAAGGCCCAGAAGGCGGCGGTGGGCGGGCTGTCCAGATAGCGCACCATGCCCAGGGCCAAAACCAGGGAGGGAATGGCGGTGACCAGGAAATCGGGCCAATCCATTTTCCCACTTTCAGGGTCCCGGTTGGCTCCCTTGGTCAGGAAACAAAGTATCAGCCAGGTCACCACGCCCAGGGGGATAAGCACCATGGGGTTTTCCACCTCCAGGCCGGCAAGGGCATTGGGCAGAAAAACCGCCACCGCGGGCCCCACGAAGCGCACCGTCTCTGCGAGACCCTTGCGCATGTCCCTCCCCAGCCAGGCGACGATGACGCAGGTGATGATAGCCCAATAGGCGGCCATGCCCGGGGAAAAGGCCATGAGCATCAGCACCACGATCGCCACCAGCGGGAAGGACATGTACCACTGGGTCTTGAGGATATCCAGGGCGGTGGGTGCATTCTCCTCTACTATTCCCACCAGGCCGTAGCGCTTGGCCTCGAAGTGGATCATCACGAAGACGGATAGGAAGTAAATCACCGCTGGGAAGATCGCCATCAGCATGATGTCCACGTAGGGAATCTCGGTCATTTCGGCCATGATGAAGCCGCCGGCCCCCATGATGGGAGGCATGAACATGCCCCCGATGGAAGCAGCCGGTTCGATGGCTCCGGCCACATGGGGCTTGAAGCCTGCTTTTTTCATGAGCGGAATGGTAAATGCCCCGGTGGAGACGGTGTTGGCGATGGCCGATCCCGACACCGAGCCGAAGAAGCCCGAGGCGATGACCGCCACCTTGGCCGGCCCGCCCACGGTGCGTCCGGCCAGGGCCATCGGCAGGTCCAGGAAGAAGCGGCTGGCGCCGGAGGACTTGAGGAAGGCACCAAAGAAAATGAAGAGTATAACGTAGGTCACCAGCACCGTGGCCATGATGCCGAAGACGCCTTCTTGTTTGAAATAAATATGGTTGAGCGCCCGGTCCAAGGCAAAGCCGCTGTGGGCGAAGGCATTCAAGATGGGTACGCTGTGCAAAAGATCGCCCCAGAGGGCATAGGCCAGAAACACCAGGCCCACGATAGTCATGGACCAGCCCAAGATCCGCCGGGCCACCTCCAGGGAAACCAGGATGCCCACCACGCTGACCGCGGTGTCCAACGCGGTCTCCGCGCCCATGCGGTAGTTAATGGCCTCGTACTCGATGATGAAGTAACCCACCACAAAAGTGGCGGCCAGGGCCAAAAACAGATCCAGGGCGATAATGCCGCTCTCGCCCCTGTAGCCCCAATATTTCACCGGAGTAAAGAAGAGCACGGCCACGGCCACCGATATTACGGCGTAGATGATGTTGAAGCTGTGGGCCGTATTTGAGCCCCCAGTTCCCAACAAAAAGTGCAGGATAAAGTACACCGTCGTGCCCACGGTAAAAAAGGGTATGGCGGCGTCCACATAGAAACTGTAGGAGTTGCTTGGCTTGGAGGTAAAGGGGTAGTTGATGAAGACCAAGACGTAGGTGACCAGCACATAGAGGCCCAGGAAATACTGGGTGTCCACCGGAGTGGCGGCGCACCACATGTAGAAAAGCACCATCCCGATGCCAAGGCCTGAAGTAAACCACCGCCAAAAACCGGACAAAGAGCGGCTGGCTCCGGAGTCCTTGCTGACGATTTTTTCCAGCTTTTCCTTATCCGCCACGCTGGGGGGCACTTGTTCGCTCATGGCTTTCCTCGCCTAAACCTTGGGTCGTTGGGGGGGCGGCAGGCCCCCCCAGTGATTTTACGTGGTTGGGTTAGTCAATCGGCTTCAGGTTGGCAGGTATGGTCTTGCCCTGCTCGGTCCAGAACTTGGCCGCGCCCTTGTGCAGAGGAACGCTGGCGCCCTTGAAGCCATTTTCCAAGGTCATGGTCTTAAAGGTCTTCTTGGCCGTCACCATGGCAGCCATGCCCTCCTTGGACCACAGGGTCTTCATGATCATGTAGACCAAGTCCGCATCCACGGTACTATTGGTGGTCAATATGCAAGCGTCCTGGAAGGACTTGCAGGCGGGCATACCCTTGCCATAGGTCCCGGCCGGGATAACCATGGGACCATAGGCATACGCTTTGTAGAAGCCGGTCTTCTCGGCGTCCACGCCCACGTCGAGCAAGCGGATCTTAACCTGCACGGCGGCCTCGATGACCGAACGGTTGGGATAGCCCACCAGCACCCAAAAGGCGTCGATCTTGCCGTCCTTGAAGGCGCTGGCCGCGGCCGAATAGCCCATGAAGGTCGGCTTGAACTTGTCCCATACCTTGATGTGACGGAAGAAACGCTCGGCCGAAGCGGCCGCGCCAGAGCCGGCGTTGCCCACGGCCACGCGGGCGCCCTTTAAGTCCATGGCGGACTTGAATTTGCTATCCTTGCGCACTATAAGCTGAGCCGGCGCGCCGTAGAGGAAACCCATGGCGCGGATCTTGTTGTACTTGGTGGCGTCCTTGGGCAGCTTGCCCTTGAAGCCCAGGTCAGAGTCCACCGCATAGCAAAGACCAAAGTCGGACTCGCCCTTGTCGACCCGTTTAACATTTTCCACCGAGCCGCCGGAGCCAACCGAACTGGCCTTCACGTTCTTGAGGACCTTGGGCACGTAAATGGCCATGGCGTTGGTAAAGGTGTTGAAAGTGCCTCCCGTGGGACCGCCGCCAATTTTAATTTGGTAGTCTTTGGCCATCGCCGCGCCCGGCACCATGCCCAGGCCCAATACCAGCGCAGCCACTAAACCGAGCAGCAGTGCTTTCTTCATGTCTTAACCTCCCTATATAGTTGCAATGTGTAAATTCATCTTCACCAGGGGCAAAGATGGTCGACCACTTAAAGCAAGCCGCAAGGCTTGTATTCAGATTAATCGCACAGAGGCAGGCAAACGGTTGCGCTGAATAACAGCCTACCGTGGACGGCTTCGGATCATGAGCATCCGAGAACTCTGCCTTAATTGATATCTTAGTAATATTCTGCGCTATTAGTAAATTGGAGGGCCACTGATTTTGTTGTAGGTAAATGTATTACAAACTTAGCGGAGTGAGGTGATTTGCCCGGGTTCAAGGCTCGATAAGGCCGACTTGTATGGCAAATCGGCTCAAGTCGGCGTTGTTGCGCAGGCCCAGCTTCTTAAGCAGGCGAAAGCGGTAGGTATCCACGGTTTTCACGCTGATATGATAGTTTGCCGCGATTTCCCGGTTGGTCTGCCCCAAGGCCAAGGCGCGTAGAACCTGCACCTCGCGGTTGGAAAGCGAGTCCAAGGGGGACTGGCCGTGCTCCCCGCGCGCCACCCGCAGAGCCAAGAGTTCGGCCGCCTCGGCGCTCAGGTAGAGGCCGCCCGCATGGACCTGGCGCAAGGCAGTGACCAACTGCTCCGGCGCCGAACGCTTGGTGATGTAGCCCCGCGCCCCGGATGAGATGGAACGCACCACGTACTGCTCCTCCTCATGCATGGTCAAAACCACGATCGGCAGGTCGGGCAGACTGGCGTGGAGTTGGTTGATCACTTCCAGCCCGTCCATGCCAGGCATGGATATGTCTATCACCGCCACGTCCGGTTTGACCTCCAGCGCCTGGCGGATGGCCTCATGCCCATCGGCTGCCTCCACCACAACTTCCATCTCGCCGGTCTCTTCTATGAGGCTGCGCAGTCCGGCGCGCACAATACTGTGATCATCCGCCAAAAGGACCCTAATCACAATTGATCTCCTATCGGGTAATGCAGCGGCAGGTGCAAATACACTTCGGTTCCCTTCCCCCCCGGGTCTGAGCGAATATCCAGCCTGCCTCCGGCCAGACTGGCCCGCTCCCGCATGCCGGCCATGCCCAAGCCTGCTTGTTCGGACACTTCCTCCACCTTGAAGCCATGGCCGTTGTCCACCACCGCCACCATCAGCTCGCCGTCCCTGGCCGCCAAGGTAACATCGACATTGGAGGCATTGGCATGGCGAGCCACGTTGGTGAGCGCCTCCTGGGCCACGCGAAAGGCCGCTATGGCAGTGAATTCGGTCAGTTCCGGCACATTCTTATGGTGAAACACGCAGGCAATGCCGGTGCGCTTCTCAAAATCAGTGGTATGCCATTCCAAGGCGTCCACCAGGCCCAAGACATCCAACACCGGCGGCCGCAGGCGGGTGGCAATGTGCCGCACATCACTAATGGTGCGGTCAATGAGTTCGCACATGGTCTGGGCCCGGGCCATAGCCCGGTCGTCGAACCCTTTCAAGCGCTCTCGCAGCCAGACCGCATCCATGCGCAGCGCCGTCAGCAGCTGGCCCAACTCATCGTGCAGTTCCCGGGCAATGGCGGTGCGCTCCTTTTCTTGCGATGTAATAATGCTCCCCGAGAGCCGCCGCAATTGATCCTGGGCCTTTTTCAGATCGGTGATGTCCACCGATATACCGCAAAGGCGCGCGACCCTTCCCTGTTCGTCCAGAATGGGAAACCGAACCGAAAGATAAGTATGCAGGCCGCCGTCTTGGGGAAACATTTCTTCAGCTTGGAACGGCCGCTTTTCCGTGAGCACTTTAATATCATTGTTGCGGAATTGGTCAGCCACCTGCTTGCTGAACACGTCATAGACCGTCTTGCCCTTGGCCCATTCCTTGCTCATGCCGAATATTTCTTGCCAGCGGGAATTGACCAGGACATAGCGGCCCTCAGGGTCTTTCATATAAACCACGGCCGGGGTGTGTTCGATGAGGCCAGACACTTCGCGGGTGCGCTGACGGACCTGGCGTTCCAGATCCTTTGAGTAGCGGCTCAGCTTTTCCTGGGTCAGGCGCAGTTCCTCTTCAGTACGCTTCAGGGTGCTGACGTCGCTCAGCACCGCCAGCGAGCGCACGATCTTGCCATCGGCATCTTTTTCCGCAATGGCCGATAGCAGCACTTCAATAACCTCTCCGCTCTTTTTCACAAAGGCATGAGAGACTTCTTTAGCCCGGCCCTTGTCGAAAAATTCCGGCAGGGTTTTCTCTTCGGCGTTACGGCGCGATTCCGGGGTCAGGAAATCGGTGAGCTTGCGGCCGATCACCTCCATCGCCTCATAGCCCAGGGCTTCGGTCCAATAATCGCTAACGCTGATGAGCCGCCCCTCTGAATCAATGGAGTGCAAGAGCGCCGGGGTGTTGTGGTACAAGAAGCGGTAGCGCGCTTCGCTGCGTCTTAGCTCTTTTTCCGCAGTTTCGCGCCTGGCAATCTCCAGCCGCGCTTTGCGGTTTAAAAAATACACACCCAGCCCCAAAAACAGACACAACCCTAAAACCACCAATCCGGTGGTGCGGGCCAAGGGCTGCATCATGGACTCGGAAACCACTTCCAGGTCGCGCAAATGTATTACCTTCCAGTTGTCATAATCCGCGATGGCATAGGAGTAGATGAGGTAGCGATTGCCCTTCTGGTCAACGGCCAGGTGTTGGTCCTCCAGGGAAAGTCCCACCCATGGCCAGGGTCCTTCGCCGAATTGGCGGCTGGCGCGCACCTCTTGCAATTCTTGGGGGCTTTTCCGCCATAGGGTCTTGAACAGCCAATCCGGTCGGCTGGTGCTGAAGATTACATCATAGGGCCCGGTGAGTATGGTGATGCCCTCCACCGGCTGCAATACCGATTCTTCCAAGCGGCTGATGGAGGATTTGATAACCACCACTCCCAAACGCTTGCCTTCGGACCCTAGCACCGCATGACTGTAATAAGCGCCGCGCTTATGGCTCCTGAAACCCAGGGCCAAATACTTGCTGGCCTCCCCCTGCATGGCGTTCTTGAAATAGGGGCGGAATGAATAATTATCGCCCAGGAAGCTGTCGTCCTCCCCCCGGTTGCTGGTGGCCACCACCAGGCCAGTGTGATCCATGAGGTAGCACACGTTCACTTCCAGGGATTTTTGGAAATGATCCAGCATGCGGTTGGCCCGCTCCAGGGTTGCGGCGCTTTTATGCTCCAGGGCGGCATGCAACTCGGCCAACCCGGCCAAAGCCTTAACGGTGTTCAGGTTTTCGGTGAGATGAGTGGATAGCTGGTTGCGCACCAACTCCGCCCGCGAGGCGGCTTGGCGCCGGGCCACGGCGAACTCGTACTCGCGCAGGGAAAAGAAATAATAGAAGGCCCCCACCGCCGTGGACACGGTGGCCATAAGCGACAGGGCCAATAGTATGGTGCGCAGCCTCATGGTTTTGAAGTCCGCCCTAATCCAAATTGGTTATCTGAACTCTAGCACATGGCTGGGCGGCTGTGCAGCGTAGCGCTGCTAGAATACGATTTCGCCTTTCCTTACGTCATACACGCCTGCGTAGGTAATACGCAGGGCCAGGATCGAGGTGAATGACAAGAAACCGAAGGTCCATATGGGATAAGGCAGCTTACAGCCCATTGCCCAGAGCTCTTTGTGCAGACCGCTCAACTCAGCCGCCACCTGCTCCACGGTGTTCAGAGAGCAGATGCCGCCCAGCGCCAGAGGCACCCGCGCCCGGATTTCGCCGTCCTGCGCCAGCACCACGCCGCCCTGCATGGCCAACACTTCCTCCATGGCCATGGCCATGTCCTCCGGGCTCTGCCCTGTGGCCATCAGGCCATGGGTTTCGTGGGCGATGCTGGCGGCCAGCCCGCCCAGGCCGGGGCAAAAGCCTTTGACAAAACCCTGCCCTTTCCGGCTGCCGTCCCGGCTGATGATGCTGATGGCCGACACATCGCCTTGGGGCTGGTAATAGCCGTCCGCAACAGGAATTTTCAGGTCTTCCCTGGCGGTCACGGTCTGATCCTGCACGCGGATAACCGGAACCTTGGCTCCGGGTGCTTTGCATTTAACCAGAAAATCCTCAGGCGCGGGCGGGGCCAGGGAAAACGGTCTGGTTCCCAAGCCGGCCGAAGCCTCTCCAGCCACCGGCCGCAGCAAGCGGCCGTCCCGGGCCACCAGCTTGCCCTTGGCCAAAACCAGCCTTGGCGTAGGGCGCTCCAGGGAAGAAACCACCTGCATATGAGCCAAGCGGGCGGGGGCGATGCAACCCAGCAGATGATCCAGGCGAAAGTAACGCGCCGGGTTGATGGTCGCCATCTGAATGGCGCGCAGGGGATCGATGCCGTGCTCCACGGCCTGGGCCACCACCCAGTCCATGTTGCCCCATTCCAGAAGATGTTCCGGGAACATGCCGTCGGAGACCAGCATGAGGCGGCTGGCGTCAAAGTCCTGCAAGCGCCGCACCGCCTCGGCGGCGCGCGCCAACTCGGTCCTGATGGAACCCTGGCGGATCATGGTGGCGAAGCCCAGGCGCACCCGGTTTATCACGTCGTCCGCGCTTAGCGACTCATGGCAGGAGGTGATTCCCTCCCTGGCCATGACGTTCAGCTTGGCGGGGCTGCAGCCGGTGGTGTGGCCTTCCACCGTGCGCCCCAGGCTCCTGGCTAGGCGCATCCGGTTGCTCAGCCCGCTGTCGCCCTTTAGCAGCCTGATGTAGGGGCTCAGCTCGCTCAAGCCCAGCACGTTGTCATGCTCGAAGGCCTTGGCCACATCCCGGTCGGACCACAGCTCCCTGCCTTCCACGCCGGGATAGGGCGGCGAAGCCGAGGGCACGCCGGTATAAACGCTGACCAGGGACTGGGCCAATTCCGCCATCACCGCCAGGAACGGCTCCACGCCAAGCGCGTTGGCCAGATCGTGGCCATCGTTGAAAAATCCCGTGGTGCCGCTTTTGACCACTTGATTGGCATAGGAATAGGGATTGATGAACAGATCGCAGTGGGTGTGCGCGTCGAAATAACCCGGCAGCAGATAGTCGCCCGCTAGATCGATAATTTCGGCCCGGCTGGCGTCGATTTCCGACTCATCCCCCACATGGATGATCCTGCCGCCCGCCACGGCAACCGCCTGGGGCAGTATCTCGCCGCTGAATACATTGACCACGCGGCCATTTAGCAGACACAGTTCGGCTTGCATGGCTCGAGCTTCTCCATGGTGCAGGTTCTAAAGCTGACTTCCCAGCTTGCACCACCAGGCCACGCTTGTCCACCAATTTGCTACTATTCGCTTTGGGCCATATGGCCTATATATTTGATTATATTTATTTTACTTGATGAGACCATACAGAGGCCGCAAGAGGGGCGCTCCGGCCCGGCTTGGTGACGGCTAGATCAGGGAGGGGCCGCCCCGCACCTCAAAACGCCCGCCCAAGCGAAAGCGCGAGCCGGGATAGATGAAGCGGTTGTCGGTGGCCACCTGGCCCAAAGCCCAGGTGCGGCGCAGCAAAAGCAGGCAGGGTTCCCGGGCGCCGATCTTCAGCAGTTTCTGGGCCGCCTTGTCGGGCAGGACAGCTTCCAGCACGTGCTGGGCCTCCTGCAAGGGCGCCACCTGCTGCAAATATTCGTTGGGAGTGATCTGAGAGTAATCCTGCTCCAGATAGCCGGGCGCCACCGCCGGGTTGACCCAGCGCTCGGCCAGCTGCACCGGCACCCCGCTGCTTTTGTGCACGAAAATAGAGTGAAACACCCGCCCGCCCGGCCTGATGGCCAGGGCCCAGGCCACGGCTTGGGGCGCGGACTCTTCGCTCAAAAGATGCACTTCGCAACTGTGCTGGCCGCCGGCGCGCTTGATCTCTTCGGCGATGCTAAGCACCTCCAAGAGCCCGGCAAAGGGCTTCTGTTCGGCCACAAAGGTGCCCACGCCCTGGCTGCGCGCCAAAAGGCCTTCCTCGGCCAACTCCCGCAAGGCCCGGTTCACGGTCATGCGGGACACGCCCAAGGTCTCCACCAACTGGTGCTCCGAGGGGATGCGGTCGCCGGTGCTGAGCTGGCCGCTTTCAATGCGTTCCAGGATGTAGCGCTTCACCTGCTGGTACAGGGCCAGGGGCGGGCCGGGTCTTTCGGTCCTTCGGCCTGAGCCGAATTCCCCCCTGCCGGATTTGCGGTTTCTGCTGTTCATCTAACCCCTGGCGCGCAATCTTGCTTTTTGATTGGATTCCGAAGCCTTGTAACGCGATACTGTTATTAATACGGACAAGCCTTAGCGCCATATTTTACATGCCGCGCCGCCGCTTCGCTCCGCCGCTGAACCTCCGCCTGATTTGGCGACCTCTTGGAAACTCCCCGCGGCAACCAGAGCGCAAAAGTGCTTGACAGCAAAACGCTTCAATTTGTATATACAAGTATATGCCAATAATCAACCTTTTTTGAAAACTGCGACTCGGTTTTGGGAGAGACAGCATGTCGGTTAGCTTAAGGGAACGCCTGGTCCAGGAGCTGAAAATCGGCTCGGGCGTCCCGCGCCCGGTGCGCGCCCCGCGCGGCATTGAACTGCACTGCAAGGGTTGGTACCAAGAGGCCGCCCTTAGGATGCTATGCAACAATTTGGATCCGGAAAACGGCGAGAGGCCTGACGACCTGGTGGTCTATGGCGGCCGGGGCAAGGCGGCCCGCAACTGGGATTGCTTCGATGCCATCGTGCGCAGCCTTTTGGACCTGGCCAACGACGAAAGCCTGCTGGTGCAGTCTGGCAAGCCGGTGGGCGTCATCAAGACCCACCCCTACTCGCCCCGGGTACTTATCGCCAACTCCAACCTGGTGGGCGCCTGGGACAACTGGGAGCATTTCAACGAGTTGGAGCGCCGGGGGCTGATGATGTACGGTCAGATGACCGCCGGCTCCTGGATCTACATCGGCTCCCAGGGCATCCTGCAAGGCACCTATGAAACCTTCGCCGCCCTGGGCGAAAAGCACTTCGGCTCCGACCTGGCGGGCAAGATCACCCTTACCGGCGGCTTGGGCGGCATGGGCGGAGCCCAGCCCTTAAGCATCACCATGGCCGGCGGCGTGGCCATCTGCGTGGAGGTGGACCGCGCCCGCATCCAACGCCGCCTGGACACCAAATACCTGGACATCATGACCGAGGACCTGAGTGATGCCATCAAGCTGGCCCGCCAGGCGGCCGCTGAAAAGAAACCCCTTTCCATCGGCCTGCTGGGCAACTGCGCCGACATCATTCCCGCCATCGCCGCAATGGATGATTTCCTGCCCGACGTGGTAACCGACCAGACCAGCGCCCATGACGAGCTGCAGGGTTACGTGCCCCACGGCATCGGCTACCAAGCGGCCCTGGAATTACGCAAGACCGACCCCGACCAATACATCAGCCGGGCCCTGGACTCCATGGCATTGCACTGCCGGGCCATGCTTGATCTGCTGGCAAAGGGCGCGGTGGTGTTCGACTATGGCAACAACCTGAGGCGCCAGGCCATGCGCCGCGGGGTGGATGACGCCATGGACTTCCCCGGCTTTGTGCCCGCCTACATCCGCCCCTTGTTCTGCGAAGGCGAAGGGCCCTTCCGCTGGGCCGCGCTTTCGGGCGACCCGGCGGACATCGATGTGATCGACCAGGAGCTTCTGCAGCTCTTCCCCCATAAAACACGCATGGTGCGCTGGCTGGAGATGGCCCGCCGCAAAATCACCCACATGGGCCTGCCCGCCCGCATCTGCTGGCTGGGCTATGGCGAGCGGGAAAAGGCCGGCAAGCTGTTCAACGATCTGGTGGCCTCGGGACGGGTAAAGGCCCCGGTGGTGATCGGGCGCGATCACCTGGACTGCGGTTCGGTGGCCAGCCCCTACCGCGAGACCGAGGCCATGAAGGACGGCACCGACGCGGTGGCCGACTGGGCGCTTTTGAATCTGATGAGCTCGGTGGCCTCGGGCAGCGCCTGGAGTTCCTTCCACGACGGCGGCGGGGTGGGCATCGGCTACGCCATGCACGCCGGTCAGGTCACCGTGGCCGACGGCACTGCGGAAAGCGAAGCCCGGCTAACCACGGTGCTGCGCAACGACCCGGCCCTGGGCATCATGCGCCACGCGGACGCGGGCTACGAGCAGGCGGTGCGGGTGGCCGACGAGCGCGGGGTCAAGATCCCCATGATCAACATGTACAAATAGCGAGCGGGGTTGTGTTCATGAAAAAGATCGTGGAATGCGTGCCCAACTTCTCCGAGGGCCGCGACCAGGCGACCATCGAAGCGATCGCCGCCGCCATCCGTGGCGTTGCAGGCTGTGCCCTCTTGGACGTGGCTCCGGGCGCTTCCACCAACCGCACGGTCTACACCTTTGTGGGCGATCCGGTTGCCATCATAGAGGGAGCCCTGGCCGCGGCCCGGGTGGCCAAGGCCCGCATCGACATGCGCGAGCACACGGGAGAACATCCCCGCTTTGGAGCTTTAGACGTCTGCCCCTTCATCCCGGTGTCCGGGGTGAGTATGGCCGACTGCGTGGAGATCGCGGGGGAATTCGCCCGCCGCGCGGCCGAGGAGCTACAGGTGCCCTTCTATCTTTACGAGGAAGCGGCCACCGCCGACTACCGGCGCAAGCTGCCCGACCTGCGCCGGGGCGAATATGAGGGCCTACCCAAAAAGCTTGCCGACCCCCAATGGAAGCCCGACTTCGGCCCGGCCGAGTTCGTGCCCTCTTGGGGCGCTACCGCCACCGGCGCGCGCAAGTTCCTCATCGCCTACAACGTGAATATCCTGGGCACCTCCAACCAGGCCCACCGCATCGCCCTTAACCTGCGCGAGGCCGGGCGCGGCCCTGATGAGCCGGGCCGCTTGCAAGAGGTGAAGGGCATGGGTTGGTATGTGGATGAATACAACCTGGCCCAGGTCTCGGTGAACCTCACCGATTATCAGACAACGCCCATCCACGTCCTTTTCGAAGAAGTAAAAAAGGAAGCCGCGCTCTTGGGCGTGGGCGTGGCGGGTTCGGAGATCGTGGGCGTGGCGCCCTTGCAGGCCATCCTGCAGGCGGCGGACTATTACATTAATAAGGAAAACCTGTTCATCATTGACGAAGACCAGAAGGTGCGCCTAGCCGTGGAGCGTCTGGGCCTTAATTCGGTGGCTGCATTCAATCCCCGGGAAAAGATCATCGAGTACGCCGTGGCCGAGGAGCCGGACGAGCCCTTGGCCAGTTTAAGCCTGCGCGCTTTCATCGAGGAGGTGTCCTCGCGTTCTTCGGCGCCGGGCGGCGGCTCGGTCTCGGCCGCCCTGGCCGCCATGGGCGCTGGCTTGGGTTCCATGGTGGCCAAGCTGACCCAAGGCGTGCGCAAGTTCGAGGCGTTGGAGCCAATCATGCGCCGCATCATCCCGCCTCTGCATGAGGCCAGCCGGGCGCTGATTCCCCTGATAGACGCCGACACCAACGCCTTCAACGACTACATGGAAGCCCTCGGCATGCCCAAGGGCACGGCAGAGGAAAAGCTGGCGCGGTCGGCCAAGCTGCAGGAGGGCCTCAAGAAGGCGGTGCGGGTGCCGTTAGAGACCATGCGCCTGGGCGACCAGGCCTGGGACGCCATGTGCGAGGTAGCCCGTCACGGCAATCCCGCCTCCAAGTCGGACGTGCAGGTGGGAGCGCGTTCCCTGGAGACCGGCATCTGGGGCGCGTACCAAAACGTGCTCATAAACCTGGCAGGCATCAAGGACGAAGCCTTCAAGGACGCGACGCTAAAGGAAGCCCAGGCCCTTGACGCGCGCGCCAAGAAAAAGTGCGCCGAA
>Ga0307423_1001567_pt1 | contig 13607 bp, 12 predicted proteins | sample SalMarWE160310MG_FD_202154 | JGI IMG/M metagenome (GOLD analysis project Ga0307423, IMG submission 202154) | Salt marsh sediment microbial communities from the Plum Island Ecosystem LTER, Massachusetts, United States - WE1603-10 | ecosystem: Environmental > Aquatic > Marine > Intertidal zone >...
TTTTTAAGGCAAAAAATCAGGCTTGAACTGAGACAGTGTCCAACCGCAACAGAAAGCAATTGAGTGGGTCTTGGTCCAGCACCCTCGCCAATGGGGCTTGGCTCGTCAACAAGAATCTCCGGAAAATTCCCGCCCTCAAATTCTGCCTTAAACTTGTAGTTTTCAAGCCGTTTAAGCTTAGTCACAACTATTTCTGACAACAAAAATCACCAACACCACAATCCCGTATGCATACTTAAAGTCTGCTGCACGTTGGTTTAATTGTTTCGTCGTGTGGGTTTTTTTCTGTCTATATAAGCATTATTTCGTAAATCGTAATATTTAACTAATAAAAAAGTGTAGTATTACAAGAGATTCTTGCAAGGAGTTTAGGTGACCTAGAATGGTTGAATATGTTAAGGGTAGCGCCATGGACAAGTGGCACTGGTGTAAGAACTGCACACAATATCCAATGTACATATACCAAAAAACCTCTACGGAACCATCTTCCGACCTATGCGAACAGTGTAAAACTCTGGAAGAGAACAAAGACTGCGTGTATTAAAAAGACCTTTTTAGCTATTCCGAGGGAACTGAAGTGACCCATCTTTGGAGCATCAGGGCAGAGTTAAAGTTTGATGGGCACATGAGAAGGGTTCATTACAAGATAGATAAAGTGATAGAATACGCTTTTCCTTCTTTGAATATTATCTTTTTGTGGTGTAAGGATGCCTGTGAAAAACTGCTTTCAGATTTGAAGAGGAAAAAAGCTGACCAAAAAGATTTAGACTGTGTGACGAAAGAAATTGAATTTCTAACTAAGTATCAATCAATTCGGTCAGCCAAAAACAATAAAAAATAGGTCAAGCGCACCCAAATATTTGGCGCTTTTTAAGTTGTTTGTTTATGAAATGAAGAGTATAGCAATACTATCATAACAACCAGCGAATGTGACGTCAAAAATGGTTTAGGAGACTCACAGGGATAAGGACGTATTTATTGGGGCTCATTTCATGTTACTAATTAGGAATATTCCAATTGTAGTTATGTTAAACAGTCAGACAATAATGTTTATTAGCGTTCAATTTTTGATTTTCATGGTGAACAGAGATAAAACGGAAAACTTTTGTTATAGTGGCTTTGCTGTGCATAGCCTCAGTAGCACCATTGCTAATTATTAAAGCAGAAGCTGTTCTAAGCGCTGGTCCAGACCAACAGGTGAAGACAGGCGAAACAGTCTTTTTGAATGGAACAACTACCGAAAACTTAACATCGATTATTCAAGTCACATGGGATTTCGGTGACAATACCACATTAGTAAATGGCACAGATCCAGAGTTACTTAACGCAACCCACGTTTACACAACACCCGGCGTCTACAATGCCACGCTCACAGTAAAATTTAACTCCGAACTTAACCAAACTGAAACATCTGTTGCCTTAATAACTGTAAATGAAAATCAGCCACCCGTAGCTAATGCAGGACCCGACCAGACAGTTGAGCAAACAAGCCTTCAAGGCGCAAACGTGACACTTGACGGTACAGGCTCCAGTGACCCAAACAACGACATGTTAACTTATCTTTGGAACTGGACAGACGGCTCAGCATCTGGAATTACCCCAAAAATAGTTCTCCCAGCAGGCGTAACAAACATCACTTTGACCGTAGATGATGGAGAATTTAACGCAACAGACATGGTAACCATAACAGTTGCAGACACTACCCCACCGAATGTTAATGCCGGCGAAGACATGATTATTGAAGCAACTTCGCCAGCTGGAGCAGAAGTGACGCTACAAGGACAAGCAACAGACGCCGTTGACGTAGACTTGGACTACTCGTGGAGCGAAAACGAAACTGTGTTAGGAACCGATGCAAACCTAACTCTCACCCTAAGCTTGGGCACACATCTGTTAACTTTTAATGCGACTGATAGTTCAGGCAATACAGGAACAGACACAGTAACGGTAGATGTCGTTGATACCTTACCACCAGAAGTAGATGCGGGCGAAGATGCAACAGTCGAGGCAGGCTACGAAACAACAATTCATGGAAGCGCCACAGACCTTGTCGACAAAAACCTTGAATACGTATGGAAAGAAGGAGACACAGTCCTAGGAACCGAGGCGAACTTAACCTACACGTTCACTTTGGGAACACATGTGCTTACATTGAGTGCAACAGATGATTATGGAAACACTGCAAGTGACAACGTAACAATAGAGGCGGTTGACACAACGGCTCCTGAAATCAACGTGGCAGTAGCTCCAGACATGATTTGGCCTCCAAACCACAAGTACGTTAACGTAGAAACCACAGTAACCGTTCATGACGCAGTCGATTCTTCGCCCACTTTGACTCTGGTCTCAGTCACAAGCAACGAAACCGACAACGGAAAAGGTGACGGAAACACAACAAACGATATAGTGGTTCTAAACAACACGGCGTTTCAGCTGAGAGCAGAAAGGTCAGGAACAGGTCAAGGAAGAACATACACAATAACATACGTTGCCACTGACGCATCTGGAAATTCAGCAGAAGCATCAATCACTGTAATTGTACCACACAACAATTAACATCCACCTTTTTTATTTAATATATTAAAAAGAATGCATACGATTCGCCGTCGACTTATAACATAGTTGAAGAATTGTTGCCCTATCTCACAAATCTAAAAAATTCAATATAACTAAAAAAGCGTGTTGTGCGGGAAATTTCGCCGCCAAAAGCCTTTTTTTAATAATAACCTTATGGTTGATTTTGCAATTCTTTCTGCTCTTCAGGCTGCTTTTTTCCTTTCAGCAGAGGAAACACAAACTCAACAACCACTATAAGTATTATGAGCACCACGACTATGGGCAACCCAACGGAGTTGCGCATGAACAGTACAATGTGCCCTATCCATGGGATGCGCATGACTTCCTTGCCGACCACAAGGTTCTCGGGAACCCCGTTACCACCGTTCCATGGGTCATAGTACTCTATTGGAGGAATTTCAGGCCATTTTACGAGACTGTTTCCGTCGCCTTTAGTGTAGAAGTATAACGTACCATTTCTTTCTTCTACAGCCACTATCCTGTGCACGATAAGCTCGTCGGGGTTTTTAGGTTTATGGAAGACTATTATGTCGCTGTCAGGGTAATTCGTGTTCAAGTCTTCCGGGTTTACGCCTTGAACGATAATCAAGTCACCAATGTGTAGGGTGTGATCAAAAGGGTGTGTCCAGCCGTCACACGCACCGTTGTAAGGGACACACATGCTTCCGCTTACCACTGCAAGCGCTGGGTACGGCGTGTTAAGCACTACTTGTGACCCGTACCAGAAGCCGAAAACCGCCAGAGCGATTAAGCCGATGACAACGGCAGTTTGGACGTAGTCGTTCTTCCAGAGTTCCTTGAGATTAACAGTCAAATCGGCGCCTCGGTTGAATGGTGAAGTATTCTTGTCATAAAGCAATCTACGTTATAAAACTTAACGCTCCTAAAAAAGGAAAAATGAGGAGTTTGATGTAACTGTCGATTATTGCGGTTGCTGCTCTGCTGACGCATGCTTAAATTTTCTTTTTGCTTAGTACTTCGCGGAAGCTGTGACCATTTGGGCATTCATATAGCCCGATTTCCAGCTGCATCCTTTTTCCCTGCTTGTCTGGGCGGCCGGCCATTTTCCATGATTTCTTCATCTTGGGAACGACGGCTCCACATTTAGGACATTTAGCCATTTGTTTTCCTCCATGATTACGGTCCACCGTTTCTTAATATGATAGATATATAATTTTCCATTGTTTTTGAATAGAAAATTTCTGTTTAAACATCAAAATTATACACTTTTGTGTTAAAATCATGGAAAAACCGCAAAACATCCCTAAAAAACCGCAAAAAAGGTCCCACAAACCATCGTTTTCCCTTGCTATAACCTAAAATTTTGATACCCAAACCCTGAAAAGCATGCCAAAACGTTTTTACCTTGATTCCTCGCTTAGTCTTTCCGATATCCTGAGGTCCACCTGAGATTGCAGAAGTCTCCTGAAAGCGTTTTTGAAATGCTTGTTAAGCCAGTTCGAAGGCTCATCGAACAGAAGGGCTTTCCCGAGCCTACTGAGCCTCAGGAGAAAACAATTCCCAAGATTCTTGAAGGCAAAAATGTCCTGTTGATTTCGCCTACGGCAACAGGCAAAACCGAAGCCGCGTTTCTTCCTCTGCTCAGCATGCTGCTGCAAGCGCCGCAGACGCCTGGGATAAAAGTTTTGTACATTACTCCATTGCGGGCTTTGAACAGAGACATGCTTGAGCGGCTGGAGTGGTGGTGCAACAACCTAGACATTAAGCTGGCGGTTAGGCATGGCGACACCGACACTAAAGAGCGGGTGCGCCAGTCCAGAAGCCCTCCCGATGTGTTGATAACGACGCCTGAAACGTTGCAAGCCATGCTGTCGGGTTGGCTGCTGCGGCAGCACCTGCAAAGCCTGCGGTGGGTGGTAATCGACGAGGTGCATGAGTTGGCGGACAGCAAACGCGGAAGCCAGCTATCTCTGGCGTTGGAGCGCGTTAGGAACTTGGCGCACACCGACTTCCAGATGATAGGTTTGTCTGCGACCATTGGCACCCCTGAGAAGGTGGCGCAGTTTCTTGTCGGCAATAATCGCCCCGTGGAAATCATCCGTGTGCCCGTTGCCAAGATGATGCGGTTGGAAGTGATTTTTCCGAAGCCGACCGAGGATGACGTGAGGTTGGCAGGGAAACTTTACACGCACCCCGAAGTCGCCGCCCGATTGCGACTGATACGCGAGTACATGGGCAAACACAAGTCCGTGCTCCTGTTCACTAACACGCGTTCGGTGTCGGAGGTGCTGGCGAGCCGTTTCAAGGTGTGGGACATGAACTTTCCGGTTTCTATTCATCATGGCTCTCTTGCTAAACCTTCGCGGATTGCGGCGGAAACTGGGTTGAAAAGGGGACATCTGAGGGGGTTGATTGCGACCAGCAGCCTCGAGTTGGGTATAGATGTGGGTCGTATTGATTTGGTTATTCAGTATATGAGTCCGCGGCAGGTTGCGAGGCTTATTCAGCGTGTGGGCAGGGCTGGTCACAGGGTGGGTCGCGTGGCGAAGGGTATGATTATCGGCATGGATTCTGATGATACGTTGGAGGCGCTGGTGATTGCGCGCCGGGCTTTGAAGGAGGAGTTGGAGCCTGTTGAGATTCCGCCTAAACCTTACGACGTGTTGACGCATCAGATTGCGGGGTTGCTGCTTAAGAACAGGCGCTTGGCTTTTGCGGAGATTTTGGAGTTAGCTCGGAACGCTTACCCGTACAAGGACTTGACTATGGAGGATGTTGAGAAGGCGCTCAGGTACATGCATCAGCGTTTTCCGCGTTTAGCTTGGGTTTCCTTCGAGGATCAGGTGGTTTTGAAGCCTTCGCGGACCAAAGCGCTCTTCGAATACTACTTTGACAACTTGTCCATGATTCCCGTGGAGAAACAGTTCCTTGTAGTGGACAACGCAAGCGACACGTCAATCGGCGTGCTTGATGAGGCGTTCATGGCGGAGTACGGCAAAGCCGGAACCAAATTCATAATCAGGGGCAGCCCGTGGCAAATCGTACACACCACGGAAGACAAGGTTTACGTTCGGTCGGTTGAAGACCCCACAGGCGCCATACCAAGCTGGATAGGTGAAGAGATTCCTGTGCCCTTCCAGATTGCGCAGGAAGTAGCGTGGGTGAGAGGGTTCGTTGAAAAGAAAATCCGCATCGGGCTCTCACCCGAAGAAGTGAGCATGATGCTGAGCCAGCAGTATCCGGCTGACAAGGCCACGATTATGCGTGCGATATCAGAGACTATGGAGCAGGTGAAAGCGGGTTTGGCGGTGCCTACGGATAAGCGGATTGTGCTTGAGGACTGGGAGGACTTTGTGATTATTCATGCTAATTTTGGTTCTTTGGCGAACAGGGCTTTGGCTCAGCTGCTTGGTGACGCGCTTTCTGATAGGCTGGGGCAGGGGATTGTGGTTCAGCATGACCCGTACCGGATTTTTGTGCAGACGATGGGTGCGGCTAACGTGACTCGTGTTCTCGAGGTGTTTGATGAGTTGCAGGGTTTGTCTGCGGAGTCTGTTAAGGCTGCGCTTACGCGGTCGGTTGTGAAGACAGGCTTGTTTAAGCGGCGTGTGATTCATGTGGCGCGGCGGTTTGGGGCGTTGAAGAAGTGGGCTGATTTTAGCAGTGTGAGCTTGCAGAAGTTGGTGACGAGTTTTGAGGGTACGCCTATTTATGATGAGGGTTTGAAGGAGGTTTTCACGAAGGATTTAGATGCTGACGGGCTCGTCAACGTGTTAGCTAGCATTCGGGCTGGTGAAATTAAGTTGCAGCCGTTGGAGACTTGGGGTAATGTGACGCCTGTTGCTCGAGTGGGTCTTGAGCGAGTGAGTATGAAGACGGATTTGATTCCTGCTGACCGTATGCGTGCGGTGCTTGTGGAGTCGGCAAAGGCGAGGTTGTTGAATGAGACTGGTACTTTTGTGTGCACGAACTGTTGGGATTATTTGGAGATGGTTCGGGTTAACGATTTGCCTGACCGCCCGAAGTGTCCGCGGTGTGGTTCTTTTGCTGTGGGGGTTTTAAAGGTGGCTGAGGAGAGGGCGTACCCGTTGGTTGAGAAGAAGGGTCAGAAGTTGACGCAGGCTGAGGAGCGGTTGCGGGGGCATGCGGTGGAGTCTGGGCGGTTGGTGAGAAAGTATGGTAAAGCAGCTGTTGTGGCTTTGAGTGCCCGCAGGGTTTCAGTGTCTGATGTTGCGGGTGTTCTTGAGAAGGAGCCTACGTCTAGTGACGGGTTTTATGAGTTGGTTCTTGAGGCGGAGCGTAAAGCGTTGGGTAAGCGTTTCAGGTAGCTTCTGTTTTGCTTTCGTGTTTGGGGGTGGTGGGGTTTTGGAGCGGTTTCTTGTGATTGTTTTGTTGTGGACAGTTATGTGGAGTTAATAACATTTTTAAGTTGAATGCGTTCATATTTGCCTTGGTGTTCCGTTACAACTATTGGAGAGCAAAAAGGTGGAAATAAGCCGTAAAAAGCTCCGCGATGAGGTTTTGATGCGTCTTAAGTATGTTAAGACTTGTGTTATGGCTAGGGAGTTGTGTCTTTTAGTGCGTACGAATCGTGCTGTGTTGGAGCCTGCTGATGTGCGGGAGGTTTGTAGTTACATTTCTGGTCTTTGCCGGGAGGAGGGTTGTGTGGAGCCGAGTGAGCTTTGCCAGAAGGCTGCTGAGGCGGTGGGTTCGGGTGATGAGGAGAAGTATTTGGAGTTGTGTGCTCAGAGTTGTGTGAAGTGCGGTGAAGCTAAGCGTCCGATGCCCAAGAAAGATGCGTATGTGTCGTAAAAGCTTTAAGGTTGACATGATTCTTAAGAGTTTAGAGAGTGTTGAATAAGTGTTCATTGCGCCGTTTGTTCCTAGTCCTGTTCAAGTTATAGAGTACATGTTGAAGATGGTTGATTTGCGGGCTGGGGAAGTGTTTTTTGATTTGGGCGCGGGAGACGGAAGGACGGTTATTATGGCTGCGAAGTCTTTTGGTGCTCGGGCTGTAGGCGTTGAGTTGAGGGAAGATTTGGCAAAGAAGGCCTTAGGCACAATTCATGAAAGCGGCTTGGGCGACAGGGTGACCATTGTGAACGGGGACATGCTTAGCGTGAACTTGACTTCGGCTGACGTGGTTTTCCTTTATTTGACGACGAGCGCAAACGAGAAAATCAGGCCGAAGCTGGAGCATGACTTGCGGAAGGGTGTGCGCGTGGTTTCGCATGACTACGAGATTGTGGGGTGGAAGCCTTTGAAGGTGGAGAATTACTGCGAAAACCCCAAGCTGGGCTACCCGTCGCACACGATTTACCTATACGCGAAGCCATAGTTTTCTCTATTTGTGTTGGGAATTTTTGTTTTTGTTTGTAGTTGTGTGTGTTTGCTTAGCACATCTACTTCTTTTGGTTTGTGTGGACTGTTGATTGTTGGTTGTTGGGTTTGTTTGGTTTGTGGTTTGGTTGTGCGGTTATTGTACATATGTCATGTTGGGTTGTTGAGTTTATTCTTGTATTAGGGGGATGGAGACTTCGCGTGTTAGTGGACGCGCCGCTGAAACGGATTCGACTACGTCGAACACGACGGATACGAGGTCTGATGGACGCACGCCTGAAGAATCAAACTTTAAAATGAGTCTGCGTCCTTGGTCTTCAAAAAGCATTTCACTTATGGCGGCTTTCGCTTTGCCGAGTTTTGAGCTGTCCAGTAACGCCACTGCCCTTTGCGCATGCTCAACCGTGGCAAAATGCATTTCGACTTGCGGCAACGATTTACGCTTGGAGGCGTGAACTTGACTGCTCAACTTCGTCACTTACAAGTTGAAAACCCCGCATCCGAATTAAGAGTTTCACCAATAGACTAAATAGACTATATACAGTTCTCAGCTCCGCACAACATACCATAGAAGAAAAAAATCTTATCCAGCAATGATGGCTGTTCATGCTGTGGAAAAATGAGATTAGCCTTTAAATCTATGTTTTGAACTGTGTAGCTTATGCGTGTTGACATGGATGTCGAAGGATTGTTTGATTTAGCAAGACCGTATTTGGAGAGAAACGATTTCGGCGTGGCTCATACACAGAGAGTTTTTGATATAGCTCAAGAAAACTTTACAGTTCCACCAGAACTAAAGGATTTGACGTTTTCCTCCATAATTCTACACGACATCGGCGGCGGAAGCATCAAAGACCAATACGAGAAAGGACCAAAAATAGCTACATCTATTCTCAAACAGATAGGATATGCGGAACGGTTCATTGAAGAGGTCTGCGAAATCATAAGCACACACCACGACCACCCAGACACCCCCTCTCTAACTTTCAAGGTTCTGTACGACTCGGACAAGCTCGTCATGTTCTCCCCGGAAGAATTCCCCTACTACAATTCAACAGCCGATTTTGACTGGAACAAAATTGTTAACCTGATATATTCGGAACACATGCGCCAGTTAGCAAAGAAGATGCTAAAACAAAGACAAAACGAACTTGTCTGAAAGGATTTCACCTCTTTTCTGCTCTGATTCAAGTGGCATATGGAAAATTTTATAAGGCTGTGTAAAAAACTACACAGCATTGCAAAAATCTATCATTGATGGTGGTCATGGTTGAGCAACTTGAAAGCCAGCAATAGAACAATAACCATTGCATTTTTGATTGTTTTCTCAGCACTTTATGCCGCATTACGACCGGTGCCTCTGGGACCGATGATTGGTCTATCCCAGTCATTTTCCATTTCGGATTTCCTTGCTCCGTTATATGGAGTAATTTTAGGACCCTATGTAGGCGGCTTAAGCATAATTATAGGCACGTTTCTAGGAATGACAGTTAAGGCTCCTGTCTTTTTTGGGCTCGACTTCCTTACTGCTTTTGTTAACTGTATTGCCATAGGTTTTCTCATGAAACGAAAGTGGGCGCCCGTGGTCGTATTGAATATCTTTTTGCTTTTAGCTTTCCTTCTGAATCCGCTGACAACTCTTTTTATTGGTCCAGTTCCGTTTGTCTGGTTACACATCGTGGCACTCTTAGTTCTTATTTCACCACTCGGTCGCAAAGCAGGGCAATGGGTTGAAACACTTAAACCAAAGTTCCTCACAGCAGGAGTTGCAATATTAGCTTTTGTTGGAACCATGATGCAACACCTCACTGGAAATATACTAACAGAAGTCGTACTCGGTCAAATTGTAGGCAGTATAACTCCAGAAACATTTTCAACGATAATATGGCCTAGTGCATTCTTAGTTTATCCAATAGAGCGCACCTTACTAGTAATATTGTCGGTAGTTGTTGGTGTACCCCTTATCAGAACCCTCAAAAAATCTGTATTACCCTTTCATAAACACCATCAAACGAGTGAACAAAGGAATACGGGTTCAGTTCTTGAATAGCGGGCTATCTTGAATGTATTCTTTCCCAGTTTTCAAGGCAACTTCAGCTTTTGCTAATTCACTTCCCAAATAGGCCGCGTGGTCCAGCCTCTCCACCAAATCAGCCTCTACGATTTTGGCGTAAACTGCCTCAGCTGTTTCTCCTTTGATGATGTTGTTTGGCTTCTCTGCTTCAGCAGTGGCAAAGTGCAGCGCAACAATAGTTTCTGCGTTACGGTCAACTATAATCCTGAACACACCTTTCGGGTCCAAAACAGCAGGTTCAACACTTTCTTTAGCTATGGTCACTTGGGCGTCTGCTTCAAGCGATTTGTTGTATGCTTCTTCATGATTCCGTTTGTCCTTCAACACCAGCAGGTCGATGCCCAAGTCTTTCGGAACTGAGTCTCGCCGTTTAGCCAGAAACATCATTTTTGCCGCTGTCACTTCTTCCTTGACTGTCCCTTTTGCTTTGCTGCTTTTCTCCGTAGCCAACAGCATGCTGGCGTTCACTTCCGCTGACAGACGTGCCAGTAAAGCGTTAATACCGACGGAGTCCGCGTCGAACAGTTCGGTGACGTTGGAGACGCCGACAAAAAGCGGGACATCAGGGTTTCTGCTTGCGAAGTTGCGGAAGGCAACCATCGACTCTAGCACGTTGGACGGTTCAAGAATCAAGTCTGCCATAAGCCGTTTCATGCCCAGCGCTCTGGCTTTCTTCATGATGTCTTCGAGAAAGCGTATGCGTTCTTCGGTTTTTCTGGGGAAGTATCCTTCACGCTGGTTAGTTGGAATCGCTACTGCCGCAACATCCCCTGCGAAAGTCGCCACCTGCTTCAGGTTTCCCGCGTCAACGCTCAGTATCAGGTCTGCGCCAGCCGCCACCGCCTCCCGAATCTCGTCAGGGTCAAGCGTGTCAATGCTCACGGGCACGTCAACAGCTTTCTTCACGGCTTCCACACCCCGCCGAGCGTCAGCTGGTCTGGATTCGCCTGCAACCATGCCCACGTCAATCAAGTCAGCGCCATTCTCCACGAAGTGTCGCGCCAACCACTGAATCTCCTCGTCAGGCATCAACGTGGCGTCCACGATCTCCGCCAGCACCCGCATAGGAAAATCCTTACCCACCGCCAAATCGCCGATTAACATGTTGCCCGCGTTCTTCAACAGGGCATCACTGTTTTCCTCAACAGCCTCCAGCTCCCGCAGCGCTTTCTGCCGCAACTCATCCCCCATGAGGTCGCACGCGGGCGTAACCGTTGAAAGCTTAACCCGCTCCAACGCGTCCAGCACCGTGGGCAAGTCAGCAGCGTAACTTGGACCCTTAAACGTTGGCGTCCCCACAGCCTCCGAGATAACAGCGGCGTCGCCTCGCATGAGTCCTGGCACCAAAATCACGTCGAAACCTTGGACACCCGCGTTTTTGAGGGCTTTGGCAATTTGCTCGGGAGAAAGCAACGCGGCGACAGGAACTTTCACAGCGAAAACATCAGTTTCAACGCTGCTTTCTTCGCCGTAGCCTTTCACAGTTTTTTCCGCGAGCAAACCCGTTACCAAAAGAACCTTCAAAACGTCGCCTTCTATCCGGTGATTTTGATGTAGGTGCCTCTGTTGTTTGCTTTTGTGGTGAAAACTTGTCCGCCCACATTTTTCTTGAGGAACGCTTTAACTTTGGCTTCGATGTCTTTGGCGTTTTCTTGTCTGGTTACGCCGTAGAATGCTGGTCCCCACGAGCTTTGCCCTGCGCCGTGCACGCCGAGTTTCTGCAGAAGCGTTATGCCGTCTGCGACTGCTTGGCTGGAGTAGGTTCCGCCCTGAACCTCCGCGAAGTAGTCGCCGATGACGATTTGAAGCTGCGTTAAGGCTTCCCCGAAACCCTCTATGTCTCGTTCAACCAGCGAGGGCAGAAGCTTCATCATCGTTAAACGACACATTTTCCCCGCGTCCTCCGATTTCATGGGCGTCAATGCCTTGAACGCGGCAGTTTCTTCACTCTTTGCCAATCCCTTTTCGACGTTTGGGACTGCCACAACGAAACGCCAGTCCAGAGGGAACGGCTGACGGAAAATCGTAGCGGGAAACCTTTTTTCGCTGGTGATTTTTCCCCCGTCAACCACAAATCCGCCCTGCTCAAAAATCGTGGTGCCCACGCTTGTTCTTCTTCCCCGTCCCATGGCTTCCGCGAGTTCCTGCACTGACGCCTTCACGCCAAACAGTTTTGCCAGCGCTGTGGCTACGGCTAACGCCAGCTGGGTTCCAGAACCTAACCCTGAATGCTCAGGAATCACCTGTTTGACGTTGATGGCTGCGTTTGCTCTGATGTTGTAAGTTTCAAGAAACCGTTCCGCCAGTTTTTTCACTTGCTCGGTTTTCTCGCCTGTAACAATCAAGTTTTGTGACTTTTCCGCTTCGAGCACCACGTTGGGGCGGTTTATGCCTACGCCTAACCCTCCAAACATGCGCCCTAAGTCACCGTTCAAATCTAAGAGTCCAAAATGGAGCCTTGAAGGAGTCTTAACGTAAACTTTCACTTGTTAACCCTCCACGAATCGATTCTCCTGTTTAAATCCGCCATGATTTTAGAGTAACGCGAGTTCGGAGCCACACGGTTCACAACGTCACGGCAGCCTTTAATCGTTTCCAACAACCTTAAGGCTTGTTCCCGCTTCCGCCTATCCTCATGTGCGATGAAGGCTTCAACGCGGGTTGCATGCACAACGGCTTCAACCGTAGCAAACAATGCACGACAATAAGCCCTCGGCAAAACGCTCGCCGCTTGAACACGCTCAACATCACATAAAACCTCGACTCTCTCAGCGTCAAACTGCCGTATGTCAGCAACCGCAACTTCAACGTGCGCGTCTGCCGCACGCAATCTTGGCGCGTCAACGCTCTCAGCCCTCTCAAACCACTCCTCAGGAACCACACCGCCAAGGTTGGCTTCCTTAAACGCCGTACGATAAAACACTTCGGGGTCGGAAGTCACGTTCACCACGCCGCACTTCTTTGATTGCAGGTTCTTGTAAGTCAAGGATGAAGTGTAAATCCTGAAAGCCAAACGCTGTGGGTTTATCATTGTTGCGCCTATGGGTGCAGCGTTCGCCTGTCCACCCGCGTTGTACGTAGTAACTATCGTCTCCAAGATTACGCCCTCGGAGAAGCCTAATTCCGCTATATTCGTCATAAACTCAGCTCCAAACTTTCAACTATACGATTAGAAACCAAGCTGATGGGCGTGTTTGCTGCTAACGGACGCTTCATGCTTCATTCGAATGTAACTTTTTACAATCGGCTAATAAACTTTACCGCATAAAGGTTTCACAAGAGGCTCGCTTGAAAACGTCTGCTCTCAGAACGCTACCCCCTCCCTTTTATATAGCCTAACTTCAGCCGCTCACATTGCTGTTGGTGGGGTCGGCGCGTCAGGTTTCTTCGTCTGATTTCATGCTTACCGTTTCTTTGCGGATGACTAAGTAGGGGTCTTCTTGTTTCCTTTTAATGTAAACGATAAACGCGATTAAAATCGCAACGGCTACGATGAATATGAACATAACAATTCTGTCAACGTTAAGGCTGCTTTCCGAAGTACTGACTCTTTCTTCTAAATTGTTGAGGTCTTGCAGTAAGTCATTATACGTTTTATTAAGTGCGTCGTAAACGGATTGGAGAGAATTTTTAGTTTCTGTCATGTTATAGAAGG
>Ga0307423_1001568_pt1 | contig 13603 bp, 12 predicted proteins | sample SalMarWE160310MG_FD_202154 | JGI IMG/M metagenome (GOLD analysis project Ga0307423, IMG submission 202154) | Salt marsh sediment microbial communities from the Plum Island Ecosystem LTER, Massachusetts, United States - WE1603-10 | ecosystem: Environmental > Aquatic > Marine > Intertidal zone >...
CGGCTATCAGCTTCCCGGGTGGAGACATAAATATCAACGCCTTTGAAAAGGCTTAAAACTCACGCCGTCTTGACCCGCAACTGTTAAGAGGTGTGTAACCCTCCCATAAAATAGGTCCAAGGGTAAGTAAAGACTTCTGGCAGACTGAAGGCCGCAAGGAGCGCTTTATCCATGCGCAGGAGCAGGTTCACAGCGCCCCAAATCGTTCGGATTTTGAAAGAGCCCGGAATGTGGCATTGGCTGATTGGGCCGAGGAACACGGTGTGCAGTTGGACTTCAGCCCGCCTGGCAAGCTGACCCGGAATTCATACATTGAGCGCTTCAGCCGGACCTACCGGAAAGAGGTGCTGGATTTTTGCAGATTTTCCTGCTTAAGCGAGGCGCGGGAAATCACGGATCAGCAGGCTCAGGGCATACAACGAGGAGCGTCCTTACGAGCCCTTCGGCAACCTGACGCCCGCCGAATACCTCGCCCTAAATGATCCGAAAGTCTCTACTATCGCGTTGCAGTAATAAAGGGAGGTTTACAGCTTTGGTTGCCTCAAGGGGTGCCCAGATTATATGGAGGAAGGGCAAGCTCGATAATTTTGAATAAACAAAGTGGGTTAACAGTTGCTAAGCACGCTCAAGCCTTAAGGGGAAGCGCCCATCCACTTTTGCAGATGCCCAATTAAAACGCACAAAGTATTCAACAACACCAAACACCAAGTGGAAATCTTCGCCACAAAAACTCGGAGCAAAACCACTTCATATTTACTTCAGGGGTCTAGATGGAATTTCTAGGACGACGGCATCATAGGTAATGCTTTGATATCTTATCAAATTTAGGTAATCGCTAAACATATTAACAAATCAAGGGGGACCGGGGGGGCAACCCCTTCTTTTCCGAAAAAGAAGGGGGTCCCCCCCCCCGAAAAAAAACTGCTTAATGCAGCATCACGATTACTGATTGGCATGCTAAATTAGGTAGTTAATTGCCATTGCCGAAACGATCTTCCGGAAAGCGTACCTGGGGGGTTTACCTTTCTTTTTGTAAAAAAGAAAGGTAAACCCCCAACCCCCCCATCCAAAGAAAAATAACTAATGGATCGGGCCATTTCTATATTAGCCTTATTCAGCTAGTCCGTTGAGGAAGGCTATGGAGTCACCTGGTTCTGCGTGTCCCGGATGACGACTTAGCTACAGGTATCCCGAGGCCTTGAGACCATCGCATGTTGGGTGGTTTGTGTGGATCAATGAAGAAACAAAATCCGTGAGCCAGTGATCTAAAATATTTCTTGCTCCGAACAGAATGGCTTTTCTTGAGGAGGGGGGGAAACCCCTTCTTTCGGAGAAAAGGAGGGGTTTCCACGCAAAGGCTTGCGAAGCTTATTCAGGCAGGCGGCAGTGCTCGGGGCCGCGCACCGACACCACCGGGCAAGGCGCGTGGCGAAAGACCTTGTCGGCGGTGGAGCCGAACAAAGCGCCGGCCAGGTTGCCGCGGCCCTTGGTGCCCATGACCAGAAGATCGGCCTTTTCTTCCTTGAGCGCCTTGATAATCTGCTCCCAGGGCAGGCCCACCCGGAACATCGCCCGACAGGGAACGCCCTCAGCGCGGGGCAGGTATACCTTGTTAAACTCTTCAGTGCGTTCCTTTTGGATGGTATCGATATATTGATCCTTGGAAATGCCGAAACCCTGGGCGCCCAGGCGCTCGATCTGTTCCAGGCCGCGGCTGTTTATCACGTTTAAAAGGATCAACTCGCCACCTAAGGCCTTGGCCAGGGTAAGGGCGTGCAGGAAGGTGGTTTCGGAATAGGATGATAAATCCATCGAGGCTACTATGCGCTTAAGCTTGACGTCGCATGCTTCCATGGTTGGTCTCCTGATTCAGGGGAGTTATTGGTTATTAATTAATGTAGCGCCAAACCAAGGGACAGGCAATTGTTAACCCGCCAAAACTCGCCAGTTATCCAACTCGAACCGGCGCGCCCGGTGGCGGCCGCTTAAAACCCGCCAAAAGCGTGCCTCCCATTCATCGCACAGCGTAAAAAGAGGCTCGCCCTGCTCCATGGGCGGAGAAGGGCCCAGGCGTTTGGCCAAATCTGCGGCCAGAGCGGCCAGCGTTTCAGCTAGATGGGGCTGGTGCAAAAGGCCAGGGCCTGCTTGGTTCAAGAGCTTGGCCAAGAGCCAGCCAAAAGCCGGATCGGCCAGGCCAAGCCAGGGCCAGGCAGCCAGGTCTTCTATGCCGCTTGGGCCAATCCCTGCCACGGCGTCCGCCACCTCCGGGCCAAAAGCCAGGAGCCGCATAAGCGGGTTCTGGGTGCGCGAGGAATAGAGGAAAGGGTCCATACCCGCGCAAAGGCCGGTCAACGCGGCGCGGGTCTCGGCGGAAAGCGCGGCAAAGGCCCGGGAATGGGGGCAGGATTCGCGGGCGCACTTGTCGCGATAGCCGGTGGGGCCGCGCAGATCGCATCCCTGGTTGCGGGCCGGATGCAGCAGGCAACCCACCTGGGAGCCGCTGGAATCCAGAAAACCCAGGCCCGGGCAGGAAAACCCCACCTGCACCCGGTCGGGCAGCCGGCCGGCCAGAAAGGCGCTGCGGTTATCGGAAAAAACCCGCCGCCAGGATCCCCGGTCCTGGAGGTGGTCGTAGCCCGCCGGCCTGATGGGCGGGCAGCAGGCAAAGCAGGAGAGCCCGGCAGAGGGCATGCAGAGGGAATCATTCATGGGTTTTAGTATATCCTCCCGGGGCGGTGGGGCAACTTTCCGCAGGACCAGGCCCTTCCCAAGCAGGGCCGGCGGGCTATAATAGGATACATGACGGGAAGAGATTACATGCAGGTGTTGCGCAGCGGAGCCCAGCCTCCCTGCCTGCGGGTGGGCTATAGGCTGTGCCGGGGCTGCTCGGGCTGGCGGGACATGGCCGCGGCTGCCCGGCCCGGCGGGGCGTGGCAAGGAGCTATCATCCACTGCCCCTGCACCGGCCTGACCGCGCGGTTTCAGGAGAAGGAGGCTTCATGAGGAAGGCCATGTTTGTTGGCGTCCTGGCCACGCTGGTCATGGCGTGGTTGAGCGCTCCGGCTCTGGCCCAGGAGATCAAGCTGGGCGCTTTCAGCACAGGCGATCTCTCGGGCTGGGAGGAAAAGTCCTTTGCCGGCAAAACCAGCTATGAACTGGTTGAGGATGAAGGCCGCAAGGTGCTGAAAGCGGTGAGCCAGGCAGCCGCCTCGGGCCTTTTCAAGGAGGTGGAGATAGATCTGAAAAAGTACCCAGTCCTGCGCTGGTCCTGGAAGGTGGAAGGGGTTCTGGCCAAGGGAGATGCGCTAACCAAAAGCGGCGACGATTATCCCGCCAGGGTTTACATCGTTTTCCCGGCCTTCCTGTTCTGGAATACGCGGGGCATCAACTATATCTGGGCCAACAAGCTGCCCCAGGGCGATGCGGTGCCCAACGCCTTCGCCAGTGGAGTCATTATGCTGGCCGTGGAGTCGGGGCCCCAAAAGGCGGGCCAGTGGCTGAGCGAAGAGCGCAACGTGTATGAGGACTTCCGTCGTCTCTTTAACGAGGAACCGCCCACCCTGGGCGCGGTGGCGATCATGACCGACACCGACAACACCGCAGGAAAGGCGGTTGCCTATTACGGCGATATCACCTTAAGCGCGAAATAGCCGCTTCCCCGCCTTACTTGGGCAAGGCTTTCATCCAGTCCGAGCTTTTGAACCAGCGGTTTTGCAGTTCTTCCATGCGGCCGCTTCCCTGCAACAGCAAGAGGAAGTTCTGCACCAGGTTGTGCAGCAGGGGATCGTTCTGATTGAGCGCGATGCCCAGCGGCTCGAAGGTAAACGGCTTATCCGTGGCGATGATATTTTTATCTTTATAGCGGAAGCTGGCCACCGCGCAGAAAGGGAAGTCGGCTATAACCGCCTTGACCCTGCCGGCCAAAAGCTTTTTGAGCGCCGCATCCTGGGAATCGGCCTGCACATAGTCGGCCTTGGGCAATAGCTCCTTGACCGCCATTTCGCCGGTGGTGCCCTTGGCCGCGGCCACCTTTATGCCGGGCTGGTTCAGGGAGGCCGGGCCTTGCAGATTGATTGCCATTTCCTTGGTGGTGAGCACGCTTTGGCCCGCCACCAGGTGGGGCCCGGCGAACATGACGCGGGAATTGCGCTGGGGGGTGATGGTAAGCCCGCTTAAGACCAAATCCACCTCGCCCTTTTCCAACGCGGGCAAGAGGTCGCCAAAAGGCAGCTCCTTCAATTGCAGCTTGACCTTGAGCGTGGCGGCCAGGTAGCGGGCCAGATCGATCTCATAACCGATGAGCGTTCCGTCGCTGGCCTTGGCCGTGAGCGGCGGATAATCGGGGGCGGTGCCCACCACCAGCACGCCGCTTTTCTGGATGCGATCCAGCACCGGGCCGGCCTGGGCGGTTAGCGCTGGGGCCAAAAAGGTCAAAGCCAACAAACTGATCAGCAGGGTCCTAAATCCACAGGCGCGGTTCCGCATTAAAAGCCTCCAGCAATGGGTTGATGGCAGGGATGCGGCATTATGCGCCATATCGGCGGTGGCGGGCAAGCTATTGCGGCCGGGATGGCTTTGCTGGCGCCGGGATTACTGGCCGCAGCAGGGCCCGGCCGCCTTCCCGGAGTAAGCGCAGAGAGATTGACGAACCGGCCGCGGCCGGATACATTCAGCTGACATATATAGGAAATAGGAACAGGAGCGTGAAACTTTGGCGGACAAGGCCCACACCAGAAATTTCAGCATCATAGCCCACATCGACCATGGCAAGTCCACCCTGGCCGACCGGCTTATCCAGCTGTGCGGGGTGGTGGGCGAACGCGATTTCCACAACCAGTACCTGGACAACCTCTACCTGGAGCAGGAGCGCGGCATCACCATCAAGAGCCAGGCCATCACCTTGCCCTACAAAGCCCTCGACGGCCAGACCTACGAGCTAAACCTGATCGACACCCCGGGGCACGTGGACTTCACCTACGAGGTGAGCCGGGCGCTGATGTCTTGCGAGGGCGCGCTTCTGGTGGTGGACGCCTCCCAGGGGGTGGAGGCCCAGACTTTGGCCAACATGTATCTGGCCATGGAGCTGGATCTCACCATCGTGCCGGTGATCAACAAGATCGATCTGCCCTCGGCCGACGTGGAGGAGGCCCGCCGCCAGATATCCGATGACCTGGGCCTGGATGGCGAAGAGGCGGTGGCCATCAGCGCCAAGGACGGAGTTAACATCCCGGCGGTACTGGAGGCCATTGTCCGCGAGCTGCCGCCGCCCACCGGCGACATTGCGGCGCCTTTACAGGCGCTTATCTTCGACGCCCAGTACGACCCCTACCGCGGCACCTTGGTCACCGTCAGGGTGAAGGAGGGCACGATCAAGCCCGGCGAGACGATCCGCTTCATGCACGGCCACGGCGAATACAAGGTGGAGGAAGTGGGTATTTTCGGCGCGGGCCGGGTGCCGATGAAGGAGCTTAGGGCCGGACAGGTGGGCTATTTGATCGCCGGCATCAAGACAGTGTCCGACACCAACGTGGGCGACACCATAACCCACGCCGAGCGGCCCGCGGCCGAGCCCCTGCCCGGCTTCCAGGAGATGAAGCCGGTGGTGTTTTCCTCCATCTATCCCGTGGCCACCGACGACTACCCGGACCTGGCCGACGCCATTGAAAAGCTGAAGCTCAACGACGCGGCGCTCATTTATCAGAAGGACGCCTCCCAGGCCCTGGGCTTCGGCTTCCGTTGCGGGTTTTTGGGGCTATTGCACCTGGAGGTGGTGCAGGAGCGCCTGGAGCGCGAATTCGGTCTTTCTTTGATCCTCACCGTGCCCAGCGTGCGCTATAAGGTCTATCTCTCCACCGGCGAGATGATCGAGATCGAGAACCCGGCCTTCTATCCCGACCCTTCCACCATCGACTATTGCGAGGAGCCCTATATCAAGGCCTCCATCTTCATGCCCGAGCGCTACATCGGTGCGGTGATGGAGCTTTGCCTGGAGCGCCGGGGTGAGAACACCAATTTCCTCTATCCCTCGCCGGGCCGGGTGGAACTCACCATCGAGCTGCCCCTGGCCGAGGTGATTTACGATTTCTACGACAAGCTGAAAACCGTTACCCAGGGCTACGGCTCGTTCGATTATGAGCTGATCGACTACCGCCGCACCGATCTGGTCAAGATGGACATCCTGGTCAACAAGGAAAAGGTGGACGCCCTGGCCTGCCTGGTGCACCGCGACCGCGCCCGCAAGCGCGCCCTGCACGCGGTGAACAAGCTCAGGGACTCCATCCCCCGCCAGCAATTCAAGGTGCCCATCCAGGGCGCCATCGGCGGCACCATCATCGCCCGCGCCGACATCGGGGCCTACCGCAAGGACGTCACCGCCAAGTGCTACGGCGGCGACGTGAGCCGCAAGCGCAAGCTCCTGGAAAAGCAGAAGGCGGGCAAGAAGCGCATGAAGCTGGTGGGCGATGTGCCGATTCCCCAGAAGGCATTTTTGGCCGTATTGCAAAGCGACACGGATGATTAGTCCGCTCTCCCCTCGCTGATTGTCCGCACCAGGCCCTTGCCTGGGCTTTGCGGTTGTGCCCGGGTCTTGCCTTTAAGCATAATTGATATAGATAACAAAACCTTTCCTCGTACTTGCTGGCGCGTCCCGTCACGGGCGGTATAATTCCGCGTTAGCAAGTTTCGAGATGATTTGACTTGTTTTGGCAAGGAGGCTAGACAACACGATCATGACCCGCGAAGAGGTCCCGGACCAAAAGGAGCCCGATAAACGAAGCGGGCGGCCGTCGGTCTATATCCGCGAGATGGACATAGACGACCTGGCCGCCGTGTTCCACTTGGGCGAGAAACTGTTCACTGCTGAAGAGGTGCCCAACCTCTACCGCACCTGGGACGAGTACGAGGTCACCGGCCTTTTTCAGACCGACCCCGAGTTCTGCCTGGTGGCCGAGGACGAAAGCATGGGGCTTATTGTGGGCTTCGCCCTGGGCACCACCATCGAGAAAAGCCGCTCGGCCTGGAAATACGGCCATTTGATCTGGCTGGGCGTGCGGCCCGGCTACCAGCGCTTCGGGGTGGGGGAGCGGCTGTTCAACCAGCTCAAGGGCCGCATGGAGGAAAAGGGCGTGCGCATCATCCTGGTGGACACCGAGGCCGACAACCTGGGGGCCTTAAAGTTTTTCCGCGGCATGGGCTTTGCCGGCCCCCAGGAGCACATATATCTTTCCCTGAACCTGGAAACCCAAAAGAAGAAAAACGGTGAGCGCCACGCCAACGGAAAAAGCTAAACCCGAAGCGCCGGAAACCGCGAGCCAGGCGGCGGTTGGGCCCATCCAGCCCCTGCGCCTGCGCAAGCTCCTCAGGCGTTTGGTGGATATCTACAGCCCCTCCGGCAAGGAAGGGGACGTGCTGGACTACGCCCGCAATTGGCTCAAGCGCCAGGGACTGGAGGTGCACCGCCAGGAGGTGGACGACCGCCGCTATAATCTGGTGGTGCTGCCCAAGGGGGGCGAGGTCAAGCTGGCCTTGATCGGCCATTTGGACACGGTGACCGCCTATGACCTGGAAAACCTGGGCTACGAGGACGAGGGCGACGAGCTGAGCGGTTTGGGCGCAGCCGACATGAAGGGCGGCTGCGCGGCCATGATGGAAGCCTTCGCCGCCCTGGCCGAGGACGGAGGCAAGATGCCGCCGGTGGCCCTGGCCCTGGTGGTGGGCGAGGAGGAGGACGGCGACGGGGCCGAGGCCCTGGCCCGGGAATATCATTTTCCCTGGGCCATCATCGGCGAGCCCACCGACCTTAAGCCCTGTTTGGAGCACCACGGTTATCTGGAGCTGGAGCTCTACGCCAAGGGCCGCCGCCGCCACGCCTCCTTGGCCAACCCCGGGGACAATCCGGTGCGCGAGGTGCTGCGGCTTTTGATGGCCATCAGCGGCCATCTGGACGATCACCACGCCGAGCTGGTCTACAACATCCGCGACATCCAGTCCTGGCCCGAGGGCTTCATGGTGCCCGAGGGCTGCGAGGCCTGGGTGGACATCCATCTGCCTTCGCGCACGCCCCTGGGCGAGCTGACTATGGAGGTGGAGGAGGTGGTGCTCTCTCAGGAAGGCGGCGGCGCGGGCCTGAACACCGGCCTGCGGCTGCACACCGTGCAAAACGGCTACAGGCTACCCGAGCGGGGCCCGGTGGTGGAGGCCCTGCAGCGCATCTTCGCGGCCCAGGGCCTTAGCTGGAAGCCCCAGGCCTTCCCCAGCCACTCCGACGCCAACCAGCTCTGGGCCGCGGGCGTGAGGCCCATTCTTTTGGGGCCGGGCCGCTTGGAGATGTCCCATGTGCCGGAAGAGGCGGTACTATTCAGTCAGGTCATAGCTGCATCGCAGATATATTATAGCTTGGCCCGCGAGATGTCTCCTTAGGGAATATATTGATAACTTATTAATATTAGTTATCAAAATATGTCTATTGACATTCCGGGGACCTGTTACCTATAATCTGACCCCTGTGGAACCTTTAAGGTTAGTCCTTTGCACTGAACAAAAGACCGTTGTGCTGTTTTTGGGATTAGGTAAGCCGGGGTTCTGTTCAATTTAGGGAGGAATAAAAATGCAACCCACTGATTGGGGACAGGCCTTTAGCATAGTTGGCGGAGGCCTGCTGGCCGTGTTCTTCATTATGTCCGTCTTAGCTTTGGCCACTCATCTCATGGGCAAGATATTTGCTTCTGCCGCCAAGAAAAAGGAAGCCGCCCAGGCAGGGGAGGCTAAATCATGAACTGGTTCGAAATGCATGGCGGGGTGATGAAGATCCTGGGCGTTCAGGTGGGGTTCGGCAACCTGGATCTGCCGCATATAATTATGATTTTGGTGGGCCTGGGCTTCATAACCCTGGCCATTAAGAAGGAATGGGAGCCCTACGAGCTGCTGCCCATCGGCGCGGGCATGATTCTGGCCAACCTGCCGCTCACCGGCCTCACCAGCCAGCCCGCGCCGGGCATGGCCCCGGGCATGGCCGGCGTTTTAGGCATCATCCTGAAATACGGCCTTTACACCTGGACCATCCTGCCGCAGTTCATTTTCTTCGGCATCGGCGCGCTCACCGACTTCAGCCCGCTGATCGCCAACCCCAAGGCCTTCCTCTTGGGCGCGGCGGCCCAGGTGGGCATCTACACCAGCTTCCTGGGAGCCTTGGCCGTGGGCATTTTCGTGCCTGACTGGGGCTTTAGCCTCAAGGAGGCCTGCTCCATCGGCATCATCGGCGGGGCCGACGGTCCCACCACTATTTACACCACCGGGCTTTTGGCCCCCAATATCATGGGCATCACCGCCACCGCGGCCTATTCCTACATGGCCATGGTGGCCATCATCCAGCCGCCCATCATCAATCTGCTCACCAGCAAGGCCGAGCGCTCGGTGTTCATGAAGCCCACCCTGCGTCCGGTCTCCAGGCCCGAACGCATCCTGTTCCCCATCGTGGCCATGCTGATCATCATCCTCCTCATCCCCAAGAGCGCGCCTTTGGTGGGCTTCCTTTTGCTGGGCAATCTGTTCCGCGAGTCGGGGGTGGTGGAGCGTCTCTCCCAGACCGCCCAGAACGAGCTGATCAACATCATCACCATCCTCCTCATGCTGGGCATCGGCGCCTCCATGCCGGCGGATAGGGTCATGGACCCGCGCACGCTCTTGGTGCTGTTCCTGGGCCTGGCCGCCTTCTGCGTGGGCACCGGCGCCGGCGTGATCTTCGGCAAGATCATGGCCAAGATCTCCAAGGAGCCCTTCAACCCCATGCTGGGCGCGGCTGGCGTTTCGGCGGTGCCCATGAGCGCGCGCATCGTGCATCACATGGGCCAGAAGAACAACAAGCGCAACTTCCTTCTCATGCACGCCATGGGCCCCAACGTGGCCGGCGTCATCGGTTCGGCCGTGGCCGGAGGCTATTTCCTGGGCTTGTTCATAAACTTCTAGGAAAAGAAGACCTGGGGGAAAACCTTTCTTTTGAAGCCAAAAGAAAGGTTTTTCCCCACACCCCCTTTCCAAAGAAAACCGATGGGTCAGGGATGGTCTTAAATGGAGGCCTTGCCAGTCTCGTGCCTTCCCTGCCTGTTGGCCGGGCAATATCGTCTGGATTATCTGTTCCTTTACGTAAAAATTGCACAACACGATGGACGCCGGGCATTTATTGATGCATAATTTCCGGTGTTTGCCAGCGGATGCTTGAACAAGTCCGGCCGATGTTGCGCCCGCCGCCTGCCTGCCCTGCATTGGTGGTTTGTAGTTGATAATTGGATGATCGATATTGGCTCGCCTTGGTTAATTAATTTAAGTAGCCAGCAAAGGAGATTCTCATGGCGGTGGTTACCCTATCCAGACAATACGGATCCAACGGGCTCAAATTGGCTAGAGGTCTTGCCCGTAAGCTGGGCTATCGCTACATCGACCGCGACACCATAGAAACCATGGCCGAGAAGGTGGGTGTCACCAAGGCCGAGGCTCATGCCATCTTGGAAGGCCACCGGGGAACCATGTTCGATCTGGTGGAGAAAATGAGCTCGGCCATCCTCAAAGGAGTCAGCCCCACCAGCGACTCACACAGGCTAGGCCAAGACAGCGCCGACTTCCTGGACAAGGCGGAGGATATGCTGCTCTGGCTGGCCGAGGATGACAATCTGGTCATCGTGGGTTGCGGCGGCCAGAAGACCCTAAAGGATCTGCCTCACGTCGTGCACGTCAGGGTGGTGGCCACCCGGGAGGAGCGGGTGCAAAACCTGATGGCCCGCCAGAAATGCTCCAAGGTGTCGGCCAGCGATCTGATGGACCGGGAGGAAAAGGCAGCCCAGCGTTTCATGGAAAAGCACTGGGGTTTGGACCGAGAAGACCCGGCTCTTTATGATGTGGTGCTGAACATGACCAGTCTGGGGGAGGAGTCCTGCATCGACATGGTAAAGGCGCTCATCGATACCAAGGTCCCCAAAAAGTAGCAAGAGGCTTTGTCCGGTCCGGCGCTATTTTGCCGGCCCGGCCTGCGATTAAGTATCAGCCGGCGGGATGCCTTAAGAGGGCGTCCCGCCGGTTTTTTGGGGGGTGGGTTCGGATCGGGGCCGGTTTGACAAAACCGCAATGGCATGCTAGATATATTGACTAAATAATCATTCAATGGAGCCCAACGGCCATGGCCAGGAACCAGGAACAAAATCAAAAGATGCGGGACCTCAGCAGCGCACGCATTTCAGCGGCCGCTCTCAGGCTCTTTGCGGAGCAGGGCTTGGCCGCCACCAAGATAAGCGATATCGCCGCGGCCTCGAAAAGCTCTCAGGGCTTGGTCTATCACTACTTCAAGTCCAAGGAAGAGATATTCACCGAGCTTATTCAAGACGCCTTTGCCAAGCTGAATAAGGCCTGCCTCGGCTTGGAAGCAATGGACCTGCCGCCGCGCCAGAAGATTGAATTGGCCCTGCGTGAGCTGATCAATGGCTTTTCACAGCATGTTGACGCGGCTCGCATGCACATGCTGATCGCCCAGGCCACCATGACCAGCGCGGTTCCCAAGGAAGCCAAAGCGATCATTAATAAGCACAACGCCAAACCCTATGAGGTGATAGAGAGGATCATGGCGGCGGGCCAAAAAGACGGCACCATCGACGCCGAACACGAGCCCGATGAACTGGCCATGATTTTCTGGACCACCATCAAGGGCCTGGCCATGCACAAGGCGGCGCACGGCAAGAAGTTCAAGGCGCCCGCCCCAGGGCTCATCATGAAGATGTTTGTTTAGCTCGCCCTGGTTTTACAAAATAAAGCGAGAGAAAAATGCCTAGCTTGCGCGGCCGGTTTTTTATTGCCCTGATGCGGAACCGGCATCTATTCAGACTTAAGCTCAGAAGAGAAACCGGCCTGGATTGGGAGACGGCTTTGCCAGAGGTGCGCCAAGCCGCGGCTAAGAGCGCCCGGCTCTTGGGCCGCTTGCCAAAGGGCATCAGCGCGGACCCCGTGGATATAGACGGGCTGCCGGCGGAATGGATCAAATCCGACCAGGCCGACCAGGATAAGGCCATACTATATTTTCATGGCGGCGGCTATGTGCTGGGTTCCATCGAGATGCACCGCGCCATTGTGGCCAAGTTTGTGAAAGGCAGCGGGGTGAGGGCGCTCTTGTTCGGCTATAGGCTGGCGCCGGAGCATCCTTTTCCCGCGGCTTTGCAGGATGCCCTGGCAGCCTATAAATGGCTGCTGGACCAGGGCCTGTCCCCGTCAAAAATCGTGTTCGCGGGCGATTCGGCTGGCGGCAGCCTAGGTTTGGCAACCTTGCTGGCCCTCAAGGACCAGGGCCTGCCTCTGCCCGCGGCAGCCGTGGCGCTCAGTCCTTGGACCGACCTCAAATGCACCGGCGAGTCGCTAATCACCAATGCGCACAAGTGCCTGTCCCCGCGCGGTTCCCAGCATGCCTGCGTCAAGCATTATGCGGATGGCCAGGACTTGGGCCATCCTTGGATCTCGCCCTTGTACGGCGACCTAAAGGGCCTGCCGCTGCTTTTGCTTTATGCCGGAGGAGACGAAACCCTGCGGGATGACGCGGTGCGCTTTGCTAGAAAGGCGCGGGAGGCGGGTGTGGAGGCCAGGCTGGAGGTCGGCGCGGGCATGTGCCATTGCTATCCCGCTTGCGCGCCGCTCTTTCCCGAGGCCAAACGGGCCATGCAAGATATCTGTCGTTTCATCAACCAGCATCTGGGCGGATAGGGCCTGTGGGGTGTATTGCTTGACCGGCCCGCGCTTCCCCGCATGTGAAGGGGAGGCGCGGGCCGGACTGCTACATGAAATCAGCGCAGGGTTTGACCGAGCTTCTGTCCTTGCAGATAGTGGGTGCCGGGCTTGCCGGTCAGCTTGACCTTATCGGCCTGGAACACGGTGATGATGTCAGAGCCGCCGAATTGAAAAAAGCCGAACTCCTCGCCCTTGGCCAGGTTATCGCCCACATCGGGGGTGATGGTGACCGAGGAGACCTGGGCCATGCCGATGGGAAGCACCGCCACCAATCCCATATTCTTGGTTTGTAGCACGATCAGGCCCCGGGCCTGGGTCATTTGCCAACCCTCGTCATCCACCGGCACCAGCTTGCCGGTCTTGGGGTCCTTGGCCACGCCCAAATACATCCTGCCCAAAATCACCTTGGTCTCCAGCACCTGGCCGCCCACGGGCACGTGATAGCGGTGGTAGTCGTTTACGTTTAAAAAGCTGTGGGTGAATACGCCGCCCTTGAAGGCGTCCTTGTACTTGCTGCCGTCTAAAAGTTGTTTGATGGAGTATTTGAAGCCCTTGACCGTGATGTCGGACTTGTCGTCAATGGGCCAGAAGCCCTGATACACGCTGTCGGCCGGAGAGACGATGACGGTGTCGTCGCAGAGCCCCGCCACCGGGCGCTTGCCGGGTTTGATCTCGCGGGCGAAGAACTGATTAAAGGTCAGCCACCCGCTGGGGGCCACGTAGTAGTCCTCCATGTGGAAGTCTTTATCCCTATAAAATGTCTCCAGGTTTTTTATGGATTCAGGGGTGTCCAGAAATTTGCCCCAGTCGCGGGCAAAGCACACCACCCATTCCTGAAAGAGCTTGC
>Ga0307423_1001569_pt1 | contig 13599 bp, 11 predicted proteins | sample SalMarWE160310MG_FD_202154 | JGI IMG/M metagenome (GOLD analysis project Ga0307423, IMG submission 202154) | Salt marsh sediment microbial communities from the Plum Island Ecosystem LTER, Massachusetts, United States - WE1603-10 | ecosystem: Environmental > Aquatic > Marine > Intertidal zone >...
GACCTCTATCGACATCCTGCTCTCATCGGATGGCGGGGCTACCTATCCTCACACAATAGCTGCCGGCGAGCCTGATGATGGAGTCTATCCCTGGTACATAGATGAGGATGCGACCACGACTGCGCGTGTCAAAGTCGTGGCATATGATGCCGTGGGCAACAACGGCGAGGACATAAGCGACGGCGACTTCGAGCTCTACGATCCCGCTTCGGGTATTGACATCACGAGGGATGTCCCCCTGAGAGCTGTGATCACAGGGAACAAGCCGAATCCGTTCACCGAGAGAACGGAGATAAGGTTCGGCATCCCTGCGGACGGCCAGACCAGGCTCGCAGTATACGATGTCAGCGGGCGCGAGGTCGACCTTATCCTGGACCAGGTCCTCCCTGCCGGGTATCACTCGGTGAACTGGCATAACAGCGACAATCTGAGTATGGGCCTGTACTTCGTGAAGCTCCGGACAGGTGCGGAGGAAGTAACCCACAAGGCAGTGCTGTCGAGATAGGATCCGGTACATCCGGATGGCCTGATGCGAGGTTCCACCAGCCGGATGCCCCGTGCCGCCACCAGCCCCCGCGGCGTTGTCCGTCCCCTAAGACAGAGTGGTACGGAGATTGCAACGGTGACCCGGCAGATCATGCATCTGGAAGATACAGGCATATGCGAGCCGATGGTTGCAGAAAGCAACGGTCGATCAGCACGTCTCCGGCAAAATGAGAATATCCAGGAGGTGATCCACTCATGAAGAGACTGGCAATTGCTCTCGTTTCTCTTCTTGTCGCGACCACCTCTGCCGTGCATGGCGGACTTCGCGTCGGCATCTACTCAGGCACCGGCGCGGAGCCGGATAAGACCCTGGCTCTTTACCGGGCCGTGGTCTCAGCAGGACACATCCCCATGGCCATCGCGAGACGCGATGTCGTCGGCGGCCGGCTTACGACCTCTAATTTCGACGTTTTCATTCTGCCGGCGGGCCAGGAGGGCAAGCGTTGCTGCGCCGACCACTACTCTGACAACGGCGATGCCCTGGGGAGTATCCCGGCCAAGGACGCCATCCGGGCTTTCCTCACCAGTGGCGGAGGCATGGTTGCCATAGAGGCGGGAGCCTACTTCGCCGCCAAGAACGGCGGCACGCTGGACATCTATGACGCCGACTATGAGAATGTAACCCATGACATCGGCAAGCGACCGCTCACGATCACTGATCCATCCTTCGGAACCGGCACGCTGGAGGCCTGGCACTCCTACGGTGGCGGGTATCTGGAGACAACGCCATCATGCACGGTAGTGGCCGAGAACGCATCCGGCCAACCCGTCATAGTTCGCGACACCTATGGCGCCGGACGCCTTGTCCTCACCAGCATGGACCTCGAACTTCGCGGCGACAGCGAACTGGATTGGACCATATGGGATAACTGGGCAATGGGCTCTCACGCCAACTCTGAAGATAACTGGGAATTGCTGGGCCGCATGATCGGCTGGGCCTATGACGGCAATTCTGCAGCCCCGGACATCGATCCGCCTGCGAATCCTCAAGGCGCCCGGGTAGCTATCGTCAGCACGCGCACCAATGACGGCGGCGCCTGGCCCGGCCTGCTGCCCGCGGTCGCGCGGTCGGTGGAGTACTCGGGACACCTGCCGCTATCCATTCGTATCGAGGACATCAAGGGCGATTCACTCACCAATTCGGGGTTTGACGTCGTCGTTTTTCCCGGCGGTTATTCCTATGGCTACAAGACGGGTTTGGACGGCCACGAACAGAAGATCAGGGATTTCATTCAGAACGGAGGTTCTTACTTCGGCATCTGCGCCGGCGGATTCTATGCTGGTGGCACCATCTGGTGGGAAGGTAGGTCATATCCCTATCCGCTGGACATATACAGCGGTGAGGCCACCGGGCCACTCGATGACATCGCAACTTGGCCGGACTACGTGTTGACTCCCATCCAGATCGTCGATCCACTTCTTGGCGGTCCCTGTACAATGATGCAGATCTACTATGGTGGAGGGCACTTCCCCATCCCCGGCGGCATGCCCTATACTCCGGTGGCCACCTATGCTTACGCGGGCCAGTACTCCGGAACAAATGACATCATCCGGTACGAGTACGGGGACGGACACGTTGTTCTGACAGGAACCCATCCCGAATGCAGGGCCGGCACCGTCGAGGACTGGCTCTCCTGGGACAACTACGACTCAAGCGACAATCCAATCACCAATCCGGACAACCCGTGGATGCTGGTCGACAGCCTTTTTGACAAGTGGCTGGCCCCCTGCGAGCCCGGTGCCGGTGTGCCTGACGGTATTTCCGATACCGGCAGCCGGCGGATTCTAATCTCAGCCACTCCCAATCCCTTCAGAGATCGAATCCTCCTGGCTGTTCATCTCTCAAGTCCCCGACCGGTCCAGATCAGGGTCTACGATGTCAGAGGTGCTCTGGTGGGGAGCGTGGCTGACAGGCAATTGGGAACCGGGAATCACCAGTTCACCTGGGATGGAACCGATGACCGGGGTCGCAAGGTTCCACAAGGTGTCTATTTCGTTCGCCTCAAGTCTGAGGGCCGTGTCGAATCCGAGAAGGTCGTGTTCACCGAATGCAAGTGAAGCGCCATCCCGAGTACAGGTCAGGGCCACCGGGCCGAGCGAGGCAATAGCCCGACGCAAGAGCTTGAACAAGTATGCGGGTGGATGGTATCTTCTTCCAGCTGTCGTGTCTTTGGAAGTCGAACGCGTTGAGGGGTCCACCCGTGAAACGTCTGCTGGTCATTCTGGTCTTATCTCTTTCCTGTGCGGGCGTCACGATTGCCTACCTGATGAACCTCACTTCCGGTCCGTTTGCGGATGACTTCGGCTGGGCCAGAATGGGTAGGGCCGCCATGGAGTGCGGCTGGGCCAGGGTATGGTACGACTCGTTCGGCTGTTTCTTCTTCCGTCCCTTCAATCTGGCCCTGGTGGTCCAATCTCTGGCGGCAGAGTCCTGGGCAGTAGCCCATGGTACTGCAATGGTCATTCACGTTCTCCTTGCCTTTGCCGTGGGTTCGCTCGCCATGCGGGTCTTTCCGGGTCAGCGATCTCGCTGGTTGGGCATCGCCGCTGCGTGCGTGTTCTATGTGCATCAGGCCAATACAACAGCTGTTCTTCAGATTGACACGCTCTCTCAATGCATAAGTGATTTCTTTTCCGTCATTGCGCTTCTTGCAGCTGTCGCATATGTCTCCTCAGGTGCCCGCTGGGCAATCATCTCCGGTCTCGCTGCGCTCCTGGCAATGCTGGGAAAAGAGGGAGGGGTCTCGACACCTCTGGTGGTAATCATGACCGTTCTCCTCCTGTCAGGCAAGGCAGTGCGCCTCAGAAAGACGGCTAATGTCGTCTTGAGCCAGTTTATGGCGGGCGCTGTCTACCTTCTCTGGCGCTTGAATGTTCAGAACCTTGTGCCGGTATCGGACCAGGACCAGGCGCGCTACAGTTTTCATATCGGATTGGCGGCGCTTCGTAATCTGGGTCAGTTCGTCTTCGTGGAAGCGGTGCCCTGGAATTCAGCTTCGCTCGTTTGGAACGGGAGAGCATACGAATGGGCGATCGGCATCGCGATCGGGGCTGCGGTGGCGGTGGTTGCCGGCCTCGGATGGAAGAGGCTGATCCGACGCGAGCCTGGTAGCAAGGTCCTTATCGTCTGGCTGACGGCCGTTTTTCTGATATGGTGCACGCCGTATATCTTCCTTGTGAGGGTCTCGGAACAGGAGGTGTACCGTCTCAGCGCCATTGCCGCGCTTATCATGTCCTTTGGTTGCTGGGCATACCTGCGTTTTGCCGGGGCCCGCATGGCCGTGCCAGCGCTTATCGTGTGGTGCGTCTGGATCTCGGTAAGCGGAGTGGCCGGCATCCAGAAAGCCGTGCTTCTCAGGCACAATGCCGCCGTCGTCAGTGAAATGTTGGAAGAGGCCGCGGTCGCCCTCGGTGATGTCTCGACCACGGAACGTGTGTGGGTCTTTGTTACACCTTCCAGGCCCCCTACCCGCCACTACAGCATCCTGTATATTAATGAGTCCTATTTGAGATGGCACGCCCTTGACGGTCTGGACTGGTATCTCAAGAAGCCCGGCCTCCGGATTGAGCACTTCCTGCCCGGAGAGGAGCCGCCCGAGACATCGCCTGAGCCCCCGCGACTGAAAAAGCTGAGGTTGGACATCATTGAAGGCAGTGCCGAGCCCGTTCCATAGCAACGGTATCATCCTGAGCGCTCTCTGATCGTCTCAATCCAGGATGAGGTCCCCGTCACCAATCTGGCAATAGTCCTGACCCGGAACGGGTGGGTCGTTGCCCCAGGTGTTGTACCTGGCAAAGATCGAATGGGGAAGATCGAACCACAGCCCGCACTCCGAGTTGTTCCGGATGATGTTGCCTCCGAGCGAGCCCCGTGCGCCCCCGCCGAAATCAGGATTGACGCTGTTGGGGGAGTCTTCCAGCCGCACCTCGACAGCCACATTGTTACCTTCCAGGGTGCAGCCCTCGACAAGCGGGTCCGACGTATTGGTTATCCGCAAGCCGGTGTGAAAGCCCTTGAACTTGCAGTTTCTCACTATCCCCCCACTGTTGTTGTTAAAGACATTCAGGCCTCGCTGCAGGGCGAGCCCGTCGTCCACAATGAACTCGCAGTTCTCAATGACCGGGCGTATCGTGTTCTCGGCCCGGCAAACGGCATAGTAGGCGCGCTCGAAAACCCTTATGCTGTCCACATGCGTATCGGTCCCTCCTATGTACAGGGTCACCAGGACCTCGTCGGCCGGCAGGCCCTGTTCTATCGTGAACTTCCTGAGGGAGGCGCCGGTATATGCTCCAAGCCCAATGGTCGCATGATACGTATATACCTTGTCGTGCCCACGGATGATGCACTGTTCCCAGTCCATACCCTCTATGACGACGCTATCTGCCCGCACCCCGATGGGAAAGGTCTCGCCGCCGGCCTCGCTGTAGACGCCGGGTTGGGCGAATATGGTCATCCCGGGTTCGGCCTCCTCAGACGCGTGGGTGATCGTCTTGAAAGGCAGGTTGACACTGCCGTTTCCCTCGAGGTCGCTTCCGTCCTCGGGATCGACAAACATCTTCTTGAAGACGATGTTGACCGTGCAGGTGCCGGATTTCGTGGTATCCTCGACCGATACGGCCTTGACTGTAACGGTGGACGGCAGGTGCAGATGGTCGGGCGCCGTGAAGGTCACGGGGCTGTTCCCGGTTATGGTCCCGTAGACCACGTTACCGTTCTCTATGCCGTTGACATACCAGGTGAGACCTCTATTGTCCCCACCCTTGACCGTCGCCTCAAGTTCAACGGAATGGCCGAGATCGACGTCGATCTCACTCGGGACGATCCCGACGGACGTCACCGGGTTTGGACCCGCGTCTTCCCCGGAACACCCATAGATAATTGCCGATGCAGCACAGGCGCACATAATCGCAAACACTCTAAGCATGTGGTCCCCCCTCGGGTTCGCCGTCCTCACAAGTACCCTCTAAGATCATCGCAGTCACCCGGCTTACGGGCCGGTGATGTCGAAGTCCAGGCTGTAGATACTGCCGTCTCTCCACCAGAACACCTCTATGTAATACGTCCCATCTGTCGCAGCCGTAAACGAGACGTCAAAAGGATTGTCATTACGCTGGTAACGGGACATCTGGTTCTCTGAGGGATTGTACGTGGTTATGACATAGTCGGCCTGGGGAGTGTCATAGCTCAAAGTCACCGTCAGGGACTCGCCGGTACTCAGGTCTATCGCGCAATAGTCCTTGTCCACAGAGCAACCCCGAAGGTCGATTGAGCCCTCAGAGACAGGAGTCGCCTGGTCGAAGAAGTCATTGTCTTCATAAGCGTCATCCTGACATGGCTCCGAAGTCTCGAGCACGAACTCATAGATCGCCGTATGGCCGGTGTCATAGGTCTTTCCCATCTTGACATAGTATGTACCCGGCAGGAACGAATATGCGCTCTCATACTCATAGGGCGACGTCGGATCCGGGCCGGAGCCATGGCCGGTATACTCCTGCCCGTCCGCGCGCAAGTAGGCGAATCTCCAGGAGATCTCAGTGGTGTCAGCATCGACAATCATGTAGCGTGTGGTTATCTTGGTGGCCTCATCGAGAGTGAACTTGAAGTAATGCATGTTGGCATCGCCACCGCAACTCGGCATCAGCCTGTACCTGTGATCAAGGACCACTTCGCCGGCGGAGGCAATCGACTTGCTGGCCGCGAAGGGATCGTCGAAGCCTCCACATCCGAAAACCCCTGTGGTGAAATCGAAGGTGTAATCACTGGCCAGATTCTCACCTTGCGTGTCCATGCAGTAGGATGACACAGTGACTTCATAAGAGGTCTCGGGCTCGAGCAGGCTATCTATATAGACGGTTGCCTTGTTCAGAGCGTCATCGTACTCGATATCATAGACCGTCATTCCGCTCACATAGATGGAATCTACAGTAGCCTCATCCATGCCCTCTGAAAACGTGATGGAAACCGAGGTGTTGAGGCTTACCTCTGTCGCACCATCGGCGGGTAAGGTCGCGGTGACCTTTGGGGCCGTGGATTCGACGCCGCTGCCACTATCGTCGCCACAGCCACACAGGGCAAATGCCGCGCTTGCCAACAGTGCAAAGACGATCAGTTGCTGTCTCATCTCTAGCTCTCCCTTCAGAACCCGGAATGCCCGCCACTGCTGCAAAACTCGCGGACCGGACTCAGCAATGCTGCTACATGGCCACTGAAATCGTGGAGATACTCGGCTCGTTCCGTTTCGCCGCCGCGCAGTTTCGGCTGCACTCATTGGAGTGCCGCCCGGACCATGGCACTTCTGCGGGCGTATCCCACAGAAGGCAATCACCGTCTTCCACCCCGTAGGGGACCGTCAGATCAGGGACTTGTCCTCACCATGGTCCCCTCAAAAATGGCCGCCTCTTCGACCTGATCTCCGTCGAAGTCGAAAGTTGCATTCTCATCGATGACACTCATGGTATCCGCATCCATCGTGAATGCGCCCGTGAAGTCGGTCAAGAACGGAGGGATCTCCGGAGTGAAAGCCACCTGGACAGTATCCTGAGTGACAAGATAGAAATAGCCCGGTGAGTCGGAGATGACGATATCCTGACCCGCGAGGGCCTCTGGTATGAATGCATCGCCAAGGAACTGGCCGTCCTCATCAAGGTCGAAACCGAAAGTGGCGCCCATCGCCACCGCGTCCATTGATGTATCCGGACTGGCCACGCTGGTCACCTTGTAGCTTGTAACCTCCCAGTAGCCCTCGAAATCGGAAACGAAGATCACCGAAGGCCCACGCGTGTCGTGCCTGATCATCGTACCCTCGAAAATCGCGGGCTCCGGGGTCTGATCCCCATCAAAGTCAAACAAAGTGTTCTCATCGATTATGGTGAAGGTCTCTCCCACCAGGGTGAACCCGGCCCGGGTGTCCTCCAGGAACGGCGGAAACTCGGGAGTGAAATTGACTTCGACTGAATCCTGCGTAATCAGATCGAAAGCCCCCTGAAACTCCAGCTCCAGGCTGACCCCCGCCAATGAAGCAGGTATGAATCCACGCCCTGAGAACTGGCCTGCATCGTCAGCATCCCAGGAAAACGCACCACCGCTCTCGACCAAATCAAGCGATATCTGCGAGTTGGCGCTGCTCGTCAGTTTGTAGGACGCCGCCAACCAGGACCCCTCGAAGTCCGAGACGGTGATCAACTTGGGGCTGCCTCCGCCGTCGTCATCACCGCAACCTGTGAACAGGACCCCGGCCGGCACAACCACAGCCAGAAGACAAAGAAGGCCAAACCAGCTTGAGAATCTCATGTCTTGTCTCCCTCCCTGAGACGACCCCCCGTGCAGGTGGCCACCAACCGGGCTCATGCTCTGCCGGCCGCGGCCCGGTTGAGTCTCCACAGTGTACGGGAGGCATCTCAAAACGCCCGACGTCCATCTACTCAAGCAGCCGGTCAGTAACGCGACCATCTTACCTGCCAGTGCGAATTAACGCAACCCATTCTTCATCACCGGGGTTGCACCCCGCTTGTCTCAATAGGCCGTAGACCCTCAGGATAAGGCTTCCCGCGGCCAGGGCCAGAAAGCGCTTGTAGAGCGCCGGTCCAATTGTTACTATGCCATGAGTTAACCGACTATCCTGGAGGAAGAATTACATGCTAGAGCAGATGAGAAGAAACACGAAGTCCGTCTTATGGGTGGTAGTAATCGGCTTCATTGGCTTCATGTTCTACAACTGGGGAATGAACCGGGTGAGCACAGGCGGGCCGGAGCCGGGCGTGGCGGGAAAGGTCGACGGCGACCGGATTAGCTGGGACGAGTTCCGGACAGAGTTCCGCGGCCAGTATCAGGCCTATGTTGACCAGGAAGGGCACAGGCCGGACGCGGCCGCTGAGCGGCAGCTGAATGAGCAGACATGGGAGACTCTGGTACAGAGACGCCTTCTCAACGAGGCCGCCAGGAAGGAAGGGCTGGATGCATCGGATGATGAGATCCTCTTGGAGATGCAGAGCAATCCTCCCTCCTTCATCAGGGACCATCCGGCGTTCCAGACCGACAGCACCTTCGACCAGTCCAAGTACATAAGCGCATTGGCCGATCCTTCGCTGGATTTCAGTTTCCTTGAGAATTACGTAAGAGAGTCACTTCCCCTTCAGAAGCTCCAGGACTACATAACCTCTACCGTCAGGATAACTGACGAAGAAGCCGAGATGCTGATGACCATACTCCAGGAACAGGTGACCGTATCCTATCTCGACATCGACCCCGACACCAATGTCAGAGAGTCGGTACCTGCCCCCGGCGCGGCCGAGTTGACTGAGTTCTACGAGTCTCATCTGGAGGACTTCCGGGTGCCGGAGAGGCGAAGGATAAGCGTGGTTGAGTTTCCCAAAACTCCGAGCGCCGAAGACAAGATCGATGCGCGGGAGAAGGTCGATGACGCCTTCGACATGGTCTCAGATGGTGAGTCCTTTGCCGATATCGCCCCTGACTACTCAGATGATCAGGCCAGCGCGGCCCGCGGCGGCGACCTGGGCTGGCTTAAGCCAGGTCAGTTGCCCGGCGCGCTCGACTCGGTCGCATGGGGACTCGGGGTCGGGGAGATCAGCAACGTGGTGGAAACGCCGGAAGGATTCCACCTGATAAAGGCCGAGTCCATAAGAGTCGTGAACGGCGTGGAAGAGCGAAAACTCTCGTACATCAGCTCGACTCTGGAGGCAAGCCCGCTCACAATCGACCGGATTCGGGCCGATGCCGAGCAGTTGATGAGCGAGGCGGCCGGCGGGAAACTCGCTGATGCCGCTCGAGAGGCCGGCTACGAGTACAGAGTCACCGATCCCTATGCCAAGGAACAGATAGCGCCATTCCTGGGTATTGCCGCGGCAGACGCCGACAAGATCTTCGCCGCCCGGGTCGGCGAACCGATTGGTCCCGTTGAAGGCCGAGGGTCATTCTTCGTCTTTGAGGTCGCCGAGATTCAACCGACCCGGATACAACCCCTGGAGGAGATCCGGGACTTCGTATCACAGGCATATGTCCATGATGTGAGGAAGCAGAGGGCGAAGGTGATCGCCGAGGAGATCCGCGCAAAGTTGAGCGCCGGAGAGCCATTTGAGAGTGCCGGAGAGCCCTGGAATATCAGCCCTGTCACCACTCAGCCGTTCGGCCGCATGAGTTTCGTTCCGGGCCTTGGAAGAGACAATATCCTGATCGCAAGCTCCTTCGCCCTCAACGAGGGCGAGATAAGCGACGTGCTGGAGCAGTCGGACCAGTACTACATCATCCGGGTGGACAGCAAGACGCCTATGGACATGGACCGGTTCAGAAACAGCCTGGGCAATATCAAGCTCTCGCTTCTGGGGACCAAGCAACAGACTTACATGAACGAATGGTACGCACAGCTCAGGACAAAATCAAAGATAGAGGATTTCCGGACACCGTCCGAGTCTTATTAGCCGGCGCGGGTCCCGCTAACCGGCTTCAGGAGGGTCTCCATCGTGGGGCTCGATCGCGCCTGCGCTTTCGACCTCATCGCGGATTTGGTTCAGGGCCTTTCTCACTTCCCGCGTGGTCTTGCCCATGGCCCGGGCAAATTCCGGAATGCGCTTGGAACCAAACAGAATCAGGACAACCAGGAGCACCAGGAGTACCTCGGAGCCCCCGATCCCGCTGAACATTGCCTCCCTCCTATCTTGCCCGGGCCGTCGACCCGGCCATGTCGCTACCTACCACCACACTCACGTCGACGAAGAATGACTCCCGGACCTGCTGGATCACATTGTCCACATCAAGGGCCTCCGCCACTGTAATCGCCTTGGCGCAGGCGCCGGAGCGGTCCACCACCAGTGTCTCCTTATAGCCGAAGTCGTCCGCGTTTCCGACAAACATGACGTCAAAGTCCTCATTCCTCAGCCTTGCCGCGACCTCATCCGCCAAGCCGCTCACTCCGCAGCCGTTCAGGACTTCGACTATCACCGGGACCTCGCACCCTGGATCATCGTCTTCCCGGCGCAGCGCGGTGCTCACGGCGAGATACAGGACCCCGGCGCAGAGAAAGAGAAACACCACCTTAAGAACCGGAACTCTCAACCGGCCTGCTCCCCTTCAACCATTGCGGACTTGATCTTCCTGTAGGTATCGGTCAGGATCTCAGGCAACACCCTGGTCTCCGATACCACAGGCATGAAATTGGTATCTCCCTCCCACCGGGGAACCACGTGAACATGTATATGGCCCGGAACGCCCGCGCCGGCGCACTTGCCGATGTTTATGCCGACATTGAACCCATCAGGGTTGATTGCCTTGGCGAGCACTCTCTCGCTCCAGGCCAGCAATGACATAACCTCGCAGGCCTCTTCCTCGGTGAGATCGCTCATCGCGGCCACGTGCCTGTAAGGGGCTACCATCAAATGCCCTGTGGTGTAGGGATAGCGGTTCATCAGCACGAAGGCCGATCTTCCCCGCTTGACAATCAGTTGCTCTCTGTCATCGCAGTCTTCTACGCGTTCGCAGAAGATACATCCGCTACCGCTGTCGCCTTCTATGTATTCCATTCTCCAGCCTGCGCTTATTATGTCCATCCCGTCTTCTCCGTTTGTAAAGCTTCCTGACCGCATTGAGCTCAAGCGCGGTGTTAACTCCCAGCATCTCCGTATGATCGTCGATGATCACGGCCTCCACTCGTCCGCCGTGCCCTCTGATCGCCTCCAGGGCATCGGTCAGATAGTACTCCATCTGGACATTGTCCGCCTTGACCGAGAGCAGCGAGTTGAAGAGGAGCTGGGCCTTGAAACAGTATAGGCCGGCGTTAATCTCCTTTATGGCTCTGGTTCTGGTGTCGGCATCCTTCTCCTCCACTATCCTGGAAAAGGCCCCGGCCTTGTCCCGTACAATCCGGCCGTAACCTGTCGCGTCGGGCACCATGGTGGTGGCGAAAGTCACGGCATTGGAATGCCTGGCATGCAGGGTGAGTAGCTGCCGGATGGACTCTGACCTGATCAGCGGGGTGTCACCGGATAAGACCATGACGGTGCCGCCAAAGCGGGCAAGCCTTGGATAGGCCTGAAGGACCGCGTGTCCCGTCCCGCGCTGGACCTCCTGAATCACGGTCTCGACGCCAAGTTTCTTCATCAAGGGCTCCACCTTCTCGCTCCTGTGGCCCACGACGGCGATCAGGTCCTTGACTCCGGCCTTTCGCGCCGCGTCGATCACATGCCGGACCATGGGCTTACCTTCTATCGGATGAAGCACTTTGGGAAGGTCCGACTTCATGCGCCTGCCCTCGCCCGCGGCAAGCACAACTCCCACGGTCCCGCGTTTCTGGGCCTCGCGAGCGCGGCGTTTCCCGGGCGGTGAGACGGCCAGATTGTCGATAAGCCGCGTGTCGCCGACCCAGGCCGCCATCACGATGCGCACTTCGGAGTCAATATACTTCACCGCATCCAGATTCACGGGGTCGACCACGGCCACATACTCCACCTTGGTGATCCCGCCCTCCACCAGGATGTCCGTCAGGCGTTCGGAAATCTTGCGGGCCCTTCGCTCGCCGCCGGCCACAAGGAGCCTGGCCATCTCAAGTGACTTATAGAGCGAGGTCGCAGCAGCCCGCCCCGATCCCGACAGATACGCATTTCTCGAGCTCAGCGCGAGCCCGTCCTTGTCCCTTACGGTGGGCACGCCCTCGATACCGACCTTAAGACCAAGATCCTCGACCATCTTTCTCACGATCACAAGCTGCTGGTAGTCCTTCTCCCCGAAGAAAGCGACATCCGGCTCAATGGCCAGCAGGAGCTTGAGTACCACTGTGCTCACCCCTTCGAAATGGCCGGGGCGTCCCAGCCCGCAGAGCCTGTCGCTCAAGCCCTCCACACTCACCCTTGTCGCAAACCCCGGAGGGTACATCTCGAGGTCACCGGGAAGGAAGATCAGATCGCAACCGTGTCTTGAGAGCAGCGACTTGTCCCTGCGAAGATCACGCGGATAGCGGTCGAGGTCCTCGTTTGGACCGAACTGCTTTGGGTTAACGAATATGCTCACGACCACAAGGTCGCATTGGCGGCGGCATTCATCCACCAGGGCCAGATGACCGTCGTGGAGATATCCCATGGTGGGAACGAAGCCGATTCTCTTGCCCCGGGCCCTGGCCTTGTCAATCTCCCGCCTCAGGATCTCTGTCTTTCTTGCTGTCTTTGGCATTATCGTAGCTTTCCTCTAATGTGGGGAACTCTCCCGACTTGACATCGTGCACATAGTCCGAAAAGGCATTGAGTATGGTGGACCTGAGGTCGGCATATTTCCTCACGAATTTCGGGACATGACCTTCATAGAGACCGAGGATGTCGTGATTGACCAGCACCTGCCCGTCGCAGTGCGGCCCCGCCCCGATGCCTATTGTGGGAATCTCCACCTTGCCGGTAATCTCCTCGGCCAGGTTCCAGGGTACACCCTCGAGCACCACGGAGAAGCAGCCGGCCTCTTCCAGGGCCAGGGCGTCATCCACGATGCCCGCGCGGCCTTCTTCCGACCTGCCCTGCACCCGGTAACCTCCGAAACGGCGTATGGCCTGGGGGGTAAGGCCTATGTGGCCCATCACCGGAATCTTGGCGTTGACAATCTCCGCCACGGCCGGTGCAACGCATCTGCCGCCCTCCAGCTTGACTGCGTCCGCCCCACCCTCCTTGATCATCCGGCCTGCGTTCCTGACGGCCTCCGCCGGTGAGACCTGGAAGGACATGAAGGGCATGTCCGCCACCACCAGCGCCGAGGGCCTGGCCCGGGAGACAGCCTTCACATGGCACAGCATCTCGTCCATGGTGACCGGAAGCGTGGTTTCATAACCGAGCACAACCATCGCAAGTGTATCGCCTACCAGGACTATGTCGACGCCGGCCTGATCGGCCAGCCGGGCGGTCGGGTAGTCATAGGCCGTCAGCATTGCTATCTTGCTTCCCTTGCGCTTCATCCGCATTATGCCGGGTACGGTTCGCTTCTTTCGCTCCACCCTATTCCGATCCCCCTCTGTAGTACAGCGTGCCCTTCTCATGCGTGTTGATCACGGCCATCAGCTTGGCAAG
>Ga0307423_1001570_pt1 | contig 13599 bp, 14 predicted proteins | sample SalMarWE160310MG_FD_202154 | JGI IMG/M metagenome (GOLD analysis project Ga0307423, IMG submission 202154) | Salt marsh sediment microbial communities from the Plum Island Ecosystem LTER, Massachusetts, United States - WE1603-10 | ecosystem: Environmental > Aquatic > Marine > Intertidal zone >...
TCACTATTGATAGATACAAGATAAATTAGAGGTAGAAATAATGACAACAGAAGAAAACGAACCAATAGCAGTTTCCTCAACAGCGACTATGAGTATTGATGAGGTTCGCGATAGAGCAACAGAGATTATTCGAGAGTGTAACCGAATCATCGTTGGGAAAGAAGATATTCTTTCAAACTTACTTACTGCAATGCTGTCTAACGGTCACGTGATACTTGAAGGAGTTCCTGGGTTAGCTAAGACCTACATGGCTAGGACTTATGCTGCAATCCTTGGATGTGACTTCAAGAGAATACAATTAACAGTTGATACGCTTCCTGCGGATTTGCTTGGTAGCAATGTCTTTAATCAGCGAACTGGGGAATTCTGGTTCAGAAAAGGACCTGTATTCTCAAATTTGGTTTTAGCTGATGAGATAAACAGATGTCCTCCAAAATCACAGAGCGCTCTGCTTGAGGTTATGGAAGAACGTCAGGTATCAATTGAAGGAGTTACAAGACAGCTACCAAAGCCTTTCCTGATTATTGCAACTCAGAACCCTGTTGAGCAAGAGGGAACTTATCCTCTCCCAGAAGCACAACTCGATAGGTTCATGTTTCGTCTAATACTTGACTACCCTACTGATGTCGAAGAAGCTGAGGTCATCAGACGAAAACACCTTGGAGAAGCAACTGACCTCAAACCTCTCTCAGACCCTGCAACATTGATTCGTATGCAAAATACTTGCAAGACAGTCTTCCTCGAAGAAGATATTATCAATTATATCCGCGATATTGTCATCAGAACAAGGAATGACCCTCAAATTCTATTGGGTGGGTCACCACGAGCTTCGCTAGTGCTGATGAACGCATCAAAGACACGAGCTACGATGAATGGCCGTGACTATGTCATTCCTGAAGACGTAAGAAAACTTTCAGTTGAAACACTCAATCATCGACTTATACTAAAGCCTGAAGCTGAACTCGAGGGTCTCACAGTAGAACGTGTAGTTACAAAAATCTTGGGTGAAGTCGACTGTCCTAGGTAAAACTGGAGAAGATTTGTTGTGATAACCCAGAGAGGCTTTGTAGTAATTTTCGCAGGAGTTCTACTACTAACTAGTGGATTTTCTTTCGTGAATTTCTACCTCGTACTCTTAGGAGTCTATCTTGTGATTGGATTAGTTGTTACATTGCCACTCTTTGCTCTCACTGCAAATCTCGCTGGTATAGAGATAGATCGTCAAATTGACAAGGTGAAAGTCTTTTCGGGAGACTTTCTGCGTGTTCGTGTCATAATTCGGAATGTTTCACGCAGGCATTTTGATTTCATCGAAGTCCATGATCAATATCCTGAAACCTGGATTCTAGCTATCGGTGAGAACTTCATTGCCTCAAGAATAGAACCGGGTAGTAGCGTTACTTTTTCGTATATCCTCCAAGCACGAATGCGCGGTCGTTATCATATTGGACCGACTGAAGTCATTATGCGAGATCGATTGGGTCTGCATTATTACAAGAGAACCCTTAAAGCTCATACAGAGGTTTTGGTCTACCCCACATGGAAAGATGTCCGTCGCATGGAAGCTCTTGGAAAACAGCGTCAATTAGGGCTCATGTTTGGAGCACACAGAACAAAGACTGTTGGACTGGGTTCTGACTTTGCAGGATTTCGAGAATATGTCCCTGGAGATGAATTCAGATTAATCGATTGGAAGACAAGCGCAAAAACTGGTAATATGGTTATTCGCCAGTATGAGATGGAGAAAAATATACAAGTCATCTGTATGGTCGACACCAGTGGGAGTATGGGAAATGGCTACCCTGAAAATACAAAACTGGAATATGCAATTCGCGCTGCTGTATTATTGACACATATGGGACTTGAAAGGAAGGACCTAGTTGGTACATGTACATTCAGTGACATAGTTCATGGATTTGTCCCTCCTGGTACACGACCCAATCATATGTATGATGTCCTGGAAGTCTTGGCAGCTGCTGAACCAAAAGGTTGGAGTGATTACGAAAATGCAATTCAGTACGTTGTGAATAATACAAAGAAACGATCTCTATACATTTGGATGACCGATCTTGAAGAGAGTCCAGCTCCTCTTCTTAATGCTATGAAAACTCTGGTAGCTAATGGCCACAAGGCAATGGTAATCAGTCCATTTGGACCATGGTTTGAAGCACCTGTCGGTCAGTTTGGACCTGTTGAGAAAGTGCTTTCCGAAGCAGTATCCGAGGAACTTTGGGAGCGAAGAAACAAAATTGCTCGAGCACTGGCTAGATTTGGTATTGAAGTCATCAATGTAGGCCCTGAAGATTTCCTTCCAGCAATAATCAAGACATACAATCAAGCAAAACAGAAGGGGGTTGCAATGTTTTGAAGGTTGTTACTTGGATTCTGCGCATTGCATCAGTTGTGACCTTCTCAGCAATGGCATATTTTGTGTACATATTTTTGGATGCAAATGATATCTGGCACTGGGATGCTCCATACGAATTTATTGTTACAGTTTTTCGCTTACTTTCCCTTATTCTTTTCTTCTTGACAACCACCATGATTAGCGGATTATCTAGTACACTATTGGGTGGAGCTCTCCCAAATGATTTGGTTGTAGGGCTTTACAATACCCTTGTTCTAAGACAATGGTACATGCAACCATATGGTGTTGATAGTCCACTAACCAATCTTCAACAGGTCTGGACTTCCTTTGGTGCCAATATGTCTTCAGTGCTTTTGGCATTGTGGGATAATACATTCCTCTTCTTGTATTTCCTCCTTGCTGGAATTGGTATTGTCTTATTTTTACAGTCCCTTGTAAGAATGGATCATAAGTTTGTGGGAGGTGCTTTCATATCAATTCAGGCGATAATTATAATTGCATCCTACAAATTATTAGAAGTACCAAATCTGGACCCATTCCCTACAGACCTTTTTGCGCTCTTGATAAATCAGTATCAACTTCTTGCAATTATTTCATTTGCATATTTGGAAGTAAGCTATCAGATGATATACAGCTATTCAGTGGGGAAACCTGTCGAAGATCGAGAAGAAACACTCAAGAAACAGCTTCTCGCACTCAGACAAGCAACACGAAAACAAGATGCTATTGAAAGAGGCGAAAAAGTATCTAGTTCTAGTATAAGCCGTACTACGAGTGCTGCAGCATTCTCATTCCTGCGGGAAGCTATTGAACGAAAAGTAGTGGGTTCACAGGATGCATTAGAGAATCTTGATGCAGTTTCAGATGTGCGTCGTCTTCAGATATATGTTGATGAACTTCTTCAATCAGATTCGAAAGCAAGAGATGAGTTAACTGCAAGAGCTGCAGCGCCATCATCTGCGTATGTTATTGGTTCAACAATCACAGGTTCTGTAATTAGATTTCTGAGTGTTATTGTTATTGCATTCATTTTGATGAGTCCTGCAGTATTGACCACAATCTTACGCTTGCCTATTGGAATCCAGACAAGTATGGAGATTATACAACCTGAAATGATGCTCCTTCTCTTTCTCCCGGTTGTTCTTCTATTCCCCTTTGCTGCTATGGTCATTACCTGGTTCTCGAAGCGAGCAGAAGTTGAGAAAGAAGAATTATCTAGCGAAGAAAAGGAAGCTGAGAAAGAACGAAAGATAGATCTCACTCGCCGTCGAAAAGAAGCAGCAAAAGCACGCAAGGAAAGAGAAAGGGCTAGAAAGAAAAGATCCCGTTCAGAAACCGAGGTTGATGAATGGGATAAAGCATTGGAAGAAACTTATCGTAAATAGAGGAAAGAGTTCTAAGTTCCAATGAAAATCGCTAAGAGAGCAATAGATAGAACCCAAATAACAGTAATGACTGCTTCACCAGCAACAACTCCACTAAGTATTCTACTCATCTTGTTATAATTGGCATCTTGCATCTCAACTTGTTGTTGGATTGTGGTTTCATCTGTAAGCGCTTCTTCAGGTTCAGTATCCTTCTTGATTCTGTAGTTAATATATCCACCTAATAAAATCGCCACTGAAGTGGCTGAAGGGATTAAAACTCCGATGACAAGGCTCATGGGACTTAACCCACGTTTATTCAATTCTCTCCCAATAAGAAAGCCAGTAATACCAAATGAAAGTAGGTAGAGGAAGACAAGAATCGGATTAGCATCACCAAATTGTGTCATTCCAGGAAGTCCACCTGCTCCAATTCCTTGAAGGCTTTCAATTAGAAATCCGAATAGTTGAGCCGCGGGACTTGGAAGGTCTGACCCACCAAAACCCCCATACATTTCAAACAAAGTGAATGTAATGTATGAACCGATTGTGGTACCCAACACAGCTCCTATAAAAACAGCCTTCAGAATATCTCTACCTCGTACATTTGTCAAACGCCCCAATTTGAGATGTACAAGGAGTGCGATTGCTGCATCCTGAAGTGCCCCCAGCATTGACATGAATGTAGTAATAACTGCAAATCCGACATGGAATAATAGAATTGCGGGTATTGCTACAATGTCTGTGATATAGCCTGCAAGCATCCCTGTTTCACTAATTGCTCGTGCGGTGAAATACACGGAAATCATGGCAATTGGTGTACCAATCAAAAACAACAGCCAAGGTATTTGGATTTCTGGGAATGGAACTATGAAATAGAAGACGATTATTCCTACAATCATGAACAAAATCAGGGAAATAATCGCAATCCATGGTGGAAGTTGCCCCCTTCTGGATTTCAGATACTCTCTTGGATCCGCGATAATTTCTCTAACCTCTTCTTTGAACATCTCTATTGAAAACAGGTTCTCTTTTACGCGCATCATCTTCAATAGATCCTTGGTGTGGATTGGATTTTCGACAATCACTGCACCATCTTCTTCACTTACCTCGACCAAAGTCTTCTCTTCGAATTCTTCAGGAGTCATATCCTCTTCTTCATGATTCCTCAGGAAATCTCCTGCAATCACGGTAACAAATAGACCCAATGCAATGTACAGAATTTCTGGTCTCTTAATATGGCTTCCAAATAAGATAGCTGGACTAGCGCCCTCAAGAAATATCCGCGCGCCTAAAGCAATCACAAGAGACCTCTTCCATCCAACAAAGAATCCAATTCCAACCATCATAGGTGAATTGCTAATGCCTATCCAACTTGGAATCGCTGAGGCTGCTGGAACCACTGGTGACAATGCATTGGGAAATGAGCTCAAGTTTGCTCCAGAGAGTCCCTCTGCAATCTTTGTGGTTCCTACCCATGCTGTTGATATACCAAGCCCAATACCAACAGATTTCTTTGCTTCTCTATCTCCACCAATCGATTTTATTGTGTATGCTTGCGGTTGGACCTGGGGCCATGCCTCATTCTCAAATCGGTCACGATAAGGTGCTAGTAGTAATATCCCAAAGATTGCGCTTATTCCAGTCACAACAACAATGAAACCAAAGGTTGTCAGAGGATTAAACAATGCGCTACTCATATTGAATAGCGGATTTTCGGGATCAAATATTGCGATAGCAGGAAATGTAATTAAAACTCCAATTGAAACCATCGCTGAAGAGTTTGCAATCGCTACAGAAATCGTATTCTCTTCTGGTGTATACCTCCCTTTTACTGTTAGAAATATGGCACCTAACATTTCAGCTCCTACTAAGAAAACAACACCCAATTTGAGAGCTAGCCAAATTCCAAGGAATGTCATGATGATGCCCACAATAATACCAGTACTCAGCGCTCGTTTTGTAAGAGGGAATTTTGGCTCTGAGAGAACGATACCATACATCAATAATCCTGCTACGGCCATTATTACAACATGGTGAAGAACTGGTATGCTACCTACAATTAGTGTCGCTATTGCCATTACTGTAATTACAGCTAGTTCAGTCTTATCTGGTGCAGGTCTTAGGAGTGAGCTGTAGAGTAAGAATCCTTCTACTATCAGAGCGAGGAAAACTCCGGGATATACCCATCCTCCTCCAAGAAAAATTACTAGGAGAATGTAGAAGATTCCTGCAGAGTAGATACCAGCAAGTAAAATTTTGGTTGAATCAGAATCTGGTCTGATTTTGCGGAGCCAACTACGATCTGTCAGAGTAATATAAATGATAACTCCTGAGAATGCCATTATCACCATTTCTGAGAAAAATCCACCAAAAAAGGAGATGGGGATATAGATAAGCATCAAGAATAAGAAACTCAGAGATTCTCGCTCTTTCAGTCGACGTTTGAATAGAGAGAGGTAAAGGAGAATACCTTCGACAATTAAAGCAACATAGACATCGGGTTGGGCAAATCTCCCTGAAAACAATGCATAAAGAGCCCAGGCAACACCCACCGAGAATAAGAGTATTTGGAGTGTTCTTGTCTGCTCTTGTTTCATTGAAGCCGATGCCTCCGGGATTACAGTAATCATGGGCAATTGATTGCAGGGACGACGGTTTTAGGAATACATGCTATATAACTGCCTATATCATATGGAGAGTCGTTGTTTGACTTCTTCCGCACTTAACCCATCTATCAATAGTATCTTTTCTCGCGATTTATGTCCTGCAACAAGTTTGAGTGAACTAGTTGATATTTTCAAGACCTTCGCCAATCTCTTTACTAATTCTATGTTTGCCTTTCCTTCCTTTGCCGGACTTGCAAGATTGATCAATATAGAATCTGGATATTTCTCAGCAATTAGTTCACTCTTTTTGGAGTTCGGCTTGACAATTACTCGAAGGAACGTCCCCTTTTCACTTATCCAGACGGGTGCAGAATCCATAAGCATCAAAAAACATAATCATGCATAAGTGTATTCACTTGACATGCAGATGGAAGGCCATCGAGCATTTGTTTATTTAGAGCTACTACTGGATTCTTCCTAAGACCGTATATTCAACGGGGTGAATTTACAATGAGCGATCCTGTCATGGATGCATATACAATGGCATACAATTCTTCAGGCAATATGGTACAAGCTTTTGGTGTAATAACTGAAGGTGGACAAGTCCTGTGGCAGAGCAATAATTGGGACCTCACAGCAGATGCAGGTAGTCTAATGTCTGCAGTTAAAGCTCGCAGTCCTGCTGTAACACAGAATAACGTCCGCTACTCTACAATGAGATCGACACCTGATAGTCTAGTGGCTCGCAACGTCCAAGGTAATGGTATCCTTATCTTAGCAAAAATTGAAGCCGAGAAATGGGTTGTCGCCTGGGTTGCACCCGATGCACAACCGGATGGTGTTTATGTTGACGTCGACCGAGCAGCAAAAGCCTTGAAGGGTAAAATCTAAGTAACATAATATTTGTATTGGAATTGGGGAAAGTCCATTGGAGTAATTCCCCATTATATTTCCATTACAAAATAGGAGGATTTGTTTTGGAATCCGCTATTAGCCGACAATGGTATCAACTGTATGAGAACAATCCCAAGATACAAGCTTTTGCAGTAGCAAAAGAAGGGGAGATAGTCTGGCAGACTGAAAATTGGAATCTGCTAGAAGACATTAAATCAATAATTGAAGCTCCGCAGAAAGCTGCTGGAAAGGTTTCTGCAGGCGGAGTGAAATACAAGCGAGTTCGATCCGCGCATGACTTTTACATTGGAAGTTCAGGGTCTGATGAAGGTCACTTACTAATAGTCAAAATTAATGATTCAAGCTGGGCAGTTGCCTGGGCTGAGCCATCAGCAGTTCCCGAGTTGGCTATTATTGACATGACAAAAGCTACAATTCACCTGAAGGACAATATCTGATCGTATAGCCTCGATTCTACTCTACTTGACAGACATGCGGAAAGGATTAAGAGGCCTACTGCTGAGCCGAACTCATTACGTAATAGAAGGTTGCACCTGATGACTTTGACTGCATATATCCTACTGAATGTTGATATGTCAACTCAAAACGATGTATTTGACACCATAAAAACAATGGAAGAAGCTCAAGAGGTGTGCATGATCTTTGGAGCTTTTGATATTATTGTAAAGGCGGAATTTCAAGATAATGATCAACTGAGTAATTTCATTGTTGATAAGCTCGAGAGTCTCGAAGGTGTTCTTGAAACACAAACTAATATCTGTGCGGCGTCAGTCTGATTTCTTCTAATGCATCTAACTAATATGGATTTGACTAGATTGTAGGTTCATCCGGGAACAATATCTTTCGAATTCTCATGATTATGTCTACATATTCCTTGGATCCCATTGCATAGTAATCTACCAAAGTATTATACTGTTCAAGGACCATTTTATCCGCAACATCGCCTTTAACGAGTTCAGCAATCTTAGTGCGCCATTCTGCTTGCTTTACCGTTTTTTTGGTCATCAGTTCGATAAGTTCCTTTCCCTCTTTTTCTGAGACTTTGAGATCAAAGGTTTCAAGCATCTTTTCAACGAAGGGAGTCATCTTTTTAGCTAAAGTTCCACTGCCTCCAACCCACTCTCCCTTGGTCAGAACAAATCCTTTTGAAGTTCTACGCCAATAATCTGTGGTGCGTTTTCCAGTAGTTACTGTACCATACTTGGTAACGTACCCTTCTTCTTCGAGTTTTGGTAGATGATGATATACTTGATTCTTGCTAATCTCTACATCAGGTCCACAACAATCAGTTGACAATTTCACAATCTCTAACACTGATAGCGCATTCCGTTTGACATCACGAACTCTGATGATTGTGTCTCCATTTTCATCTTTCTTTTCAGAGGTTATTGTGTCTTCAATCCCATTTCTAAGAACTTGTAGAATGTGGAGTCTCACAGGTTCATCCAATACAGATGCTCGTTCCTCATCTGTAACAAAAACAATTTCTTTCTGTGGTGTTTTGCCCTCTTTTGTGAGAACAATTCCAGCTAGGCTGTCAGTGATTTCGGCTGTGATGTCATCATTGCCCATGTTACTTTTCACCAATGCATTTTCGTGTCAGAGCAGCTCCAAATTTCGTCTGAAGCGACTTCTTTCCGCACTTTTTGGTCGTTTCGTGTCAAAATAATGGATCCATGCTCGTATTCTATTTCATTCTCATAGAATATAAGTTTGTTTATTGAACCATTGGTTTATTTATACTGTTAAATTAAACCATATTGATATTATAGTTTACAATTATTATTATTATACACTTAATGGTTTGTAGAACAAACTTTATATACAAATTTGGTTTATACAATGAATAGGAACTGGTGTAGTTCCTGCGTGATTATTCTGAGGTAACTAACAATGTATAGACGAACCCGACACGATTACGAAACTGAAACACAAGAAGAGAAGATGGCACGAGTCCACATGATTAGCGCTATCGGATACGCATACATCTATCGGAGGTAGAAAATATGGCACTTGCAAAGACAAACAAGCAGAAACAGAAGATGAAGAAACAGATTTCAACAGATGCTATCAGACATTCATACTTGTACAGGTAGATTGCAATGAACCGAGATATTGATATCAATGAGCCTGACCATGATCCTGAGCAGCATACTTCTGATGCTAAGCAGCTTAGAAGCGCATTAATTAAGGAAGTGCTCCTGTGGGAAGCTACTTGAGCATTCTCCTCTTTTTTTAAAATCAAAAACCACGCTTATTGATACTCTAGTTTTTCACCACTTGTCTGGATTTATGCATATCATTTCGTGAAGATCATTTGATAGAACGTATTATTCATGACGTACGATACCTCTAGATTCTGAGCCTTCTTTGGGAGAAACTCAAGCGGTGGTTTTGCATTGAAGAGACTGTTTGCCTTGATTATTTCTTTCCCCATCTCAGTTTCTCTTTTTTGAGGTGAGAGACCTTCGTCAACAACGATTACAACACCCCCAGACTTCACAAGACGAAGCATTTCGTTAAGGGCTCCATGAATATCTGAGAATGTGTTGATTCCACCTGTGTGAAGAACAATATCGAAATACGAACTTTGGTAAGGTGGATTGAATACACTACCATACGTTAGACTAACATCAAAACCTGCTTCAACTATTTTCCGGTGAGCGACCTTTAGCATTCCGGTTGAGAGATCCATTCCATGGAGATTAAATCGACTCATTTCTTTCTTGAACGATTCATAGAGTGCCATGAAATTGGCAGCTGTACCTATACTGATATCGATAATCCTAACAGGTCCCTCAATTGGTATAAATTGACTAAAACCAGCTCTTTCTTTCATTAGATCGATGCCCAACAAATCGTTGTATTGCAGCACCATTTCATCATAGGACTCAGCCATCGCATCATATTCCGCAATCCATTCGGCATCTTTCTTAGTGATTTCGGGATAGACAAGGTATGGAATTCGATTTCTGATCTCCCAAGTGTGACCTTTCTCACATACGATTTGTCCGTCAACAATCTCTGTTTCTCCATTGAGAGATAACTTCTTTCCACACTGCGGACATCTGAGGGCTTTCACATGGGCTTCATTCACCGCGAAACACTCCTATTTGTTCCTAATTGCCTGAGTTAAAATATTGTTCGAATTATTTTTTAGCACGTCTTAGGATATGTTAACCTAAGATATTTTATTTTGGATGATGGCTTCAACACTAGACAACACAGTTTTTACTACATGCCATTGAATAAGGACTACCAAACGACTTCGTATATGTAGTGACCATGGTTGAGAGGAATCGTCACCAGGAAGAAAGACACCAATACTTTCTTTTCCATCAACATTCATGATTAACATTCGCGTTAGATCCCATTCATCTGGTGGTATCCCGGGCGATTGGAAAATTTCAGAAAAACTCTCGGTCAAAAGATGCTTGTTTGGACTTGATATTTTCACTGTCAAGTAATGTTCTAGTCCGGGAATCTCCAGACGTCCTGGTGTAATAGTGTATACTTCAATTGTAACACCCCGATTCTTTGCAGTACTAAATGCCCCCCTTAAACTCCCTAATAGTCCAGGTGAGGCGGATGCGATGTACACATACTCCTCTGCATTTTCGATAGCAGTTCGCATTCCCATAATGACTTGCTCCATCCCCTGAGATGCCCACGCGAACTCCTTTGCCTCTGCCCCTCTCAAATCTTGGAGTCCCTTGAGAACTTTACGAGCACTAGTTACCGAGCTCTTGACCTTTTCTTCAAGATGATCCAGTGCTGCATCGACTGGAGCAGGATCAAACTCTGTTGGACTGCTTCCTGTGACCTTCTTTATGATTCCCCGCTTCTCTAGAATCTCAAGTGTTTCATACACTTTGCTTCTTGGAACTCCCGAGTCCTCTGCAATGACTCTAGCAGAAGACCTTCCCATTTTCACTAGAGAATAATACGCCTTCGCTTCGTTCTTTGTAAGACCAAGACTAGTGAGATTTCCAACAATAGTATCTTGAGCCATAATAGATCCCAGATGCCTTACACAATCTAGAATATTAAATCTCTTGTCACTTTAGGAGTGACAGTTTTCCACTTATTCCACGTCCATATCTTCCCCTTCAAGAATTCGTTCTATCTCGTAGAGTCTATTTACTACCGCGATCCCTTTGTCAGTAAGACTCAGGTATGGACTACCGCGCTCTCCTTTTAGCTGGTATACCAATTCTTCAGTAAGAAGACGGTCTCTTATCTCTTCAAACTTGATTTCTGTACTGGTCATCATTGACTCAAGGTCACTTTCGAACCGGTCTCCCCAGATAAGATGAAACATCACTTCTCGAACTGGTGGGAGAGCAAGAAACTCAAGGGTCATAATATACATTGTAAATCTGCAATCGGTAATGAAGTATACGATGTAACTCCCATCGTGACACCAGTATAATATGTTTTAATGTGGTATACTGCTATAGGTGATTTAGCTGACCTCAATAGTTGAAGTTACCAATCTCACACACATCTACAGTGGTGATACAAAAGCACTGGACAATCTTTCATTCTCTGTTGAGAAAGGAGAGATAATAGGAATTCTCGGACCGAATGGTGCTGGAAAGTCTACCACTGTGAAGATGATAACTGGAATATTGAAACCTACATCTGGAAGTGTCAAAGTTGCAGGTTTTGAGGTTTCAGAAAACCTGGATGGAATTCGTAAACTGATTGGCTTTATGCCACAAGAGACCGCACTGTATGAAGATCTGACCGCATACGAGTCTCTAGAATATCATGCTGAATTATATGGTGTGCCAAAAGAACAGGTACAAGACAGAATCACTAAGATGCTCGAGCTAGCAGGATTGACTCATCGTAAGGATGACCTAGTGAAGACATATTCTGGAGGAATGAAACGACGTCTTGCTCTTGTTCGCTCATTCTTGCATGATTCAGAACTCCTCATACTTGATGAGATGTCACTGGGTGTTGATGTTCAAAGTCGAAATCTCATCTGGAATCAAGTTCGCAGACTAAAAAGTGAAGGTAGGACCATCATCTTCTGTACGAACTACATGGATGAGAGTGAAGCCCTTGCAGACCGTGTCATCGTTATCGACAACGGACGTCTTGTAGCAACTGGTACTCCTGGCGATTTGAAACGAGAGTATGTCGGTGAATATCTGATTGAAGTCTTAATCGAGGGGATGGAATCAGATATGACTGCTGAATGGCTATCTGGAATAGTTAAGCTTGATGTTGAGAAGATTTCTGATCCTTTGAATGGTGGTCCGCGAACTGCTTGGATACGAAGTAAAGAGGGGCAGAAGGATCTCCCAATCACAATTGGGAGAATTACCGATAGTGGTCTTGTTGTTAAACAGGCATCAATGAGAGAACCATCTCTTGGAGACGTCTTTTTGGCAATAACTGGTTCAACATTGAGGGATTGAGATGTTACGTGAAATTACAGCGATTGTGAAGAAAGATTTGAAACAAGCCAAACGCGACCCCAAGTTTCTGGGACCAAGTTTAATCATACCCTTTGTTTTTCTTTTAGTATTTACAATCATGTGGACATCAGTAGGCGGGGGTGAATCCTTTGACTGTGGCCTTGTTGTTCAAGATACATCTCCTGAGGCTAATGATTTTGCTGATATTCTTGAGAATATGCGCTCTACAACAAATCACACCTGGTTCGATATTGAAAGGTATGATTTAGCAACAGCCGACGAGCTCTACCGACACACAGAGCTGATTGCATACATACTAATCCCAGAAGGGTTTGGTGCCAATATAACAGCGGGTCAAAATGCGACCGCTATTATGTACATTAACAACGCAAATGATGATGTTGTCAAGAATTACGTTCATAGGTTTGAAGCTGCAGTTCTACTATTCAATCAAGGCGCTGTTTATCCTGACTTTGATCAATCAAATGCTCGTGTAGCAATCAATGAATCGTTTAGTCTCACAGCAACCCCCTCAAATCTCCAATACATGGCTGCAGTGGCAATAGTCCTTTCTTTCATGGCTTGTTCATTAACAAGTCAGTCAATGTTAACAGCTAGTGAATTTGAAACGAATGCGATTCAAGACACCATGAACTCACCGACTCCACGACTTGCACTGGTTCTTGGCAGAACTCTTGCTGCAATTCCGAGATCCTTCTCTGCATTATTCATCTCCGCACCTATCATATGTTTAACAATGAACATTTTCCCTGTCGGAAATCTTTTCGTTCTTGTTGGAATTCTCTTCTTAACAGCTCTTGCTCTGGCACCAATTGGTGAACTGATTGGGATGAGATTACGGAATAGAGAACAAGCATTACTTGCTTCAGTATTGTTTGTCGTAGTTGGGT
>Ga0307423_1001572_pt1 | contig 13597 bp, 14 predicted proteins | sample SalMarWE160310MG_FD_202154 | JGI IMG/M metagenome (GOLD analysis project Ga0307423, IMG submission 202154) | Salt marsh sediment microbial communities from the Plum Island Ecosystem LTER, Massachusetts, United States - WE1603-10 | ecosystem: Environmental > Aquatic > Marine > Intertidal zone >...
GAGTCTATTCCGATGATCATGTTGCTCACTGAGCCTATCAGCGTGCTGGTTCCGCCCAGATTTATCATGATGGCTGCGGACAGAAAATAAGGCGTGGGGTCATAATTCAGAAGCTTAGTTATCGTCACAGTGGCTGCGGCTACGAGCAGCATGGCGGTGGGGTCGCTTAGAAACATTGACACTAGTGCGGCCGTCACGCAGACGGCGACGAAAAGTCTGCCGGGGTTTCCACCAGAAAATTTTATGGCGTACAAAGCAAAAACGTTGAACAAGCCGCCTCTTTTTGCTACTTCAACAACGATCATGGTGCCTATTAACAGCCCGAGAAGCCTAAAATCTATGAAGGATAATGCCTCTTGGTAGGTGAAAGTGCCGTATTGTATTCCAAACCAAGCAACAAGCACGGCTCCTACTAGCGCGGCAACCGATAACGAAGTAAGCTCAAGAATGGAGATGAGCAGTATCATCACATAGATGAGGAGCAAAATCAGGACAATTGGGTCCATGATCATGTTTACCCACTACTCTCACTGCTCTTATCCTGCTTCGCTTGCGTGAAGTAGTCAGCAAGCGATTCTGCTCTCTCTTCAATAATCCTGTACACGGTTCTGCCGATGTCGTAGATGAAGAGGATGACCAAACCGAGTCCAATGTAGACTGTGGCTGTTGATAAGTAATATCCAACATCTTGAATGTCAAGTAAAAGAGGGGATACCGCTGTAACTACAAGCACAATAGCGATTATGTAAACGAGTTCTCTTGCAGCTCTCTTAGAAGTTGTCTCATCCTTTACACCTAACTTTTTAGTTAACACATCCGTGAATACATCACCTACCACTAAAGCGTCAGTTAATGCCCGTATCAGAAAAATTGCCATAATAATTATAAAGAGAATCCACACAAGCGTAGAGGCTTCAGTGTTTATCCCCGGAACGATTAAGCTTGGGAGCGTCCCCGGTATTAACACGCTCATTAACCAGAAGATAATCGCCATTATCATGTTCGTTACCAGTCGCGGTAACCTGCGGCGTATTTCTTCTCTTTTATCCATATGAGCAGCTCCTTAACCGAGGAATGGAAAAGTAAATTCCACCCAATAGAGTTCGGAGACAATATAAAAGGATTGCCACCTTTATTTGAATATTTGCACATTTTTTATTCCCACTCTAAGGTTAAAGTTAACATTAATTTTTGAATCACACTATCCTTTACTGCCCCAGCTTAACTATACTATAACACACGTTTCTCATGGTTATCGGCGTGTAGTTGAGAATGAGTTTTATTTCTCAATGCTTCTCTATAGCTTGAAACGAGGAAACGGCAGATGTCAAAAGCAGATTTAGATGAAAACGACCACTTGATTCGAGCTATGCAAAAAGACCTTGAGCGGATACTTGCTGAAGAATCGACAGAAGCAAGCTTTCAGCCAACGAGAGCACACGGTGCAATGACCGCTGTTATTGCGGAATCCGTGCGGACACAGAGGCTGTATTTTGTTGTTCGGTCAGTGCTTATGTCCTTGATAAGCGCCCTGATTTACTTCATAGTGGTCTTGTATTTGGGCGCAATCAACGCTGTGCAGGCGGCTTTTTTAGGCGTCTTTGTGTTCGTTGCCGCACTTGTCGTGTCCAGACTGTTTGACAAGCAAATAGTCCACGCTTCCAAAAAAATCATCAGCTATCTTAATAAGCATAACCGGATAAAGACGTTTGTCCTGAAAAAACTTTAAGCCGCCGCGCTGAAACCACACTTTGTTGTTGTGGGACTGCTGAAAAAACGTTAAAGCAAGGGACGCGTTGAAATGAATGGAGCAAAATCTTCCAAGTGGAAAATTGCAAAAACGTGGGTATATAACATGAAAAACGCGTTTTTTCTATAGTCAGACTAATATACTGTAACTCTGCTCTTTATATATGGAAGTCGGAATTTCAACGAGGAAGAGTTATATCGGCTACGCGTTGCGTGCTTTGTGCTTTTTCTCAGTTTTGTTCTGATTGATGATGGGCCATTTAGTCGTTAAATTGCGTCCGATTTGGGTGTAGAGGAATTGGGTAAGAGAAAAGTCAAAAACGAGGGGAACCTTGAAAAAATGGTGTTGCCCGCTGGCACTGACGTGTTGGGTATAGCTGCTAAGATACTTGGCGCTGAAAGGATTCTGGTGAAGTGCCAAGATGGTAAAGAACGGATTTGCAGGGTTAGAGGCAAATTGAAGAGGCGCGTATGGGTCCGTGAGGGCGATGTGGTTTTGGTTTCTCCGTGGGATTTCCAGTCGGACACGCGAGGCGACATCTTCTGGCGTTACAGAAGGAACCAGACTGAATGGCTCCGTAACAAAGGTTACCTTAAAATGTAAATAAAAGAGGTGAATTAAAAAGTGAAACGTAAAAAATCTTCAGGCGAGTATCTCGCTTTCATTTCCGCAAAGTATGAAGTTGACCCTGACGAGTTCTTCTGTGCTTTGCTTTCAGCTGGAGAAAACCAGAAATCCCGATGTGGCAACCTTTCTATAGAATGCCGCGGCAAAATTAAAGACAAAATCGTCTTTTTGATTACCGAAAACTCTCAAGTTGTCGCGCAGTTGTCCGTGCCTCAAGCTTTCCTAACGAAAGAAGGGAACCCCCTCAGGGACTTCATGGGAACTGACATGATTCGCAAACACGAAGCTAGAAAAATCAAGTACCCCGACTCCTACTCTATTCAAGATTTGAGGGCTGGAATGAATCATGTTAGCTTGAAAGCCAAAGTTTTAGAAGTAACCCAGCCGAAGCAGGTTTTCACCAGATACGGCAACTACGCCAGCCTAGCCAAAGCAGTAATCGAAGACAACACTGGACAAATCAAACTTTGCCTGTGGAACGACCAAATAGACGCCGTCTCAGCCGGAACCACCGTGCAAATCGAAAACGCAAGAACATCAACCTTCAAAGGCGAAAGACAACTAAGCCTCGGAAAAACAGGAACAGTCAACAACATCGAAAAATTCGAAAACGAAATCATGTCCACAGACCTGCAACCGTAAAACCCAATTTAACCAGCGTCTCTTTTCAATTCTCCCCGCATTCAACCATTCAATTTTGTTACAGCACTCTCTTTATTCGAATAGCCGTTTGTGCTGCAACCATTGGTTTACATGACCAACGACAATAATCTCAGGGCGATTCCGCCGACGAGGATTGCGAATACTATTTCGAATACGGTTATGTAGAGTGATTTTTTCCAGCCGAAGGATCTGACTAGCGCCGCGATGGTTGCTATGCAGGGTATGTAAAGCATGGCTACAAGCGTGAACACTATCATCTGCACGGGTGTAAGGACCACGGCGAAATTGGTTGTTCCAAGCAGGGCGGCAAGCATTACTAGCGACAGCTCTTTTCTCAGCACCCCGAATATCAGCGTTATTCCCGTGATTGCGGGCAGTCCCAGCCACACGACTGTTACAGGGCTCAGCACTGACGCTATGGGTTGCAGCAATCCTGCAACGTCAGCTATTTTCAGCGCGAGGCTTCCGACTATTATGAGGGGGAATGCGATTTTGATGAATTCAGCCACGCGGAACCATGTCTCCTTCAGGATAGTTTTCATGTGGGGCCATCGGTAGTCATGCATTTCCATCATTAGGGCTGTTGGCTCACCAGGGACGACTTTGAACGCTATTCTTCCTAAAACGAAAATTATGAGGAAGTTAAAAAGGTAAAGTGCTAACGCCCACTGAACGCCTAGATAGTTGCCTACGAGACCAAGGATGATGACGGTGGTTGCGGCGCAGGGCACCAGTGTCACGGCAAAGGCGGCAAGAAGTCTCTCTCTCTGCGTTTCCATTATTCTGCAGCCTAGGCAGGCGGGAACGTTGCAGCCGAACCCCAGCATCATGGGTATGAAGGCTTTTCCATGCAAACCAATTTTGTGCATAAAGTTATCCATCAAGAACGCGATTCGGCTCAGGTAGCCTGAGTTCTCCAAGAAGTACAGTATCAAGTAAAACGGAACTATGTAAGGCAAAACCACCGTGACGCCTGCGATAAGCCCTTCCATTATGCCGCCCCAAACAATTGCACCTATCAATCCCGTTCCAAACACGCTCGTGAAGAACGGTTCCAAGCCGTAAAGCAAATCGCTCAGCAGTGTTGAGGTGTAGTCTCCAAAAGTGAATATCGAATAGAAAATCAGGAGCAGCGACAAAATAAGCGTGAGGTATCCTGTGACCCTGTGCGTGGTGAAGTTGTGCAGCCGCTCCACTCGGGTGGGTTTAATCGGAGACACCAGCTGCTGAGATGCCCTGGCGATGCAGCCAGCCGCCTCGTATCTTTCCGAAGTCATCACGGTTGAACAGCAGTGCCCGTGGATACATTCAATTTCGCCTGCAAGCTCTTTGGCAACAGCCAGTATCTCGGGGTTGACCCTCTTGATTTCCCGTTCTATATCTTCGTCTCCTTCCAGCAGCTTAATCGCCACGTACCGCCGCGGATATACAATCTGAATGTTTTCCAGTTTCTCCATGAGCTTGCCTATTTTCTGTTCAACTTCCTCGCCGTAAGTCACCTGAGGTTTCTTTCTCGCCTGCTTCTTCTCCACGGTTTCTATGGCTTTCTCCAAAAGCTTGTCAATGCCAACGCCTTTCACGGCGACGGTTGGCATAACGGGCACTCCCAGAAGATGCTCCAGCTTTTTTATGTTAACTTGGACGCCTTTGCTTTTTGCAATATCCATCTGGTTCAAAGCTATAACCATAGGCGTCTCCAGCTCCATGAGCTGTAACGTGAAGAAGAGGTTACGTTCAAGAACCGACGCGTCAATCACGTTGATTACCATGTCGGGTCTTTCAACTGCGATGTATTTTCTTGAAACCAGCTCCTCCAGAGAATAAGTGGACAGCGAGTATATCCCCGGCAAATCCACAATGTCTATCGTATAGCCTTTGAAGTACAAGGTTCCCTCGGCTCTTTCAACCGTTTTCCCAGGCCAGTTGCCGATGTGCTGATGCAACCCCGTTAAATGATTGAAAATAACGGATTTCCCAACGTTAGCGTTGCCAGCTAAAGCGATAAGCAGCTTCTTCTCCGTCACGTTTCTATCTCCACAAAGATTCTCTCAGCCATGCCCCTGCCGAGGGCAAGCCGCGAGCCTCGAACAAAAATTTCGAAAGGCCCATGAAAAGGCGCTACCCTCACAACTGTCACTTTTGTGCCAGGAGTAAGACCCATATCCATAAGCCTCTTTTCAAACACCACGTCTTTTGTGATTCCATGACTTAGAGACCCATGAAATCGTCCATGTCTTCTACGCCCATGTCTTGCAGGGCCACCTCTGATGACCGTAACGATTCCAGACTCTCCCGGCTTCAGCGCGGTGAGAGGCACTTCTGGTCTGTTCGGGTTTTGTTTTTCCATTTTACCACCAACTTTTCAACTTTTCACTTTAAACCGTTCTTTTGTGTGGGTATGATGAGGGATGAAAATGCATGAAATCACTGGTTGCCTATGGTGATTTCTTCCACGTCTACGAAGACTTTTGATGCTACGCCTTTTCCGAGGACAACTTTTGAGTCTCCAACGGTTACTTCAACTGGACCTGTGGGAGGTGAGACTTTGACGGCGCGGATTTTGATGCCGGGTTCAAGTCCCATATTCCCAAGACGTTGGAGCATTTTGTAGCCTCCTCTGATGAGCGAGATTTTGCCGCATTGGCCCTGTTCGAGGCTGCTTACTGCGATTCGGTTTTGGCTGTTTTTTCCGTTTTCTTCCAAGCCTTTGCGGTGCAGTTCCAAGCATTCTGCGCAGCTGCCTATTTCCAGGTCGCAGGGAGGGATTATTTTTCCGTTGTCTGGGCACGTTTCGGGGTGTCTTAGGAATCGGCAAAGGGATTCTGCGGCGTCGTCCGACAGGGAGTGTTCCATGCCGCAGGCTTGGTCGTGCACTTGTGTTTTGTCAACTTTCAGAACGTCGTAGAGAAACCGTTCGAGGAGTCGGTGTTTGCGGATTATGTTTTCGGCGGTTCGTTTGCCGTTGGTTGTTAGTCTTGTTCCGTGGTAGGGGGAGTGGGTGATGTAGCCTTTTTCGGCTAGTTTTTTGAGCATTTCGGTTACGCTGGCTGGGGCGATTTTGAGGGTTCTGGATATGTCTGTGGTGCTTACTGGCTGTCCGTCTTGTGAGAGGTCGTATATTGCTTTGAGGTAGTCTTCTGTGCTTCTGCGGGTCATGTTTTCACCAATTTTAGGCTTGCCTAAATTATGTGTTGCGTGGGCTTGCTAATAAAGTTTTAGGCATGCCTAAAAATTACCGTCCATCAAACATGCACAAAACAGAACCCGCCACCCAAGCCAGGCGCCCCCTGAAGATGGGGAAAAAGCTTTTGTTTCCAGTAATTGCTAAATATGGCAAACCCTATTTTCGGTTGTATTCAACAGGGGAACGATTAAGATGGAAGACTTCTCAGACCTCTTCACAAAACTGATAGAAGCAAGCCGCAAACACGAAACCTACCGCGACAAAGAATGCATAAACATGATTGCCAGTGAAGGCTTGAAGTCGCCTGCCGTGCGAGAGATGCAGGCGTTCGCCTCAGATCTGGAAGGCAGGTACGCGGAAGGCGAAAACGACTCTGAAGGGCACGTCAAGAAGCGGTATTATCAGGGTCAAAAGTACATGACGCTTATCGAGAATTACGCAACTGACTTGATGAAAGGTCTCTTCAAATGCAGTTGGGCAGACGTGCGCATCGTCTCAGGCACGCACGCAAACTTGGCAACCTTCAAGGGGTTATCGTTGGCAGCGAAAAACCGCAAGATGGTTGTGACGCCGCTTAGCTGTGGCGCCCACATCAGCCACGACTACACGGGTTTAGCTGGCAACGTCCTCGGCTTAGAAAACATTAATCACGTTTACAACATAAACGAGTTCAACATCGACGTTGACAGGTCAATCGATGTCATACGCGCCGCCAAGCCGGGCATAGTCACTTTCGGCGGCAGCTTGTTCCTGTTTCCTCACCCGATTAAGGAGTTGAAGGAGGTTTGCGATGAGGTTGGCGCTTTCGTCGCGTATGACGCGTCGCACGTTTTGGGGCTTATCGCTGGCGGAGTTTTTCAAGACCCGCTCCGCGAAGGCGCAGACTTCATTTCCTCTTCCACGCATAAGACGTTTCCTGGACCTCAAGGCGGCGTCATCATGGGTAACCCGTCGAATCCACGTTTGGAAAAGGCGGCTAAGAAAATCCAGTTTGCGGTTTTCCCGCTTAGCGCTTCAAGCACGCATCTGGGCAGGTTGCCCGCGTTGGGTGTTGCGGCGTTGGAGATGAAGGTTTTCGGAGCTGAGTTGGCGAGGCAGATTGTGAAGAACGCTCAGTCGGCTGGGCAGTACCTATTCGAGAACGGCGTAAAAGTGCTTGCTGAAAAGAAAGGTTTCACCCAATCACATCAAATAGCCGTGGACATCCGCAACTTCGGCGGAGGCAAGAAAATCGCTCAGGACTTAGAAGACGCAAACATCATCCTAAACAAGAACCTGTTGCCCTACGATGACCAAAGCGATAAAGATGACCCATCGGGCTTAAGAATCGGCTTCCAAGACGTAACCCGCCGCGGCTTCAAAGAAGGCGACATCAAACACTTGTGCGACTTGATGCTCAGCGTGATTAAGGGTAAACGCAAGCCATCCGAAGTTAAAGAAGACGTATTAGCCCTGAAGAAAGAGTTCAACCAAGTGAAATACGGCTTCCAAAATGTGGAAGAAGCACTAGCGTACGTTAAAAAAGCTTAAGAGTGATGACGCCGAGGATTTAATATTCCAGCACATTAATCCATTAAATCAGCGGAGAGACAGGGTAAAAATGAAAGTGTTATTAAACGATAACCTTGCAAGCGAAGGAATAAAAGTATTCAAAGAGTTCGGTATCGAGGTTGACACGCGAAAAAGGGATTTGAAAGCTCTCGTCAAGGATATAGGCGAGTTTGACGCGTTAATCGTGAGAAGCGGCACAAAAGTAACCCGCGAGGTTCTTGAGGCGGGCGCACGGGGAAAACTGAAAATCGTGGGCAGGGCAGGCGTCGGCTACGACAACATTGATGTGGCTGCCGCGTCCGAAAACGGCATAGTCGTGAAGTGCGCACCTTACGGAAACACCAACGCAGTTGCCGAACTAGCCATATGTTTAATGCTGGACATTTCACGGAATATTCCGCAAGCTCATCACTCCTTGAAAGGCGGCAAATGGAAGAAGTCGGCGTTTAAAGGCACTGAGCTTTCCTATAAGACCTTGGGGATTTTGGGTTGCGGCAAAATCGGGCAAAGACTTGGTGAGCTAGCTAGGCGCGGCTTTGATATGGAAGTCATCGGCTACGACATATGCCCATGTGTCGAGTCAACCTTGAAGTATGTGTCCAAGGAAGAGGTTCTTTCGAAAGCTGATTACGTGAGTATCCACACTGGCGGAAAAGCCGTAATTGTAGGCGAAAAGGAACTCTTGCAAATGAAGCCCACCGCGTATTTGATTAACACTTCACGAGGCAGCAACGTTGACGAAGAAGCGCTGTACAAGGCTTTGAAAGAAGGACGAATAGCTGGCGCCGCCATAGATGTCTACACACAGGAACCCAAAGGTGAGGGCGCAAAGTTCAGAAGCAAACTGTTGGAGCTTGACAACGTCATTTTCAGCTCGCATTTGGGTGCGTCAACAGTCGAAGCTCAACGGGAAACATCCACGGAAATCGCGAGGGTTGTTGCCAAGTACCTGTTCGGCGGCGACTTCACCAGCGCAATAAACGCAGGCGAAAGCATAGAGCTTGAAGAAAAACCCGTCTACACCCTTTTCATTCACCACCGAGACGTTCCCGGAGTGTTCGCCAACATCGACAAAGTATTAGCCGACAACGACATAAACATACGCGCAAACTACTCTAGGCAAATCGGAACCAGCGGCTACGCCATATCCGTCTACGTTGTACACAAGAAAGTTTCACCCAAAATCATAGAGACCCTGAAGAACATTCCCAACATCTGCAACGTCAAAATCTAATCTTCCTAGGCATTAACATGGAAAACGGGAGATTACTTTCTCCTTCTTTGTTTTAGCTGATTTCTTTTTCTTGAAAATTCATTGCACCGTGTGATGGTTGAATGTTTATTCATGGGAAAATGAGTTGCCACGGCAATATGCTTAAATCGGAGATGACTCTTTTTTAGATATATATGCGAAGAATCAACCTCTTTTTGATGCTCCTAATCACGTCACTGATAGCTCTCCTAGCTTTGATTATAGTAAGCTTTTACGTGCTGTCTTCACCGTCCTCAGACTGGGTGAACGAAATGTGGGGTCACATGGGTGGCATGATGGGCGGCACCTCAAACACGGCAGTTCAGAACCCCGCTGCACCATACTATATGGTGGGAATCGTGGTGCTCGTCGGCGTTGTCTTGGTAAGTGCAGGCGGCTTAGTGTACTTCTTTGTGTTTCCTGAAATCAAGGCAGGTCAAGCGGGACGCGGCGAACAAGTTTCCGCTCAAGACTCCACGGTTTACGAAGCTATCGTGAAAACCTTAACGGATGAGGAACACAGAGTCATCGAAGTTCTGGCAACCCACAACGGCAAGTACCTGCAGAAGTACATACGAAAAGAAGCGGGGCTCAGCAGGCTTAAAACACACAGGATACTCGCGCGGCTTGCTGACCGAGGCATAGTTACTCTGAAAAAAACCGGAAACACCAACGAAGTTCAGCTGTCAGAGTGGCTGAAAAAGTAGTTCTGCCGATTCAGTGGGTATCACATCATATATAAGCGGGCTTATGGCTAAAGGAAATTGCAATGAGACTCGGGGTTCTGTTTTCAGGCGGCAAAGATTCGACACTTGCACTGCATAAAGCCGCAGAAAAGGCGGAAGTTGCATGCCTAATCACGTTGGTTTCTGAAAACAACGAAAGCTACATGTTCCACACGCCAAACATAGACGTAACCGCCATGCAAGCCGAAGCCCTAGATTTACCACTTGTACGGCAGAAGACAGAGGGTAAGCCCGAGGCGGAACTCGCCGACTTAGACACGGCGATAGCGCAGGCAATCAAGAGCTTCCAAATCGACGGTGTTGTAACGGGCGCGGTGGAATCAGTTTACCAAGCCGCTCGAATTCAGCGGATATGCAACCGTTTAGGCGTTTGGTGTGTTAACCCGCTTTGGAAACGAAACCAGAAAGCGCTTTTGGAGGAAACCGTGATTGCAGGCTTCCAGACAGTAATCTCAGGCGTTTTCGCTTATCCACTTGATAAGAAGTGGCTTGGAAAACAAATTGACGAGGACCTGATAGGAAAGTTGGTTGCGCTTGGCGAGGAGTACGGGTTAAGTCCTTCAGGTGAAGGCGGCGAAATAGAAACCACCGTCTTGGATGCTCCGTTGTTCAAGAAGAAAATTGTGGTTCTGGACGCGGCGGTGGAGGCGCAGGGCAACTCTGGAGTTTTCAGGATAAAACAGGCGAGGCTGGCGGAGAAATGATTCTTGTCGTTGACATGAACTCCAAAGAGAACCCCTTCGGTTTTCCCGAGTTTGTCCAGCCCATAGTCGCCATTGCTGAACCGCTGGAGAAATGCCATGTTAAGCACTATCTTGAAGTAAACGAGAAAAGCTTGAGCGGCTACGACAAGATTATACTTTCAGGCAGCGCATTAAAGGACACCACGACTCTGGACCAGACGGCGCAGTTCACATGGCTAAAAGATTGCGGCAAACCAGTTCTAGGCATATGCGCTGGAATGCAAACCATAGGCTTAGTTTTCGGAGGGCACATAACGCAGTGCAGGGAGATAGGCATGACTGAAGTAGAGACTTCCAAGGCGAATCCGCTGTTTTCTTCCACGTTTAAGGTGTACGCGTTGCATAATTATGCGCTTGCTCCTTCGATTGAGTTTGAGGTGCTTGCTGAATCGGCGAGTTGTGTTCATGCGGTTAAGCACAAGCAGGAGGACGTTTACGGGGTTCTGTTTCACCCTGAAGTCAGGAATCGGGAAGTTATAGAACGGTTCGTTGAAGCTGTTTAGCCGAACCGAAGACTATAAAACTGGCGCGTTTAGTAAAATTGTAAGGAGATTGGGCGTTTGGTAGATGAGTTGAATCCAGAAAGTCTCAGGAAAAAATGTGATTCCAAATTTATCCGCTGTGAAACAACCGAGGATTTGCTTCCTATTCGAGAGATTATTGGTCAAGAAAGAGCAGTCAGAGCATTGAAGTTCGGCTTGGGCATTAAGGACCACGGATTTAACATTTACGTGGCAGGCTATCATGGAACAGGCAGAAAGACGGCTGTCAAAAACTTTGTGGAAGAAGTTGCTCGAGATAAACCTGTTCCTCCTGACTGGTGTTACGTGAACAATTTTTCTAACCAGTATGAACCGCAGGCGATAGAGTTACCTGCAGGAAAAGGGAAGGAACTTCGGGATGACGTAAAGAATCTTATCGATAACATTCGAACGGCGCTTCCGAAAGCTTTTGAGAGCGACGATTACGCGGCAAGAAGAGACGCCACCATCAGGGGACTCGAAACGCAACGGAAAGACTTAATCGATAAGCTAAACGCGAAGGCCCAGCAAGAAGGCTTCGTTATCCAAAGCACACCCATCGGCTTGCTACTTATTCCCGTAATTAACGGCAAACCGATTTCCCAAGAAGAACTCCTAACCTTGCCTCCAGAGACAAAATCCAAAATTCAAGAAAAAAGAGAGAAACTGGACGCTGAATTAAGGAACACGATGCGGCAGTTTCTGGATATGGAACGAAAAATCCGTGAAGAACTTAAGAAGCTTAACAGAGATGTAGCTCTTTACGCCATTGGGCATTTAGTGGAAGACCTAATCGAGAAGTACTCGGTCAACTCCGAGATCACTACTTACCTGAAGGATACACAAAAAGACATTTTGGATAATCTGGCTCAATTCGTACAACGCGGTGAATCCCAGCAGCAGATGCCTTTCCCAGTTCCATGGATGAAGGAAGCCAGTTTCAGAAAGTACGAGGTAAACGTGGTTGTTGACAACTCCGATTGCAAGGGCGCACCTGTGATTATGGAAACTAACCCTACTTACCAAAATCTCATTGGCAGAACAGAGAAGGAAGCGCAGTTTGGCGCTTTAGTTACAGACTTCACTATGATTCGCGGGGGGTCGTTGCACAAAGCTAACAACGGATTTTTGATTATTCCAGTTGAAGCCCTGCTTCGAAACCCGTTTTCTTACGAAGCGTTGAAAAGAGCCATACGAGACACAAAAATAGTGATTGAGGAGCCGCAGGAACGTTACGGCTTCATAAGCACTAAAAGCTTGAAGCCCGAGCCAATTCCCTTATCCGTCAAAGTAATTCTTATCGGAAACCCCTACCTCTATCAGCAATTATTCGTTCTAGACACAGACTTCAAAGAACTCTTCAAAGTCAAAGCTGAATTCGACACAACCATGGCGCGTACAGAAGAAAACGTGAAACGCTACGCCGCTTTCGTATGCACGCTCTGCAAAAAAGAAAACCTGAAACATCTTGACCAGTCAGCATTAGCTAAACTTATAGAATACAGCCAAAGAATCGCTGACGACCAACAGAAACTCTCAACACGATTTGCTGAAGTCGGAGACATCATCCGAGAAGCCAACTTTTACGCAGTTCAAGAAAAATCAAACACCGTCTCAGAAAACCACATTAAAAAAGCAATCGAAGAGAAAATATACCGGTCAAAGCTTATTCAAGAAAAGATTCAGGAAATGATCAGCCGAGGCGTGCTGCTTATTGACACAGACCTAGAAAAAGTTGGACAGGTGAACGGCTTATCCGTTATGGGCTTGGGCGACTTCGCTTTCGGCAGCCCCTCACGCGTGACGGCAAGCATAGGCTTGGGGCGCGAAGGCGTCATCGACATCGAGAGGGAAGCCAAAATGGGTGGTCCCATACACACGAAAGGCGTTTTGATTTTAAGCGGCTACTTGAACGAGAAGTACGCGAAGGATAAACCCTTGAGTCTCTCTGCTCGTCTTGTTTTTGAACAGAACTACGGCGGCGTGGAAGGCGACAGCGCCTCAAGCACTGAGTTGTACGCGATTTTGTCGGCGCTTTCAGGGTTGCCCATCAAGCAGAGTTTAGCTGTAACGGGGTCGGTTAACCAAAAGGGTGAGGTTCAGGCTATTGGCGGCGTGAACGAGAAGATTGAAGGCTTCTTTGAGGTGTGCAAGGCTAAGGGCTTCTCGGGTCAGCAGGGCGTGATGATACCGGCGAGTAACGTGCAGAACTTGATGCTGAAGGAAGAAGTCGTGGACGCTGTTAAAGTGGGGCAATTCCATATTTACTCTGTAAAGACAATTGATGAAGGCATAGAAGTGCTGACGGGAGTTAAAGCTGGAGAAAGACGCAAAGACGGCACCTTCGAGGAAAATACCGTGAATTACAGGGTAGACAAGCAGCTAAAGAGCATGGCTGAAAAACTCAAGGAGTTTCCATCCGCAGGGGCAAGCGAAAAGAAAACCGAAAGCTAACAAGCCCAGTCCTTTCCCTGTTTGCCTGAGCTATTGTGTTTCGATTAGGTTGATTTGGAAAAGCTGTGTCCATCTTTTGCCGGTTACGTATAGTCTGTTGTGTTCT
>Ga0307423_1001573_pt1 | contig 13590 bp, 13 predicted proteins | sample SalMarWE160310MG_FD_202154 | JGI IMG/M metagenome (GOLD analysis project Ga0307423, IMG submission 202154) | Salt marsh sediment microbial communities from the Plum Island Ecosystem LTER, Massachusetts, United States - WE1603-10 | ecosystem: Environmental > Aquatic > Marine > Intertidal zone >...
CGCGTGCGGCGACGGACGGCTGTAGGAGTCGGGGGAGGGGACCGCCTCGCCGGTCTCGGGGTCGACGAACCAGAATCCCTGCTCCGGCCCGGTCAACCCGTAGGCCCAGTTGAGCCCCGTGTTGAACCACTGTGGGCTGTTCGGCGCGGCCATCTGCGTTGCGAGCATGTACTTGAGTTCATCCTCGAACGCCTGCGCGTCTTGCTCGGATGCGAAGTAGTTGTTCCGCTCGCCCCACCAGCGCCACGTCCCTGCCAGACGATTGAACACCTGCCGTGCCGAGTGCTCGGGACCGAGCACCGGGTTCCCTTCATCATCGACGATCGGCTGACCGTCCTTGTCGACCTGGGGGACACCCGCCTTGCGGAAGTATTTCGACACCATGATGTCGGACGCCACCTGTGACCAGGCTGTCGGAATCTCCGCTTCCTTCATCTCGAAGACGATCGAGCCGTCCGGGTTCGTGATGCGTGAATCCCGGAACGTCCATTCGATGTCTGCGTACGGATCGCGTCCCTCCGTCGTGAACCGACGAGTGATGCGGAGGCCGTTGATGGCGGTCATTTCACTCCCTCCGAGTATCTTCCCAACAAAGAAACCACTACATGTTGTGGTCAGGGGGGGAGTGACCGCGACATATGGTGTTGAAGCCTCAACACTGTAATCGCACGCATGTAATTACGTCAATGAAATCCTGGACCTATTTTTCGCGCTGCCCAGAACGGTGCGGGCGGCACTCTACGCGAGGAGGGTTTGGTCGCGAAAACCGGGCCCGAGACACGTTTTCGCGCCTTCGAAGCAGTTGTCCTCGGTGACGAGGGCAGAAAGGATCACTCCTGCGCCGGAGTCGAACCACGGCGTGAGAACCCCGATCGACGAGGCGCTCGCCTGCAAAGAAGAAGGCAGAGCGGAGACGATCCTGTTCAACCTGACAGGGCACGGGCACTTCGACATGGCGGCGTATGACCGCTACTTCGCAGGGGAACTCGCGGACCCCGGATGAGGCGATCGCTACATCCCTGGCGCGACTGCCGGAGGTCGGTAGGTCGACTAGAGACCCAGCGTGAGGTCGGGCATCGCCGCATCCTCGGCGTCGTAGTCGAAGCGGTGCGGCGGGAGTTCGTCGGGCATGGTGACGGTCTCCCACTCGATCGTCTCGCGCATCGCTTCGTCGGGTCCGACCGGTTCGGCGTAGTCGAGTTCGGTTCGGATCTTGACGGTGTCGACGACGAGCGACTGGTCGAGGTTCAGCCCGTCGTGCAGGTGTGAAGGAAGTTGACCCGTGGGGAGCGGGATGATCTCGCCATCCCAGTCGACCTGACGGGCGATCGCCCTGATCCACTCGGGTTCGGTGCGATCAGGTTCGGCGACGTTGTAGATGCTGCCGACGGCTCGATCATCCGTCACGGCGCGAGCAATCGCGTCGGCGACGTTACCGACAAACGCCCGCGACCACTTCCAGGAGGACGCCGCAGCGTCGATCAAGATCGCCGGACGACCGTCCAGCATGCGCCTGAGGTAGGGGTAGGGGCGATGCTGGTAGTCCCCGGGGCCGTATACGGCGGGGAGTCGCAGGATGGTGCCCGGCAGATCTGGGTCGGCGAGGTAGGACTCCTCGACAGGGATCTTGTCGTAGTCGTAGAGGTGGCTGGTCTCGTCGACCACGTCCCGGTACGGGTACCGCTTGGTGCGCAGCGGCGCTCCTTCGTTCATCGGAATAGGCACCGGAGGAAGAGCCTCCTTGCCTCTGAGGATGTCGTAGGCCAGGTACACGTCCTGGCTGGAGATGCCCACGATCCGCCCGGCGACACCGGCGCACGCCACCATCGTGTCCACTGCCTGGGCGCGGGTGAGGGGAATCATGTCCAGGATGACCTCGGGCGCAAGCCGCTCGAGGCGCGCCCGCTGGTCGAGCAGCTCGCTGCGATCCCCATGCAGGTGCCGCACGTCCGGTGCGTCCTCGGGTTCGGTGGAGCCGCGATGGAACACCGTGACGTCACATCCCAGTTCGACCAGGCGTCGGACGGCCCAAAGGCCGATGAATCGGGTTCCGCCGATGACGAGGACGGAAAGCATCTGGCTGCTCCTAGGGTTTCAGGTGTTCGACGAGGAAACCGGTGATCGCCTCGTACGCCCGCTCCTTGTTCTCGCGTTTGACCATGTCGTGGCCCTCGTCGTCGAACACCAGGTACTCGATGTCCTTGCCCTGCGATCGCAGTTCCTCGACGAGGCTGTCCGACTCGGCGACGACGACACGTGGGTCGTTGCGGCCCTGGATGACCAGCATCGGGCAGGCGAGATCGCCGAGGAACGTCTTCGGAGAGCGTTCTTCCAGGAAGTCGTGATCTCGTTCCGGGTGCCCGATCGCCATGTAGAAGTAGGTCTTCCACGTCTCCGGCAACCCTTCGATGAACGTGAACAGGTTGTACGGACCGAACATGTCGATCGCCGCGGCCCACAGATCGGGATGACGGCCCGCGAGTTCGAGGGTCATGTACCCACCGTAGGAACGGCCCAGTACCCCCATTCGGGACGTGTCGAGACGGTCGTCCTTCGCGAGGTACTTGACCGCTTCGACATGATCGAGTCGGTCCTTGCCGCCCCAGTCGTGGTCGACCTGCTTCATGTAGGAAAGCCCGTAGCCACGCGATCCGCGAACGTTGGGAACGAACACCGCGAACCCGCGCAACGTCAAGTACTGGATCAGCGGCATCGAGAACCAGGTGAAGTCGGGCCGCTCCTGGCTCTGTGGACCACCGTGGATGTAGTACGCCACCGGCCTGGGACCCTTGAAGTCGTCCTTCGGCAGGTACAGGCGTGCGGAGACGCGCAGTCCGTCGAAGCTCGTGAACGAGGCATCCTCACCAGGGGAGAGCAGGTCGGTGGGCACTCCGGTGAGGCGCTCGCTCGTGTGCTGTGTGACTTCGTCGCGGCGAACGGTGAAGAGCTGAACGGGCGAGGTCGCCGTGGAGAACGCCAGGGCGAACGTGTCCTGGTCGCGGTCGTACGAGAACTCGGCCGCAACGCCGTCGTGCAAGCGTCCCTTTCCCCAGAGGACCCGGGTGACATCCAGGCGAAGCGACGGTTCATCGAACGTGGCTTCGTATGCCCACGAACAACCGTCGATGTTGTACCCGAGCATGAATCGATCGCCGTCCAGATGGAGGAGCGTTCCGAACTCGCCGACGCCACTGTGCTGTACGCCGGTGATGGTCACAGGATCGATCTGGTGCCGGCCATCCAGCGGGATCCAGCCGCAGCCTCCGGCGTCGTCGAACAGGGTGGTCTCGGTCAGGATCCCCCTGTCTTCTCGGAAGTAGCAGACGCCAAACCCGGTTGGAGGAACGGACACATCGGGAGTTCGATCCTCGAGCGGAGTTCCGGCCAAGAGTGCGCGGCTGCCGGTCGTACGATCCCACATGTAGAGGACGTTGTCGGCCGCGGAGTAGCCGTCTGCGACGACGACACGATCGAGAGTGTCGTCGAGTCCGACTGTGAAGTTCCCGTAGACGCTGGTGCCGAGATCGAGCAGCTCATCCGTTTTCACGTTCCAGATGTAGGACCCGAAGTCGGGGCTGACGCGCGGGTCGACGTTCAGCACTGCCAGGTGGCGATCACGGAAGCTCCAGATCAGGTTGACCTGCTGTCCCTCGAACCGATCGCCGAACACCGGCTCAGGGGTGCCGCCCGACAAGGGGAGAGTGCAGGGCTGGTAGTTCTCGTCTCCGTCCGAGTCGACCATGAGCAGAATCTTGTCGAGGTCGGGAAACACCGCGAACAGCTCACCCTGCACGAGCTTGGGGTTGGCGAGCGCCATGCCGTCGGGAATCAGCGGCTCCGGGTCACCTCCAGTGAGAGGCTTCCGGTAGAGGCTCATCCGTCCGGAGAGGTCGCTGGCGAAGTACAAGTAGCCGTCGGCAGTCACCGGATGGAGAAACAGTCGTGCGGAGAGCAGTGGTGCGATCGATTCGAACATTCGGGCCCTTTCGTCTTCCTGAGGCTACGGCATTGGTCATGGTGCGTGCCTGGTGCGTTCATGCCACAGTGGTGTTGTGAACGGATTGTTTCATGCTCCGCCGACGCGATCGGTTGGCCGATCCTTGCTGGTCGCTTGCCTGTGGAGCCTCGCCCTGGTGCTTCTCGGTGCGTTCGCGCTCGGCGTCGTGGCTCTCGTCGCGTTGGGGATCACTTCGCTTACCGGGCGTGGGGATGTCCTCGATGCCGTCGGTCTCGCCGGCTGGGTGATCACGACGATCGCAGGAGCGACTCTCGTGTGGGTGGCGGCCTATGCCTCGACAGGGTGGGGCTCGCGGCGGAGGACGATTGTCGGCGTGGGCGTCGGTCTGGCACTCGGTGCCGGGTACACCCTCCTCGGTGCGGAACTGGGTGTCGTGGCCGGGCTGGCAATGGGGTGGGCCGTGGTCATCCCCGCCGAGAAGACGGAGCGGGTCGTTGCGCGGTCGTTGCCGGCCTTGCTCGTTGGCGTCGTCTCGATTCCTGGCATGACGCGACTCGGCTTCGGCGGTGTTGTTGCCGCGTCGCCATGGGCGGCTGCGCTACTTGTGCTGATCGGCGATGCCGCCTGGACGGCGCTGGGACGGATCCGCAAGGACTGAGACTGTCTGCTGTCTGCTGCGAGCGCAGCCAGCCGCGGTAGCCTGAGGGTGATGCGCGCGATTGTGAAACCGTCGCCGGGTCCCGGACTCGAAATGGCCGACGTTCCTATTCCGACACCCGGACTGGCTGACGTACTCATTCAGGTGAAGGCGACGTCGATCTGTGGAACAGACATGCACATCAGGGAGTGGGATCCGTGGGCTCAGGCCCATGTCTCGCCGCCTCTCATCGTCGGTCACGAGCTGTGCGGGATCGTGGTCGACAAGGGTGCCGCTGCGGACGGGCCAGAGATCGGTGATCTGGTATCGGTCGAGTCCCATGTCGTTTGCGGGCAGTGCCGGTTCTGTCGCACTGGCAAGGGGCACCTGTGCGAGAACACGGAGATCCTCGGGGTCCACCGTGACGGCGTATACGCCGAGTACGTGGTGGTGCCGGCGATCAATGCGTGGCCCGATCCGCCCGACATGCCGTACTCGATCGCTTCGCTCCAGGAGAACTTCGGGAACGCCGTCCACACGGTGTCGGTCGCGAACATCTCCGGTCGGAAGGTGCTGGTCACAGGGTGCGGACCGGTGGGGGTGATGGCGATTGCCGCCGCCATCGCATTGGGGGCGAGGGCCGTGTACGCCACCGACGTCTCCGACTACCGCCTGGAGATGGCACGCAAGCTCGGCGCCGAACACACATGGAATCCTCGTCGAGACCCGGTCGTCGAGCTCGGCATGGAGGCGACGGACGGTGAGGGCGTCGACGTACTGCTGGAGATGTCGGGGGCACCGTCGGCGATCCAAGAGGGGTTCTCGCTGTTGAAACCAGGTGGCGAAGCAGCACTGCTCGGGTTGTCTTCGGGACCGATCCAGTTCGACCTCGACGACAACATCGTCTTCAAGGGAGCGACGGTGCACGGCGTCATCGGACGGAAACTCTGGGACACCTGGTACGAGATGCGGGGGCTCCTACGCGCCGGCGCCGTCGATCTCGGGCCACTTGTCACGCATCGCCTCGCGCTCGACGATTTCGAGAAGGCGTTCGACTTGATGGCCTCGGGCGAGTGCGGCAAGGTCGTGATGTTCCCCGACCCCAACGACGCGGACGGACCATTGAGCTGAGGTGAGCATGGACAAGATCGGATTCCTTCGCGACCAGGTGCAGGAGCTCAAGGATGAGGGCCTGTACAACACGATTCGCCACATCGACGGTTCCCAGGGTTCCTGGTTGACCGTCGACGGCAAAGAGGTGCTCAACTTCTGCTCGAACAACTACCTGGGACTGGCCGATCACCCGCGCCTCGTCACTGCGGCAAAGGCCGCCCTGGATCGGTATGGCGTCGGGCCAGGAGCGGTGCGCACCATCGCGGGGACGATGACCATCCACGACGAACTCGAGGACAAGCTCGCGTCCTTCAAAGGGGTGGAGGCCGCCATCTCACTCCAAGCAGGGTTCGTTGCCAACGCGGGTGCGATACCGGCACTCGTGGACAAGGGCGACGTGATCGTCACCGACGAACTGAACCATGCGTCGATCATCGATGGGGTTCGGCTGGCGAGGGCGTCCCGCAAGATCTATGCCCACTGCGACACGGACGACCTTCGCGTCAAGCTCGCCGAAGCGAAGACCGAGGGTGCCAGGAGAGTCTTGATCATCACAGACGGTGTGTTCTCGATGGATGGGGATGTCGCCCCACTGGACCGGATCGTCGATGCCGCCGATGAATTCGAGGCAATGGTGATGGTCGATGACGCGCATGGAGAAGGGGTGCTCGGAAGAGGTGGACGAGGCATCGTCGACCACTTCGGTCTCCATGGGCGGGTCGAAGTGGAAGTCGGAACGATGTCGAAGGCGTTCGGTGTCGTCGGAGGCTACGTGGCGGGCCCGGCGCCGGTCGTCGAGTGGCTTCGCCAGCGTGCCCGGCCATTCCTGTTCTCCTCGGCGGTGACACCAGCCGACGTCGCCGCCTGCATCGCGTCTGTCGAGATCCTCGGCGAGTCGACCGAACTCGTCGACCGGCTGTGGGACAACGCGTCCAGGTTCAAGGAGTCGATGGCCGCTGCAGGGTTTGACATCGGGCATTCCGAGACACCGATCACCCCGGTGATGCTCGGTGACGAGAAGATCGCCCAGGAGTTCTCCCGGCGTCTGTTCACAGAACATGCAGTGTTCGCTCAGGCGATCGCCTACCCGACCGTGCCGCTCGGCAAGGCGAGGATCCGGGTCATGATCTCTGCTGCGCACAGCCACAAGGACTTGCAGTACGGTGCCGATGCGTTCGCGAAGGTGGGAGCGGATCTCGGAGTTGTCTGACGACAGCCGACGGCCGTACCCCCCACCTCGTACGCGACCGAAGTCATCCCCGAACCGCGGGGCGAGCCGTACCCGATGTCCAGGCTGGACGCGTTCGCGTGCGACCAGGCGGGGTACGAGGTTCAGCCACGCGGGGCGGGGCTACCCCGTGGCTCTGCGGTAGGCCCGTACGGCCAGGGGGGCGAAGACGATCAGGATGCCGATTGCCCACGCGAGCGCGAGCGTGACCTGACCGGCCACGGTGTCGCCGGCGGGAAGGGCACCCTGACCAAGCACGAGGCCACGGATCGCGTTGGTCGTGATCGTGATCGGCTGGTTGTCGGCGAACGCCTGGAGCCACAACGGCATCGTCTCGGTCGGGACGAAGACAGACGACGCGAACACCAGGGGGAACACGGGGAGGAACACCGCCGACTGTGCCGCTTCCGGGTTCTTGACCGCGAGCCCGATCAGCGCCATCACCCACGACAGGCCGTAGGCGAAGATCCCGGCAACGGCGAGCCCTCCAAGCAAGCCCCAGAAGCTCGTCTGGTACCGGAACCCGAGCAGGAATCCCACCGAAACCATGAGGGTGATCACGAATGCGTTGCGGATGAGGTCGGATAGCGTTCGCCCGGCGAGCACCGCCGAACGCGCCATCGGCAATGAGCGGAAGCGGTCGATGACCCCTTTCGACAGGTCCTCGGTCAACCCGAGTGCCGTTTGGCCTGCACCGAATGCGGCAACCTGCACGAGGAGACCGGGGATCAGCCAGTTGAGGTACTTGCCACCTGCCGCCGGCGGGATAGCCCTACCGATCGCTCCACCGAACACATAGTTGAAGAGCAGCAGGAACATGATCGGCTGCACCGTGGCGAAGACCAGAAGCTGCGGAAGTCTGACGTTCCTCAGCAGGTTTCTTCGGGTGATGACGAACGTGTCCTTGATGGTGTGTGAGAAGCTCATCGTGGTGTGGGCAGCCGTAGTCATGCGCCCCTCCTCTTGCGTCGTCGCTTCGGTCCGTTGGTCGCACCGTCTTCCCCTTCCACGGACTTGCCGGTGTAGGCGAGAAACACATCGTCCAGCGTCGGACGCCGGAGGGTGATGTCGTCGGGGGTGACACCGCCACTGTCGAGGCTGCGGACAGCGGCCATCAGGGTCTCGGCTCCCTTTGGCGCCGGCAGGGTGATCCGTTTGGAGGCAGCGTCGAAGGTGGCGTCGTGGCCGTTGATGCTGGAGAGGAGCCTGACGGCACTCTCCCGGTCGGCATCATCGACGATCACTTCAACGACCGAACCACCAAGGCGGTCTTTGAGCTCGTCCGGGGTGCCTTCGGCAATGAGATGGCCGTGGTCGATCACACCGATGCTTGCCGCGAGCTGATCCGCCTCGTCCAGGTACTGCGTGGTCATCAAGATCGAAGTCCCGTTCTCGACCAGTTCCCTGATGAGGTTCCAGATGTCGACGCGGCTTCGAGGATCGATACCGGTGGTTGGCTCGTCGAGGAACAGGACTCGCGGCCGTCCCACCATCGACGCCGCCAGGTCGAGCCTCCGTCGCATCCCTCCCGAATAGGTGCGTACGGTTCGATCGGCGGCGTTGCCGAGGTCGATCCGGTCCAGCACATCCGCCGCCCGTCGACGGGACTCGGCCGCCGACAGGTTGTACAGACGTCCGACCATCTCGACGTTCTCACGACCGGTCAAGTACTCGTCGACTGCTGCGAACTGCCCCGCGAGGCCGAGGCGCGTACGGGCCGTCCTTGGATCGTGTAGGACGTCGACACCATCCACCCACCCCTCACCGGAGTCTGGCCTGATCAGCGTCGTGAGGATGCGGATGAGGGTCGTCTTGCCGGCTCCGTTGGGACCGAGAAGGCCGTAGATGATGCCCGGCTCGAACGACAGGCTGACGTCATCGAGTGCGGTGGTTTCGCCGAACGTCTTGACGACGTGTTCGGCCCTGACGATGGGTGAGTCCATGGTGTTCCTACCTGATGATCCGAAGAGCATCGAGCATTACAGCAGGCCGGTCACGCTATGGAGAAGTGGGGTGTTGTCACGAGCTGATCTTCCCGACGGTCTGGGCGGCGGGCGGAGGTACCCTCGCGATCGTGATCCCTGCATTGCCTCCGTGGCTATCCGACATGGTGCCGTTCGAGCGCAGCATGGTTCAGGTGGGCGAGCATCGGATCCATGTGATGTCATCGGGTCAGGGTGTGCCGGTGTTGTGTGTCCACGGGAACCCGACGTGGGGGTTCCTTTACCGAAAGGTCGCCCGGGCTCTCGAGGAAGTGCCGCTGAGGATCATCATGCCGGACCTCATCGGTCTGGGTTTCTCTGATCACCCGACGGATCCATCGATGCACACACTGGAGCACCACATCGCGTGGATGGGTCGGCTCATCGACGCGCTCGATCTCGATGCTGTGACCCTTGTGGTCCACGACTGGGGAGGCCCGATAGGAACCGGCGCATTCGTTGACCGACCCGAACGGCTGTCCGGATTGGTCGTGCTGAACACGATCTTGAGCGAACCCAAAGAGGGGTTTCGACCGACCTTGTTCCATCGGTTTGGACGGATACCGGTGGTGAGCGATCTCGCCTTTCGGGTGTTCGGGTTCCCGCAGGTGCGCTTGTCGATGGCGCAAGCCGACAAGTCGTCCATCAGTGGTGACGTGTCCAGGGCCTATCGCTACCCCCTGAGGTCGAGGCGTGCCAACCAGGCCCCTCTTGCGCTCACCCGGATGGTGCCGGATTCAATGGAGCACCCTTCGGTCGAGCCGCTTCGGCGTGTCGGTCGATTCGTGCGCGACTACCGAGGACCGGCCGAGATCGTGTGGGGCGATCGTGATCCCGTGCTGGGGCGCGTGCGCAATCACATCGCTCGCATGCTTCCCGACGCTCCGGTCACACGGACAGATGCCGGTCACTTCCTGCAAGAAGAGGTCCCGCACGAGATCGCCGCGACGATCCGGCGTGTGGCATCCGTCTGATCCCTCTACTCCAAGACGACGATGTTGCGTTTGGCGCACATGTCCTTGAGGACCTGTGGCCACACCGTGACGCTGACCTCGCCGAGATGCGCTTTGCGAAGCAGGTACATGTAGGTGCGCGACTGGCCGATCCCGCCACCGACCGACAAGGGAATCTCGTCGTTGACGATCGCCTGGTGGTAGGGGAGCTCGAGGAGGTCCGTCTGCCCTGTTGCTTCGAGCTGCTGCACGAGCGTCTCCTTCGTCACCCGGATGCCCATCGATGTGAGCTCGTGCCGGCGGTGGGTGACCGGGTTCCAGACGAGGATGTCCCCGTTCAACCCGTGCATCGGTCGGCCGTCGCTCGACAGGGTTGGAGAGATCCAGTCGTCGTAGTCGGCCGCTCGCATTTCGTGCGGGTACCCGTCCTTCAGCGTCCACCCTATGCCGTAGATGAAGATTGCCGGATACTCCTGGAGGATGGCTGTCTCGCGCTGCTTCCTCGGCAGATCCGGGTATCGCTCGAGGATGTCCTCTGCATGCAGGAACGTCAGCTCCCGGGGGATGGGCGGGTATCTGGTATCGAGTTGGGGCCATCGCTCGAGCAGCATGTCGTTTGCGCCTACGAGCACCTTCCAGATGCTCTTCACCACGTCGGTGAGGAACGGGAGGTTGCGCTGGTCGAGAGTGATGACTCGTTCCCAGTCCCACTGGTCGACGTAGGCCGAGTGGTCGTGGTCGAGGAAGTAGTCCTTGCGGACGGCTTTCATGTCGGTGATCAGGCCCTCACCTTCGCCCATGCCGAACTGTCGAAGCGCCATCCGCTTCCACTTGGTCGCCGCCTGCACCACCTGGGCATCGATGGGATGGAGATCGTGATCGTTCGAGATATGGAACTGGATCGGAGTCCGCGAACCGTCACGGTCCAACATGTCGTTGACTCCGCTGTCGGCATCGACGATGAGAGGGACCTGGACCATCTGGAGGTTGAGTGCTTCCGCGAGGTGCTCCTCGATGTACTGCTTGGCCGCGAAGAGGGCTGCCATCGTCTCTCGTGGCGTCAGCAACGGTTGGTAGTCGCCGGGTAGAACGGTCTCTACCTCGTCATACGATCCGATTCCAGGTCCGGCGAGATCAGCTGTCTTGTCGTTCATGACACCTCCTGTGCCCAAACCTACGCCTTGACCGTGACGTCGTCGTGAAAGGAACTAGCCTTGCGCCAATGGCAACTGTCCGTCTGTTCGCTCACCTCAGAGAGCTCGCGGGGGCATCCGAGGTACAACTCGAAGGCTCGACCGTCCACGAGATCCTTGGCCAGGCCGCCGACAGGTACGGCAGTGAGTTCGAAGAGGGCCTCCGGCACTCCCGTGTCTGGGTCAACGGAGATCCGGCCGATGGCCTCGACGAGGTTCGGGCGGAGGATGAAGTGGCATTGTTGCCTCCTGTGTCGGGTGGCGCCGGACCGAGCAACGAGCTACGGCAGTTCGGACCGTTCCTCGTTTCCCTCCTGCTCTTGGTGACCAATGCCCTCAAAGATCCGGTGTGGTTCGTCGCTGCGCTGGTCGGTGTTGCCGCCCTCTGGGCATGGGACCTTTCGGAGAACGGCGCTTTCCCGGGACCTGCGCTTCGGGTACCACTTCTCGTTGCGGCGCTTGCAGGTGCCGTGATTCCCTACGCATGGAGCGTCGGAAGAGGTGGATGGGGAGGACTCGGGCTCGCCGTCCTCGTCGCTGTTCTGACGGTCCTCATCCGGAGCGTTCTCGTTGCTGAGGGACGGGATCTCGTCTCCACGTCGGTCGCGCTGACGGCCGCGGTGGTTGCGGCCGGTGGTGTGGGATCGTTGGTGCTGGCGCGGATCGCGACGACATCGGGACAGCGATGGATCTGGTTGTTTCTGATGATGGTGATCGGAGCCAGGGGTATTGCCGCCTACCTGTCCGGGCGGGAACTCGCTCTTGATCCACTGAGCGGCAGTGTCGTCGTTGCCGTGATCATGGGCATCGTCGCGGCACTCGTGTTCGATCTCAACGGCTTCGCAGCGTTCCTCGTGGCGATCGTCGTCGCGGTCGTGCTCATCGTGGGTGCAGCGTTCGCCTCGCTCATGTCGACGCGTGAGGTGTACTTCGCCCGGCGACTTCCGGGAGTTCTGCCCGACGTGGGGGCCGGCTTGCTCGCTGCCTTGGTCTTCTTGCCGGTCGCCTGGACGCTCCTTCCGTACTAGTGACGATTCGGGTCACGTGGCGACGGCGCATCGCCGTGCTCGTCGGAGGTGGACTGGGTTCAGGAGCCCGCTACGGGGTCTCTCTGGTCGTGTCGAGCGCGCTCGTTGGAACGTTCATCGTGAACGCTGTCGGAGCCGGTGCACTGGGATATGCCCTCGCACGGCTGCGACTCGCAGGTCGATCCCGATCGGTCACCGTGCCGCTGATCGGTGTCGGATTCCTCGGAGCGTTCACGACATTCTCGGCCTTCGCCGTCCAGCTCATCGAGGGACCGTTTCTACGGTCGCTTGCCTACGGAGTGGCGTCACTCGCCGCCGGGCTCCTCGCCGGGGCACTCGGTCTCGTTCTCGGGAGGCGGCTGTGACCCTGGTTACGGTGATCGTCGCGGGGGCAGTGGGTTCTCTCACCCGCTATGGCGTGATCGGGTTCGTGCAGTCCAGGGCGCGTGACCCGAGGCCATGGGGAACGTTCGCGGTCAATGTCACCGGGGCCGCCCTTCTCGGACTGGTCGCAGGAGTCGCCCCCAACGGTTGGTGGGTGGTGCCGATCACGGCGGGCTTCCTCGGCGGGTACACGACATTCTCAACGTGGATGGTGGAAACGATCTACCTTGCGGAAGGTCGCGGCACGGCCGCGGTCCGATCGGGACTGTACAACCTCGTCGGGATGCTGGGCGTCGGAGTAATGGCCGCGGGAGCGGGCTACCTCATTGGAACATGGCTATGAAGAGGAGGGAGTGAGATGGAGACGATGGAAGGTGGAAGTCTGCTGAGGATCTTCATTGGGGAATCGGACGAGTACGGGGGACGACCACTCTATGAAGCGATCATCCTAATGTTGCGACGAGAGGGTCTCGCCGGAGCAACCGTGTTCCGCGGCATCGAAGGGTTCGGAGCGTCTTCCACCATTCACACCGCCCGGGTGCTCAGGCTCTCGGCCGACCTCCCCGTGTTGATCGAGTGCGTCGATCGGCGATCCGAGGTGGAGCGGGTGTTGCCGATCCTCGATGAGATGGTGACGGAAGGATTGGTGACTGTCGAGAAGGCGGATGTGCGTATTTACCGGGGCCGCGAGGAGTAGTGGTTCTGGGCAGAAGACTTCACGGAAAGTGAATCCCGCTGTACCCTCTCCGCATCATGTCGTGGCCGAATCTGCGACGCACACTGCTCGTAGTGCTGCTCGTATTCTCGTGGGTGCTCTCGACCGCCCTGCCGGCGTTGTCGATCACCAAAGCTGCGCGCGATGCCGCCTGCTCCGACTCGTCGGCCGCCCAGAAGCGTCTCGACAAGGCAAGGAATGACGCCAACGCTGCGGAAGACCGGTACGACGAGATCAACCAGGAGCTCGAGAGCGCCAGCCTTCGCGTCTACCAGTTCAGGGACCTCATCGATGAGAAGGCCGGACTCATCGATGACGCTCAGCAGCAGGTCGCAGACAGGGCCGTCGAGCTGTACATGAACGGTGGCTCATCGAGCACCGGCATTCTCTTGTTTGCGC